>Ga0074195_1004801_pt1 | contig 10799 bp, 12 predicted proteins | sample EPASupsiteHSE623_FD_64525 | JGI IMG/M metagenome (GOLD analysis project Ga0074195, IMG submission 64525) | Bioremediated contaminated groundwater from EPA Superfund site, New Mexico - Sample HSE6-23 | ecosystem: Environmental > Aquatic > Deep subsurface > Groundwater > Contaminated ... | reverse complement strand
TTGTTCATATAATTTATTAACATTTTCTTCATCTAAATCTAAAACTAACATAGAATCTAATGTTTCATACATCAAACCTATATCTTCAGCTTTCATAGAATTGATTCTTGCTTCTTCTAAATATTTTAAAAAATCAGGGTTTGTTCTTGCTTGAAATAGTGCTTCTTTATCCATTTATAAAATCCTTTAATCTTGTAAGAACTTCTCTTGTTTTTTCTTCATTTTCAACAAGTGCAATTCTAATATAACCTTTTCCTAAACCATTTCTACCTAAAAAACTTCCAGGAAGTACTTTGATGTTTTTTTCTTTATATAAGTTTTTTGTAAACTCGATTTCATCATTCACTTCTAACCAAATGTAAAAAGTAGCTTCTGGAATAGGTATTCCTAAAATCTCATGGGCAAGTTCGAAATTCTTTTTATAGATTTTTCTAAATTCAGCCACATGATTTTGGTCATTCCAAGCAACTGCAGCTGCTTCTTGAAGAGGAACTGGACTTGCGCAACCCACATAAGTTCTATATTGTAAATACTCTTTTAAAATATTTGCGTCACCTGCGATAAATCCACTTCGTAGACCTGGTGCTGAACTTCTTTTTGAAATAGAGTTCATTACTAAAACATTTTTAAAATCTTTATTTCCAACCAAAATAGAAGCTTCTAAAAGTGAAGCTGGTTTTGCGTTTTCATCAAAATAGATTTCAGAATAACACTCATCATTTACTAAAATAAAATCAAACTCTAAAGCTTTTTTCACCCAAAGACCAAGCTCTTCAACACCCATTGAAGCTGATGTTGGATTATTTGGGAAATTTAAAATTACTAAATCACATCTTTTTAAATCTTCATCACTAAGTGTTGCTTTAAAATTATTCTCTTTTGTTAAATCAATATGAATAACCTCAGCTCGTGAAGCAATTGCAGCACCTTCGTAAATTTGATAAAATGGATTTGTAAATGCCATAACTGGATTTTTTTTGTCAAAAAGTGCAAACTGTGGAAAGTTAAATAAAACTTCTCTTGTTCCAAATGTTGGAACAACTTGATTCATTTCTAAAGTTACATTAAATCTTGTTTTTACAAAATTTATCATTGATTCTCTCAAAAATGGCTCACCAATAGTTGAGGGATATTTTCGTAAACTTGAACTTGTTTCTTTTAATTTATCTTGGATAAAAGCTGGTGTTTCAAATTTTGGCTCACCAATTGTTAAAGCTGATAATTCATATTTTTCATTTGGAATAATACCAGCTAATAATTCATTCAATTTCTCAAATGGATATTTTTCAAAATTCATAAAATTTATTCCTTTTATTCTTCAACTATTGGAATCAATAATTGATTAAATTTATTTAAATCAAATGCTATAAAATCACTGTTTGTATATAAAAATTTAAAAGAAAATCTTTTTTTGAACATATTTTCTTTTAAAGGTAAAAGCTGAAGCATATCTTTTTGTTTTTTCAGTTCTCTAATTGGATTTTGTCCATTTGAAACAACTTCAATTTTTTCATTAAAGATTTTTGCAAGATTTTCAAAATGGTCTAAAAGGTTAGTTTTACCCTCTTTTTCACCCGTTGGATCTAAATCAAATATTTTTGTTTTTATTTTTAATTGACTTGAAATGTCAAATACAATTGGAGATATTTGTTCATAAGAATTTGTATCATTTAAAATAATTACAGTTCTTTTTACAGCTTTTAAATTCTCTTTTCCAAATTTAAAAACTGGAATTTTTAAATCTAAAACGCTTTTTATATCCTCTTTATTTTTGAACATTTCAGGAGTTAACATAATCATACCAATGTTATTTTTTCTGAAATCCTCTTTTGTGATTTTATTAAAACCTTTATTTGCATAATCAATTAATAAAATAATTGATGGAAAATGTTTTAATTCTTCTTTTATATAATCCATAATTTGTACAGTTGTTGGTCTTGTAACTCTTACAATTAACAGATTATTCTTTAATTTTTGATTTAAATATTTTGCTTCATCAATTGCTTTTTTTACACTTGCATCATTTTGTAAATACAAATCTAAATACAAATAGATGTTTGTTCCAAAAGGCATTGGAAATTGACCTTGTGTTTTTCCAATTACATTGTAAACTTGCATTAAAACATCAGGTTTTCCAATAACTAAAATCACATCATTTGGTTTTAAAACTAAAGATGGTTTTATTGTAATCATTTTTTGGTTTCTGTAAAGTCCAAAAATCTTCCACTCTTTTTGCTCAATTGAACCTATATATCTATAAGCATAAGAGCTTCCAAATGGAATTCTAATTTCCATAATTTCACCCTGTCTTAATCCAATATTTTGGGCTAAAACTGGAACATTTGGAAGTTTCTCAACCATTCCATTTGCTAAAACTTCAATTCCTCTATAAATACGAACCAAAGGATCATTTACTTTCATTCCCCAATAATCTAAAACTGTCATTTGAAGATTTTTAGTATGCTCTCTAATGTTTTTAATAACATTTAACATTTCATCTTTTGAATTTAGAGCTATTAAAACTTCTGTGTGTATATCTTTATCTAAAACCATTGCAAGTTTTGATTTTGAAGTTGGATCGAATTTATAAAATGTGAAGTTTGAAGGTTTTTGAACAGGTAAAATTAAATCACTCATGTAAATTACATCGTAACTATTGTCACCTGTATTTGCTTCAATAATTCTTTGCATTAATTTTTTTGCAACAATACCATCAAGGATAATTAATATTTTTTTCATGGGCATGATTATAGCTTAAAAAAATTAATTGTAGATTTTAAAGATGTATCAATTAAGAGCTATAATCTTACTTTAGATACAATGCTGTAATCAAAAAAAAAGGTTTATATTATTTATGGAATTTACAATAAATGCTACTTCAAATAATGCCAGAGCGTGTACAATAGTTACAGCTCATAGTACAATAGAAACTCCTGTTTTTATGCCAGTTGGAACTCAAGGAACTGTAAAAGCCCTTGATGCAAATGATATGTTAGAACTTGGAGCAAAAATCATACTTGGAAATACTTATCATCTATATTTAAGACCAGGTGGTAAACTAATCAAAAAATTTGGGGGACTCCATGGTTTTTCAAAATTTCCAAACTCATTTTTAACTGATTCAGGGGGATTTCAAGCCTTCTCATTAAGTGATAATTCTAAAGCTGATGAAAATGGAATTATGTTTAAATCTCATATTGATGGAAGCAAACACTACTTTACTCCAAAAAGTGTACTTGATACTCAATATGATTTAAACTCTGATATCATGATGATTTTAGATGATTTAGTTGCCTTACCAAATACAAAAGAAAGAATTGCAAAATCAATTGAACGAACTACAAAATGGGCAAAAGAAGCAATCGAATATCACATGGAACAAAAAGCAAATGGGATTGGTGTAAATCAAAATATTTTTGCAATTATCCAAGGTGGAACTGACAAAGAATTTAGAAAACAAAGCGCTGAGCAACTTTGTGCCTTAACTGATTATGATGGTTTTGCAATTGGTGGATTAAGTGTTGGTGAACCAAATGCTGATATGTATGAAACTGTTGAGTGGACTACACAATTTATGCCAAAAGATAAACCTAGATATTTAATGGGTGTTGGAACACCTGAGGATTTAATAGAAAATATTGAGCGTGGTGTTGATATGTTTGACTGTGTAATGCCTACTAGAAATGCAAGAAATGGGACTTTATTCACTACTTTTGGAAGATTAAATATCAAAAAAGCTGAATACAAAGATGACATCACTCCAATTGATGAAGCATGTGATTGTTATACTTGTAGAAATTTTAGTAAAGCATACTTAAACCACTTATATAGAGCAAAAGAGATTACCTATTTTAGACTTGGTTCAATTCATAATATTCATTATTATTTAAGTTTAATGAAACAAGCTAGAGAAGCAATAATTGCGAATAACTGGGTTGAATTTAAAAAAGAGTTTTACGCTAAAAGAAGCAAATAAACTCTTTTTGGCTAGAATTAAAAATACAAAAATAAGGACAATTTATGACTGTTGATGACAACTTAATAGCAAAATTAGCAAAACTTTCAAGTTTAGAGATTGATGATTCAAGAAAAGAAAAATTAAAATCAGAATTAGGTGACATTATAAACTTTGTTGAAAATCTAAATGAAATCGATGTTTCAGGAATTGAAGCTACATTTAGTACAATCGAGGGTGGAACACCTTTAAGAGAAGATGTATCAGTTCAAAATTTAGAACTTTCAACTCATATTTTAAAACATGCTCCAAAATCTGAAGATGGTTATTTCATCGTTCCAAAAATTATTGAGTAAAAAATGATAACTGTTTATGGAATCAAAACTTGTGGTAGTGTGAGAAATGCTCTAAAGTTTTTTAAAGATAATCACATAGAAGTTGAATTTTTTGATTTTAAAAAAGAAACTCCAGCAAGTGATAAAATCAAAGATTGGACTACAAAAGCCGATATAAATCTGCTTTTTAATAACAAAGGTACAAAATATAAAACTCTAAATTTAAAAGGGTTAAATCTTGATTCAAATGGTAAATATGAGTGGTTATGTAAAGACCCAATGCTTTTCAAAAGACCAGTTATTGAGTTTGAAAATAAGTTAATTGTTGCATGGGATGAAGAAGTTTATATGAATACTTTTTTAAAATAGTGTAGAATTTTCTACTCTATTTTAAAACTTGTATGCTACATTAAAGTAGTGTGCAAAACCTGTAGTATCTGTTTTTCTACCATTTAAAACTTCTCCATCTTTCCATTGAGTCATATCTTTATAAGCTTTTAAACCATATCCAAGCGCCCACTTTTTCTCATGTAACCATAAACCTAAATATGATTGTAAAGAGTCATCTGTTCTATATATTTTTTCAAAATCTGTTTGTGGAATATCACTTCCAAACTCATAATCTAAGTAACCTTGAAATGATATAAATTTACTTTCACTAAAATTGTAAATTGGTTTAAACCAATTTACATGAGCCACATATCCATCAAAACTGTGTTCATTACTAGCTCCATAATTTTCTTCTACATATCTAGTATATAAATTTAGACCAGTTTTTCCCAACCAAGGAACTTGAATATCACTTCCTAATCCCATCCAAATGATTTTTAAGCCTTTGTCAGTTCCTGGAGTTGGATCTGCATAATAAATATCAAAAGCAAAAAATAACTCTTTTAATGCTCCATATGATAAATCTTTATCCAATAAATAATCTATAGAAATTCTAGGTTCTATATCTACAAAAAAGTTATTATCTTTATGTTTATCACTACTTGAATCATTTAATGCATCAATAAAATCTACATAACCATATAAATCAAACCATTCATATCTTCCACCAAACTCCAACTCTACATATGTATCATCAAAAGCATATGGTCCACCTCGTTGATTTATTCCTTTATACAAATGTAAATTCGTCCATTGTGAATTTGTAATTGAATTTACATCTCTTGCTTGAATATTTAGATTAACTCCTAAAAGAATTAATATCACAAAAATTAAATTAGAAGTTTTATTTCCCATTAAAGTCCTTAATTATTTTATACTTTGATTTATAAAAAAGGGAAAAGAGTAAAAAACTCTCTTCCCTTTTTAGAATCTGAAATCTTTTAAATCAAATCTTTTCTAGCTTCTTTTAAAGTATCAGCTATCATAAATGATAATTCTAAAGCTTGGTCAGCATTCATTCGAGGGTCACATTGAGTGTGGTATCTACTTGATAAACTCTCTTGTGTAACTCCTGAAGATGCACTTCCCGTACACTCAGTTACATTTTGTCCAGTCATTTCAAGATGGATTCCACCAGCATATGTACCTTCAGCATTATGAATTTGGAAAAATTGTTTTACTTCACTTAAAATTGCTTCAAAATCTCTTGTTTTATAACCATTATCAGCTTTGATTGTATTTCCATGCATTGGATCACTTGACCATAATACATTTTTACCTTCAGATTTTACCCTTTGTAATAATTTAGGGAAATAATCACCAACTTTATTTGCACCCATTCTTACAATTAGATTTAATCTTCCAGCTTCATTATTTGGATTTAAAGTATCAATTAATTGGATTAATTCATCCTCTTTCATAGATGGTCCAACTTTACAACCAATTGGATTGTTTATTCCTCTAAAATACTCAATATGAGCATCTCTTAAATCTCTTGTTCTATCTCCAATCCATAACATATGAGCAGCACAGTTAAACCAATCACCAGTGATTGAATCTCTTCTTGTTAATGCTTGTTCATAATTTAACAACAACGCTTCATGTGAAGTAAATAGAGTTGTTTGATTTAGTTGTGGAGTATTTTCACTTGTAATTCCACAAGCTTTCATAAATTTTAGACTCTCTGATATTTTATTTGCAAGTTCTTCATATTTTGCACCTAAATAATTATCTTTAACAAAATCTAAATTCCATAAATGAACTTGATTTAAATCAGCCATTCCACCCCTTGAAAAAGCTCTTAAAAGATTCATAGTTGCAGCACTTTGGTTGTATGCTTTTAATAATTTTTTAGCTCTTGGATTTCTAGCTTTTTCACTAAATTCAATATCATTTACAATATCACCTCTATATGAAGGTAAAGAAATTCCATCGATTTCTTCAAAATCTGAACTTCTAGGTTTTGCAAATTGTCCAGCAACTCGTCCTACTTTTACGATTGGACAACCACCTGAGAAAGTTAAAACTACTGCCATTTGCATCATTACTTTAAATAAATCTTTAATATTAGAAGCATTAAACGATGAAAATGATTCAGCACAATCTCCACCTTGAAGTAAAAATGCTTTTCCATTTACTACATCAGCTAATTGTTTTTTTAAATTTAGGGCTTCCCCTGCAAAAATTAAAGGAGGATAAGAAGCTAGTTCGCTTTCTACTTTTTTTAGTTTTTCCAAATCATTATAAGTAGGTTGTTGCTTTATAGGAAAATCTCTCCAGCTACTAGGATTCCAATTGTTCATTTTTAATTGCCTTTTGTATATTTTATTTAATTAGACAAATTCTAGCTAAATGTTTCTTAAGGAGTTAATCTTGAAAAGTTATTGATTTGTAATAAAAAAAGCAGATTAAATTATAATGTAACATCAAACTTTGGCTACATTATAATTTTTAAATTTAGTGGATTAATTTTGAAAGTAAATCTTTAAATGAAACTTTAAATGCATCAAGTCCATCATTTAAAAGTTTTGAATAAATATTTTCCATATTTATTCCCTTTTGTTTTAAAATCCCAAAATATTTATCACAATCAATTTCACTCATAATTGTAGTTTCAACTTTTGAACCATCTTTAACCCAATCTTCAATTGTAGCAAGTGGTGCTGTGTTTACTGAATTTGGATAAATTAAATTATCTACATAATAACTAGGATTTAATTCATCACCTTTTACACCTGTACTTGCGAATAAAGTTCGAATATTTGAATTTCCAAATTTATTAATTTCATAATAACATTTAGTTGCGTTTACAATCCCTATTTTTGAAGTTTCTAAACCTTTTGATTTAAAATCGCTATCAGTTAATCTATCAAATCTTGAAACAAATATAGAAACAACAGCTTTTATATCTTTATTTGAATCTTTGATTCCTTCATCTAAAGCTTGAGTACATTTTATTGCTTGAAGAGGGGAAAAAATTAAAGTTGCATTTACATTTATTCCCTTTGAAGTTAACTCTCTCATCGCAATATAACCAGCTTCAGTAGCTGGAACTTTAATCATTACATTATCAGCATTTATTAAAGAGTAAAGTCTAACTCCTTCATCTATTGTTCCTGCGGCATCATCACATAAAAGTGGATCAACTTCAATAGAAATAAAACCATCATCAGCATCATTTTTATGTAAATCAGAAAGTAAAGCTGCTGCTCTTTTAATATCTGTTAATGCTAACTCTTCGTAAATTGTTTTAGCATTATTCGCTTGAAGCATATCAAGTTGTTGTTTGTATGCCAAAGAATTTGTAATTGATGATTCAAAAATCGCAGGATTTGAAGTTGCACCTTGAATATATTTCTTTTTAATAATCTCTTTAAATCTTGTTTCTAAAAAATCTCTTTCAATAAAATCACACCATAAAGAGAAATTAATATCTTCTTTTAAACTCATAATTATTCCTTTAAAATGTCCCATTTTAAAGGGACCTATCCATTTTTAACTTCTTTTTGCCTTCACTTCGTTTGTCACAAGACTACGCTATGAAAAGCGATGAAAATAAATTTCATCTAAAGAAGCAAACTCTAAAGGGCTTTAAGAATAAAGCCTATTTAATATAATCTAAAATTTTTGTTAAATCTTTTGTATCAATAACAATATTTGCTTCTTTTTTCAAAACTTCTCTTGCGCAAAAAGCAACTCTTGTATCAGCGAGAGCAAACATAGATAAATCATTTGCTCCATCTCCACAAACTAAAGTTTCAGCTCTTGTAATTCCCATTAAACCTTGAATTCTTTGAAGCATATCACCTTTAGAATATCCAAACATCATATCTCCACCAATAAGACCTGTTAATTTTCCATCTTTTTCATGTAAAACATTTGAAAAATCTGCATCAAGTCCTAATTTTTCCCTTGCAGGTGTTGTACCAATTCTAAAACCACCTGAAAAACAAACTACTTTATAACCCATTTTTTGTAAGGCTGGAACTAATTCCATAGCTCCTGGCATTAAAGGAAGATTTGAGCAAATATCTACAACTCTTTGATAATCCATACCTTTTAAAAGCGCAACTCTTGTAGTTAAAGATTCAAAAAAATCCAATCTTCCACTCATCGCTTCTTCTGTAATTTTTGTAACTTGTTCACCTATACCCAACTCCTCAGCTAGAAAGTCAATAGTCTCTCCATCCATAAGTGTTGAATCAAAATCAAAAACAGCTAATTTCATTAATTTTCCCTAGTTTTATTCTTTAAAGGGTATAATTTTAGCTAAATAAAACTAAATATACTAAAGGATTGTTTATCCAATGTTTGAAACACTTATTCAAAAACTTCAAGAAGATAAATACTTAACACTTGAAACAACACCTCAACATGAACCATCTATGCATAATATTATTGAAAGAATTAAAAAATTCAAACTACAAGATAGAGTTGATGGTTTTTCATGCACAGATAATCCACTTGCAAAACTAAAATATAACGCACTTTTTGCTTCTCTTAAATTGCAAATAGAATTCAAAAAACCTGTAATTGCCACAATGACAATGAGAGATAGAAATAAAATTGCCCTTCAATCTGACTTAATGGGAGCAAATGATTTTGATGTTAGAGCTATTTTAGCCCTAACGGGAGACCCTGCAAAAATGAGTGATCAACCACACGCAAAAGGCGTATTTGAAGCAAACTCTTTAATGCTTTTAAAAATTATAAAATCTTTTAATTATGGTATGGATATGTCAGGTCATCCTTTTAAAATTGAACCTAAACAAATTTTCCCATTTGCAGTTACAAATTCTTATGCAAAAAACTTTTCTAGTTTAGAAAAAAAAATGCATAACAAAATCCAAAATGGAGCTATGGGAATAATATCTCAACCAGTATTTGATATTGAAAATGCAAAAAAACTTTTAGAATCTTTTAATATAGCACGAGAAGGAGTTGAAGGAGATAAACAAAAAGCTCAACTTATTTTTGGACTTTTCCCTGTTACGAAACTTAGAACCGCCCTATTTTTATCAGCTCAAGTTCCAGGTATTCATGTTCCTCAATTTTGGATTGATGCACTTGAAGCAGCTCATAATATTTCTGAAGTTGAAGAATACAAAGTTGGAATGCAATTGAGTCAAGATTTATTTAAAGAAATTAATAAATTTCATCCAAAAATCCACCTAATGACAGCAAATAGATTTGATGTTGCAAATGAGATAATCTCTTGAAATTAGCCTCTATTGATGTGGGACTTAAAAGAATTGGAGTTGCTATTTGTCTAGCTTCAAATATCGTAACTCCACAAAATGCAATTTTAAGAAAAAATAGAGACCAAGCAGCCCGAGATGTAAATGCTTTTTTAAAAGAGTGGGAAATCGAAAAACTAATCGTTGGATTTCCAAGTGCAAGTGAAGATATGCAAAAAAGAATAAAACATTTTGTGGGTTTACTTGAACTTAAAATCCCTTTTGAATTTCAAGAAGAAAATATGAGTTCTATTGAAGCAGAAGATTTAATGAAAGGTGAAATCAAATACAAAAGAGACGGAAGAGTTGATTCCCTTGCCGCTAAAATAATACTTGAAAGATTTTTGGCTAAAAAACCATCACTTTAAAACATTTACAACAACAGCAATAGCAAAACCAGAATCATGTGTTATTGAAAGATGAGAATCTTTTATCCCAAAAGTCTTTCTAACTTTTTTCTTATATTTAATTTTTGGATTTCCTAATTTTCCCTTTGATATTTTAATATCATGAAAACCACAAGATGCTCCAATTCCAGTTCCAATAGCTTTTGAAGCTGCCTCTTTTGCAGCCCAAAATCCAGCAGCAGTTTCAGGCTTTTTTATAAGCTCTATTTCCTTTGGATTTAAGAACTTTTCATAAGCCTTTATTCCAAACTTTTCATACATTTTTTTTATTCTATCTATTGAAGTTATATCTATACCTATCATTTAAACCTATCTTTTGTATAATCCAAACATGAAACTATTTTTTAAAAAATTATTATACCTTATCACCATGCTTTTTATAATTAGCCTTATATCTTTTATAGCAATAAATGCTGCTCCAAACTCTTTTTTTGCAAGTGGTGAATTAAATCCAAATATTACTCCTGAATCAATT
>Ga0074195_1004799_pt1 | contig 10806 bp, 6 predicted proteins | sample EPASupsiteHSE623_FD_64525 | JGI IMG/M metagenome (GOLD analysis project Ga0074195, IMG submission 64525) | Bioremediated contaminated groundwater from EPA Superfund site, New Mexico - Sample HSE6-23 | ecosystem: Environmental > Aquatic > Deep subsurface > Groundwater > Contaminated ... | reverse complement strand
CTGCAAAGCGCAGATGGGGTCGATTTCGGTCACCAGCACCGTGGCCCCCATGCCGCGCAGGGCCTGAGCGCAGCCCTTGCCGACATCGCCGTAGCCGGCGACCACCGCGATCTTGCCGGCGATCATCACGTCGGTGGCCCGCTTGATGCCGTCGATCAGCGATTCCCGGCAGCCGTAGAGGTTGTCGAATTTCGACTTGGTCACCGAGTCGTTGACGTTGAAGGCCGGAGCCAGCAGTGTGCCCTGCTTGGTCATCTCGTAGAGCCGGTGGACACCGGTGGTGGTTTCCTCGGAGATGCCGCGAATGGCCCTCATCAATTCCGGATACTTGTCGTGCATGATCTGAGTAAGGTCGCCGCCGTCATCCAGGATCATGTTGGGCCGCCAGTTGCCGGCCCCGAAGATGGTCTGCTCGATGCACCACCAGAATTCCTCCTCAGTCTCCCCCTTCCAGGCAAAAGTGGGGATACCGGCGGCGGCCATGGCGGCGGCGGCGTGGTCCTGGGTGGAAAAGATGTTACAGGAGGACCAGCGCAGCTCGGCGCCGAGATGGATCAGGGTCTCCATCAGGACCGCCGTCTGGATGGTCATGTGCAGGCAACCGGCAATCCGCGCCCCGGCCAGCGGCCTGCTCGCGCCGAACTCCGCGCGCAGGGCCATCAGGCCGGGCATCTCGGTCTCGGCAATGGCGATCTCTTTGCGGCCCCACTCGGCCAGACTCATATCCGCTACTTTGTAATCAGTCATGCGTTGCTCCTATGCTTCCCGGTTGGGCAAGCAGAAATGCTTCGAAGAATTACAGCCCCGCCGCCGCGCGCAGGGCCTCGACCTTGTCGGTCCGCTCCCAGGTGAACTCGGGCAATTCGCGGCCAAAATGACCGTAGGACGCGGTCTTGTGGTAAATTGGCCGCAGCAGGTCCAACTGCTGAATAATCGCCTTGGGCCGCAAGTCAAAGACCTCGCCAACCACTTCGACCAGACGCTCTTCCGTAATTTTGCCGGTGCCGAAAGTTTTGACATTGATCGACACCGGCTTGGAGATACCGATGGCATAGGCCACCTGAACCTCGACCTCGGTGGCCAGACCAGCAGCGACGATGTTCTTGGCCACATAGCGGCCCATGTAGGAAGAGGATCGGTCGACCTTGGAGGGATCCTTGCCGGAAAAGGCACCGCCGCCATGGGAACCGCGGCCGCCGTAGGAATCGACGATGATCTTGCGGCCGGTAACGCCGCAGTCGCCGACCGGGCCGCCGATGACGAACCGGCCGGTGGGGTTGATGTAGAATTTGGTATTGGCATCGATCATGTGCGCCGGCAGGACCGGTTTGATGATTTCATCCATCACCGCCTCTTTCAGGGCCTCATAGCTGATATCGGGACTGTGCTGGGTAGACAGCACCACTGCCTCGATCCGTTTGGCCACATTGTCCACATACTCGATGGTCACCTGACTCTTGGCGTCCGGCCGCAGCCAGGGCAGGACTCCCGATTTGCGGACATCGGCCTGCCGCTTGGTCAGGTAATGGGCATAGGTGATGGGCATGGGCATGAGCACGCTGGTTTCGTCGCAGGCATAGCCGAACATCAAGCCCTGGTCGCCGGCACCCTGGTCGAGATCGAGCCCGCTGCCCTCGTTGACCCCCTGGGCGATATCGGCGGACTGTTTGTCGATGGAGGTGAGGACCGCGCAGGACTGCCAGTCAAACCCCATGTCGGAGGAGTTGTAGCCGATCTCCCGGATGGTCTCGCGGACAATCTGGGGCATGTCGACCCAGGCGGAGGTGGTGATCTCGCCGGCAATCATGGCCAAGCCGGTGGTGACCAGACTCTCGCAGGCGACCCGGGCGTATTTGTCCTGGGCAAGGATGGCGTCGAGGATGGCGTCGGAGATCTGGTCGGCGACCTTGTCCGGATGCCCTTCGGAGACCGACTCTGAAGTGAAAAGATGTGTGGACATGGTGTATCCTTCTGGAGTGAATGAAGAAAAAAAAATTAAGCCCGATCGCGCAAGGCTGATTGAACTGTCCGGGAGAGGGTGAACCGGCTGCGCCACAGACAAGATATTCCGGTTACAAACGAGCGCTGCCGCCATTTATCAGAAAAGCAGAAATTATACTCACATCACAAAAAAAATTCAATGCAAACAGCTGAAAACCGGCTGCCAGCCCGGCTGAACGAAAAAAGTTTTCCGCAAACAAACGATCTTCTATAATTGCCCCAGCGCTTCCGGATGGCGCCGCACCTCATTTGTGAACCTTTTCCGTGCCTGGCAAACCATGCTACTTTTCCGCCGCGGTTTTTATCTCCTTGCCGGTTTCACCTTCCCTGGATTCTGGATGCTCCACGCCTCCGGCGCCGGCGCCGGACTCTACCAGCCGATTCAGCACCTCTGCCACACCTCCGCGACCGGCTGGCCTTCGCTGCTCACCGCTTGCCTGCTCTATCTGGCGGCGATGGGTTGTTTCGAGGTGTGCTGGCGACTCCTGAAAAACGCTCGCCCATGAACGGCAAGCCGCCACGCTTCCCCCCTGGCGATCTGTCACGAACCAACCACCGGTGACGGGGCACTCCTCGGAAGAGGACACCCGTGCTGCTCACCTTCCAAGGACGCGGAGCAGCATCCGTTTCATGGAATTTTTCGTGAACCGGAAGGGATTGAAACGAACCGGCCCCAACTCCCCGGGAACCATAAAGTCAGCCACCGCCAGTCCGGTTGGCTGGACCAGCGGAAACACCAGCTTCTCCATCCTTGTCCCCGCAAGATCGGCCCGATGCGCCGCGCGCCATAACGGGCATTGGTGCGGATCAACCCCCAGGAGCCCCAGAAGCGCGGTCTTGACGGCCACCGGATTGACGCCAGCCGCAAGAACGCCCAAAGGATAGGGATCGCCATGGATGGGGCCGGTCCGGTGCATGGCGACAATCCCATCGGCCACGGTACAGCCGGCTGGCAACACAGCCAGCAGGTCCACCAGCAGTTCGGCGAACCGACCATGCTCACCTCCATGAACCATGTGCCACCAGGGTTTATGGAATCCGGAAAGACAACCGAACAGATTTTTCACTGCCAGCGTTACCCGCATCTGGGAATGGGCCTTGACTTTGGGCAGATTGACGAGCAGATCGCAATCCATGGCCGCAGCCGCCATCGCGGCTTTTTGGCCGCAGGGCAAGGTGATGACCTTGCTGCGGCGGAACTCGGCCACGGGAACACCGAGCTTGTGCAGAGCCGGCAAGGCGCCGATCGCCCCCAGCACCGATCGCGCTGAACCAAAAGAGGGAGAATCGCCGACCGTTACTTGAGTGCCCTGGGCCAGAAACCACTGGGCAACGGTCACGATCAACCGGCTGTCGGTACACGCCAGCGCACCGTTGCGGGCGGTGATCAGATTCGGCTTGAGCAGCACCTGCATGGTGCGCAACGTGCCGAAGCCGGCCATCGGGGCAAGCAGGCGATCAATCGCGGCCTCCAGGGGACGTTGTTCATAACTCGGCTGCGCCACCAGGGAGACGACAGTGCTGTCCAATCGCATGACTCAAAAAAAACCGGCTTGGTCCACAAGGAACCAAGCCGGAAAAGGAGAGAAGAGATGAAGAATTACTCTTTCTTAAGCATTCTTCGTGCCGTTTTTCACGACGCATTCTTAATTAAGAAAAATAAATAATTTTAATACATTAAGCACACGTTCAAGATCGATCACACTGGGCAGCAACAAAAAAAAGTAAAATATTTTTAACCGTTTCACACGGATTAAAGAGTGGTTCCCAAAAAAACAATGCTCGATCAAGAGGTTAAACGATCAATATTTTTATACGCCTTTCTCAGTCTTTAGTACCAAGTTGGGTATTTATTACCCTCTCAGCCCTGGCGTCCCCGAATCTCCAGTGGAATCACCCGGACCCGCAAAACGCCGTCCTGTTGGGCGATCTTGCCTTGCACGGCTTCCGGTACCGGTCCGGAACAATCGATGATGTTGTAGCCCAGGGTGCCGTTGCTCTTGTTGGTGTAGTTCATGATATTGATCTTTTCTCCGCCCAGGATGTTGCTGATCATGCCGATCATGCCGGGCTGATCCCGGTTGATGACGGTCAGGCGGGTGTGCACGTCCACGGTGGGGATGGTCTCGATGTTGGGAAAGTTGACGCTGTGGACGATATTGCCGAATTCAAGGTAATTCTTCAGTTCCCGCACCGCCATGGTGGCACAGTTCTCTTCCGATTCAGAGGTGGACGCGCCGAGGTGTGGCGTCACCAGGATTTTCTCGTGGCCGAGGAATTTCACCGAGGGAAAATCGGAGATGTGTCCCCTCAGTTTGCCGCTGGCCAGCGCGGCCAAGACGGCATCCTCGTCAACTATGGGACCGCGGGAATAATTGATCAGGATGGCGCCATCCTTGGCGAACTCGAGGAAATCCTTTTCGGTGACATAATTCCTGGTGTTTTTGTTGAGCGGCATGTGCACGGAGATGAAGTCGGCATCGGCCAGGACTTCCTTGCGGGAACGGGCCAGGGTGACATCGGGATTGAGATGGTGGATGTTGTCCAGGGCGGGAAAAGGATCAAAGCCCAGCACCCGCATGCCGTGATGCAGTCCGGCATTGGCGACCCCGACGCCGATCTTGCCCAGGCCGAAGACCGCCAGGGTCTTGCCGGCCATCTCCTCGCCCTTGAACTTTTTTTTGCGGGCCTCGACCTCGCGGTTGATCTCGTCGTCATTCATGCCGGTCAGTCCCTGGCAGAACTCGATGCTCTTCTCGACATTGCGCAGCCAGATACCGAGTGAGGTGTAGACCAGCTCGACCACGGCGTTGGCGTTGGCGCCGGGGGTATTGAAAACGCAGACGCCTTTTTCCGAGGCCTCCTCCACCGGGATATTGTTGACCCCGGCCCCGGCCCGCGCCACGGCCAGCAGCTCCGGGAAAGCGGACAGATCCACCTTGGAACTGCGCACCACAATGCCCTCGGGATGAGCCTCGTCGGCACTGACCGCGAACCGCTCGTTAAACAGGGCCAACCCTTCCTTGGCAATGGCGTTGATGGTCTTGATTTTGAATTGCTTCATGGTTTCGTCCTCGTTGAAAGTGGCAAAGTAAGGGGATAAGCGAAGGGGCAATACATCTCTCCGTTTCATCGGCGAATCGTCCGGTGCCATCAGACACCGGCGTCTAAGGCCCACTCGGAACAGTGCAACAGCGGAACTCGAATCACTCCTCAAACAGTCCGGCCAGCCCGTCGCAGTTCAGCAAAAAACGGGAAACCGTATAGTAAATCACCTTGTTTTGTCAAGAAAAAGTGAAACCGGACGCCATCACCACCCTAAACTACACGATCCGTACTGACGGCTTCAGCGGTTGGAACACCGGAACAACTCAAAGAGGGTGCACCGCGCCTCCCAAGGCGTGTGCCAATCTGAACGCGTGGACGGTGCCGCGAACATCGTGTACCCGGAGGAGGTCTGCCCCCTGCCAGACACAGAAGGCCGAAACCACGGCGGTGGGACAATCGCGCTCTTCGGTCGGAATATCGAGCAATTGCCCGAAAAACGATTTGCGGGAGTGCCCGATCAGCACCGGGCAGCCGTGTTGTTTGAACGCCTTGATATGGCGAAGAATCGTCAGATTGTGCTCCAGGGTCTTGCCAAAGCCGATGCCGGGGTCGACGATGACCCGTTCACGGCGGATACCCCGGCGTTCCAGCCAGCCGATCCGTTCCGCCAGAAACCCGTTGATCTCCGCCACCACGTCGCCGTACAGCGGAGCCACCTGCATATCGCCGGGCGTGCCCTGCATATGCATAATGATCACCGGCCCGCTGAACGACCGGACCACCTCGACCATTTCGGGATCATGGCGCAAGGCCGAGATATCGTTGATCATCGTGGCCCCGGCGGCCAGGGCTGCCCGGGCCACCAGGGCCTTGGTGGTGTCGATGGAGATGGGAATATCGCTCCGCTCACGAATTTTCCGGATTGCCGGAATCACCCGCGCCAGCTCCTCCTCCGCGCTCACCGGAGCGGCAAAGGGCCGGGTCGATTCGCCGCCGACATCGATGATATCCGCCCCTTCCGCCAACAACTGCTCGATGCGGGCGTCAAGACTGCCTTCGCTGTTCCAGCGTCCCCCGTCGGAGAAGGAATCGGGCGTGACATTGAGGATACCCATGATTTGGACCGTGTGCTGCATAACTGAACCTCCATAAACAAAAAAGGCGGGATGCCTCCGGCCATCGAAGACTCCCACCTTTTCATTCAAATCGTTGCTTCGTTCCTCTAAAGCCCAGACGTCTTCTTGCGTGTCATTCCGGCCGGAGGAGGAAAGCTCTTGTTCTCCTGGTCGAGATTTCTCGCTGGCGCTCGAGATGACACAATAAGCAGTTCGCAAGCACTTTGGAGCAACGCAACGCCCTCTCTGTTCTCTCCATCATGGGGGCACGTTTTCCCGGCAACTCTCAGGCCTCGATGGTTTCGGTCTCCTCCGTCTTCGCTTCGCCCTGATCGCCGCCCCGCAATTTGGCGATGATCCGGTCCATATCATCCAGAATAATGGTCTCACGCTCCAGGAGTTCATCGGCGATGGCCTTGAGGATATCCATGTTGTCCTGAAGCAGACGAGTGATCTTGTCGTTGGCCTCGACCACGATCTTCTTGACCGCCGCGTCGATCTTCTGCGCGGTCTGCTCGCTGTAATCGCGGTGCTGGGCGATCTCGCGGCCAAGGAAAATGTGCTCCTCCTTCTTGCCGTAGGCCAGCGGCCCCAGTTCGTCGCTCATGCCCCACTCGCAGACCATCTTGCGCGCCAGTTCGCTGGCCCGCTCGATGTCGTTGCCGGCGCCGGTGGTGATCTCGTCAAAGACCAGCTTTTCCGCCACCCGGCCACCAAACAGAATGGCGATCGAATTGAGGAGAAACGTCCGGCCATGGGTGTATTTCTCGTCCATGGGTAACTGCATGGTCAGGCCGAGCGCCCGGCCCCGGGGGATGATCGTCACCTTGTGGATAGGATCGGTTCCGGGCAGGAGCCGGGCCACCAGAGCATGACCGGCCTCGTGGTAGGCGGTGATCTCCTTTTCCCGGGGACTGATGATCATGGATTTGCGTTCCGCTCCCATCAGCACCTTGTCCTTGGCCCGCTCCAGCATGGAGGCGTCGACCTCGTCCTTGTTTTCCCGGGCTGCCATCAGGGCCGCCTCGTTGACCAGGTTCTCCAGATCGGCCCCTGAAAAACCAGGGGTGCCGCGAGCGATCACCGCCATGTCGACATCCGCCGCCAGCTTGGTCTTCTTGCCGTAGATATCGAGAATCATCTCCCGCCCCTTGACGTCCGGCACCGGCACCACCACCTGACGGTCAAACCGGCCGGGCCGCAGCAGGGCCGGGTCAAGGACGTCGGGCCGGTTGGTGGCGGCGATGATGATCACGCCATCGTTGCCCTCGAACCCGTCCATCTCCACCAGCAGCTGGTTGAGGGTCTGTTCGCGTTCGTCATGCCCGCCACCGAGGCCGGCGCCGCGATGGCGGCCGACCGCGTCGATCTCGTCGATGAAGATGATGCAGGGGGCGTTCTTCTTGCCTTGGCTGAACAGATCACGCACCCGCGAGGCGCCGACACCGACGAACATCTCGACGAAATCAGAACCGGAGATGGTGAAGAAAGGCACGCCCGCCTCGCCGGCGATGGCGCGGGCCAAAAGGGTCTTGCCGGTTCCGGGGGACCCGGCCAGGAGCACGCCCTTGGGGATACGGCCGCCGAGCTTGGTGAACTTCTGCGGGTCGCGGAGAAAATCAATGATTTCCTCCAGTTCAGCCTTGGCCTCATCGATCCCGGCCACATCCTTGAAGGTGACCTTGACCTCGCCCTCGCCCTGCAATTTCGCCCTGGTCTTGCCGAAGGAAAGCGCCCCGCCCTTGCCGCCCATCTGCATCTGGCGCATGAAAAAGATCCACACGCCAATCAGGAGCAGCATCGGGAACCAGGAAACGAAAATGGTCAGATACCACGGGGTTTCCTCGGGTTTCTTTACCTGGATGTCAACATCCGATTCCCGCAGCATGGGGATCAGGCCGGCATCATCGGGAGCCACGGTCTTGAAGGGGCGGCCGTCCTTGCCTATCCCGGTAATTTCCCCCCCCTGAATACTGACCTTGTTGACAGCTCCTTTTTCCACGCTGGACCAGAACTCGCTGTAGGTAATCGAGTTGCTCTGGCTCTGGGGCTTGTTGAACAGCTGGAACAGCAGGATCATCGTCAGACCGATGACCAGCCACATACTGAGATTTTTATAAAAGGTATTCAAAAAAAGTCTCCCACGATCGTCTTCAGGAAAATCAGGCGGCCCCCAAGGCCGCTTATCCCTTCTTTTTCAATTGGAAAGATAACTCTAACATCGATTTCCCTTCAGTCAATGAACTTTGCGAATTCCTGAATGGTCTTGACCCCCACCTCCTTGTGGCGCATCGACTCCATGGCCCGGGTCATGGCCAGGCCGCCGGTGATGGTGGTGGTGTAAGGGATATGGTAATCGAGTGCCGCCCGGCGGATGATATAGGAGTCCTCGGTGGTCCGGTTACCGGCCGAGGTGTTGAGGATCCACTGCACCTGGCCATCCTGGATCTTGTCGAGAATGTGGGGGCGTCCCTGGGAGATTTTGTTGACCTCGGTGCAGGCAATGCCGCTTGCCGCCAGCCGGGCGGCCGTGCCCCGGGTGGCCAGGATGGCATAGCCCAGCTCCTCCAGCTTTTTGGCCACCGGCACCACCGCATCCTTGTCGCCGTGGCGGACGCTGACAAACACGGTGCCGCTCTGCGGCAGTTGGGAGTTGGAGGCCATCTGCGACTTGGCCAGGGCCAGCCCCAGGTCGTCGTCGATGCCCATGACCTCGCCGGTGGACTTCATCTCCGGCCCCAGCAGGGTATCGACGTTGGCAAACCGGTCGAAGGGGAAGACCGCCTCCTTGACCGCCCAATGGGGCAGCACCTTTTCCCTGGTAAAGCCAAGCTCTTCCAGGCTCATCCCCAGCATCACCTTGGTGGCGATCTTGGCCAGGGGCACCCCGGAGGCCTTGGAGACGAAGGGCACCGTCCGCGACGCCCGGGGATTGACTTCGAGTATGTACAATGTCTGGCCCTGGACCGCGAACTGGACATTCATCAGGCCGATCACCCCCAGCTCCTTGGCCATGGCCTTGGTGGCCGCGGTAATCTCTTCGATCATCGCTTGCGACAGGGTGTGGGGCGGCAGGACGCAGGCCGAGTCGCCGGAATGGATGCCCGCCTCCTCGATATGTTCCATGATGCCGCCGAGCACCGTCTGTTTGCCGTCACAGATGGCGTCGACATCGACCTCGATGGCGTCTTTGAGAAACTGGTCCAGGAGCACCGGGTGCTCGCCGCCGCTCATCCCGGGGATGGCCATGAAACTGCGGATGCCCTGCTCGTTGTAGACGATGCGCATGTCGCGGCCGCCGAGCACGTAAGAGGGCCGCATCACCACGGGATAGCCGATTTCGTCGGCCACGGCCAGGGCCTCGTCCAGGGTGTGGGCGGTGCCGTTGGCCGGCTGCCTGAGCCCCAGTTTCTGCAAAAACTGTTGAAACCGCTTGCGGTCCTCGGCCCGGTCGATGGCGTCCGGCGGCGTGCCGATGATCGGCACGCCCTTCTTGGCCAGCGGCACCGCCAGGTTGAGCGGGGTCTGGCCGCCGAACTGGACAATAACCCCGTCCGGCCGCTCCCGCTCGATGATGTTGAGCACGTCCTCGCGGGTCAGGGGTTCGAAATAGAGCTTGTCCGAGGTGTCGTAGTCGGTGGAGACCGTCTCGGGATTGGAGTTGACCATGATCGACTCGATGCCGATCTCGCGCAGGGCAAAGGAGGCGTGGACGCAGCAGTAATCGAACTCGATCCCCTGGCCGATCCGGTTGGGACCACCGCCGAGGATCATGATTTTCTTGCGGTCGCTCCGCCGGGACTCGTCCTCCTGCTCGTAGGTGGAGTAGTAGTAGGGCGTGTAGGACTCGAACTCGGCGGCGCAGGTGTCCACCAGCTTGTAGGCTGGCGCCAGGCCGAGCTCCGCGCGCAGGTTGCGGATGTCGTCCTCCGAGGTCCCGGTCAGGGTGGCCAGCTGGACATCGGAATAACCGTACTGTTTGATCTCATAGAGGGCGTCCCGGTCCAGACCGGCAAAGCCGCGGCTGCGAATCTCTTCGCCCTTATCGACCAACTGCTTGAAGTTGTGCAGGAACCATGGGTCAATCTGGCTCAGTTCATAGATCCGTTCGATGGACATGCCCCGGCGCAGGGCCTCGAAGACATGGCTAACCCGCTTGGAGTTGGGCCGGTTCAAGCCCCGTTCGAGATCGTCCTGATGGAGCGCGCTCATGTCCTCCTTGCCGTCGAAGCCAAAACCCATCCGCCCGACCTCCAAGGACCGCATACCCTTCTGGAAGGCCTCCTTGAAAGTGCGACCGATGGCCATGGTCTCGCCCACCGACTTCATGGCCGTGGTGAGGATATCCTCGGCCTCCGGGAATTTCTCGAAGGTCCAGCGCGGAATCTTGACCACGCAGTAGTCGATGGTGGGCTCGAAGGAGGCGTAGGTCTCGCGGGTGATGTCGTTTCTGATCTCGTCCAGGGTGTAGCCCACCGCCAGCTTGGCGGCGATCTTGGCGATCGGGAAGCCGGTGGCCTTGGAGGCCAGCGCCGAGGAGCGCGACACCCTGGGATTCATCTCGATCACCATCAGCTCGCCGTCCGCCGGGTTGACCGCGAACTGGACGTTGGAGCCGCCGGTCTCCACCCCGATCTCCCGA
>Ga0074195_1004797_pt1 | contig 10812 bp, 6 predicted proteins | sample EPASupsiteHSE623_FD_64525 | JGI IMG/M metagenome (GOLD analysis project Ga0074195, IMG submission 64525) | Bioremediated contaminated groundwater from EPA Superfund site, New Mexico - Sample HSE6-23 | ecosystem: Environmental > Aquatic > Deep subsurface > Groundwater > Contaminated ... | reverse complement strand
CGCCGCCCCGTTCGACCCACGCCCAGTTGGCGGGCGAGAAATGGAGCGGATAGCTGACATTGAAGCCGCCGTAACCCACCAGCGCCGTCGGGTTCATGCCGTTCTTCTCCAGTCCCTTTTTATGGACGAGGAACATCGGTATCTTGGTGCCGTCGGCGGCGGGGTAGAAGACCTGCGTCGTTTCGACGGCCGACGGATCGACCGGGACATTGGCGCGGAAGAATTCTTTGACGCCGTCAGCCGGGGTCCAGCGGAGTATCGCCGGGGGATAGCCGTAGCTCGAGAAGCTCAGGTACAGTTCCTGTTCGTTGGGGGCCCCTTCAAGGGCGTGGACCGACCCGAGCGCCGGGAGCGTCAGCGTCGAGACCCGCTTGCCGGTCAGGTCGAATATGGCCACCTGCGAGGCGACATCGTGCAGATAGTTCACCGCGATATGGTCGCCGGTGACGACCACCGTCTCCATAACATCTTTTTCGTGCGCCGGGATGAACTCCTCCCACGCGAGGGTGGCGGCGTCGACCCGGACGATCTTCCAGTTGAGTGCGCCCTCCTTGTCGGTCTTGAGGTAGAGTTTACCGCGGAAGACCATCCCTTCCCAGATATTGTCGAAGTTGTCGACCACCGGGCGGATGTTCTTGTCCTGCGCGTCGTAGAGGGTGAGGCGCGCCTTGCCCGACGACCCCTGATATTCGGCGATGAGGAGCCACCGGCCCTCTTCACCGAGCGTTGAGACGATGATCCCTTCCTTGAGCGTCGCCTTGGCGATGACGGTATCTTTCTCCGGGTCGTCGCCGATGCGGTGGAACCGTACCGACTGATCGACATCTATTTCGGCGGGGTTGGCGCCGTCGAGCTTGCGGGAGTAGAAAAAGCCCGTTTCATCGGGCAGGAAACTTACCGACGCATAGCGGCAGCCGGTGATGGGGGTGTCGATATCCTTCTTCGCCGCGACATCGTAGAGGTGGAGCACCGACTGCTCCGAACCGTTCTCCGACAGGCCGTAGGCGATATACTTGCCGGTCGGCGAGGCGTACCACCAGTCCATCGCGGTGGTCCCATCTTTTGACAGCGCGTTCGGGTCGACCAGCGCCGTGTCGACGCCGTTCTCGCGCAGGTAGAGCACCGGCTGGTTCTGGAGACCCATCGTCTTGCGGAAGAAGAGCTTTCCCTTACGCGCCGCCGGCGGCTGCATCTTGTCGAAATTCCATATCTCGGTCAGCCGCTGTTTGATGACCGGATACTGCGGGAGCGCCTCGATATACTTCATGGTAAAGGCATTCTGCGCCTCGGTCCACGCCGAAACGGCCGGATCTTCGGTCGCCTCGAGCCACCGGTAGGGGTCGGCGACGGCGGTCCCATGGAGCGTCTCGACCAGCGCCTCGCGCTTCGTCTCGGGGTAGGGGGGGAGCGGTTTAGCCTGCTGGCTGACGATGGGGCCGCGCCAACATGCCGTGAACATTGATAAAATTAGGATAAAAAGCAAAGACCGACGCATGGGGTACCTCCAAATAACGGACCGGCCTACTTTACCCATTCCGCCGGGGTAATGCAAAAAAACTTATGGCGGCAGAAGTGCCGAAAATATCTTGACAGAGTGCCCTTTCTCCTTACAATGCCCCCGCTGTCGTAAGACGGCAAAAAAAATAGGAGGTATTCTAGGTATGACAAACGTGAACAACAACCCGAACCCGACCCAGAGTTTCGAGGAGCTTCTCAACGAGTTCCTCCCCAGTGAGAAATCGTTCTCCGGCGAAGAGATCATGAAGGGCATCATCCGTGCCGTCGGTCGTGATTTCATCCTTGTCGATGTCGGCCGCAAGTCGGACGGCGTCATTCAGGTCGCCGAGTTCGAGCCCGCCGAGCTCAAGAGCCTAAAGATCGGCGACGAAGTGGAAGTGGTCATCGACCGTTGGGAAGATGAACGCGGCAACATCTGTCTGTCCCGTCAGAAAGCGACCATGCTCCGCATCTGGGAGACGGTCGGCCGGGCGTACGATACGGGCGAGTTGGTCCGCGGCACCATCGTGTCGCGCGTCAACGGCGGCCTGCAGGTCGATATCGGCGTCAAGGCGTTCCTGCCCAATTCGCAGGTGGCGCTCCGCCCGATAAAGAACATCGAGGAACTCATCGGCAAGACCTTCGATTTCAAGGTCATCAAGTACGACCAGAAACGCGGCAATATCGTCATCTCCCGTCGCGACCTGCTTGAGAAAGAGCGCGAAGAGCTCAAGGGCAAGACCCTCGAACGGCTTCAGGAAGGCTCGGTGGTCAAGGGTCTGGTCAAGAACATCACTTACTACGGCGTCTTCATAGACCTCGGCGGCATCGACGGCCTGCTCCATATCACCGATATGAGCTGGGGCCGCGTCAATCACCCCTCCGAGATGTTCAAGATCGGCGACGAGGTCGAGGTCAAGGTCCTCAAGTTCGACCGTGACGCGGAGCGCGTCAGCCTTGGTCTCAAGCAGATATCGGACGATCCGTGGCAGCACGCCTCGGTCCGCTACACCGGCGGCAAAGTGGTGCGCGGTAAGGTCGTGGCGTTGGAAGATTACGGCGCGTTCGTGGAACTGGAGCGCGGCATCGAAGGCCTCATCCATATCAGCGAGATGAGCTGGACCCGCCGCATCAAGCATCCGTCGAAGATGGTCGCGATCGGCGACGAGATCGAGGTCAAGATCCTCGAGATTGATGTCGACAACCGCCGCATCAGCCTTGGCATGAAGCAGACCGAACCCAATCCGTGGGAACAGCTCAAGGATAAGTATCCGCTGGGCACCACCGTCAAGGGCGTCATCCGCAACATCACCGACTTCGGCTTGTTCGTGGGCGTCGAAGAGGGGATCGACGGGCTTGTCCGCACCAGCGACATCACCTGGGACCGCAAACTCAAGCATCCCAGCGAGTATTACAAGAAGGGCGACGAGGTCGAGGCGATCGTGCTCAATATCGATTCCGAGAAGCAGCGCTTTAGCCTGGGTCTCAAGCAGCTCTCCAACGACCCGTGGAAGATCTTCCGCGATTCCTACAAGGAGAACGACAAGGTCGAGGCCGAGGTGGTCAAGGTCACCGATTTCGGCATCTTCGTAAAGGTGTTCGAGACGGTCGAAGGGCTCGTCCACAAAAGCGAGTTCGAGGACCCGAACAAGCAGTTCTCGATCGGCGACAAACTTGAGGTCATCATCAAGTCGGTCAGCGACACCGAACGCAAGGTCTCCCTTTCCATCAAGGCGATCGGCGATGCCGAGAGCCGCCGCAACATGGAAGAGGCCCGCGCCAAGACCGGTGAAGTGCCGGAACGGCTCGGCACCATCGGCGACGCGTTCAAGAATCAGCAGTAATCCGCACTTTTCCCATTTCGATACGGGGGGCTTCGGCTCCCCGTTTTTTTTGGTCCCGGCGGTGCGGCGCCCGAAAATTTGATTTCCCCGGTGGGCACCATATAATCGGCGCGGCCTGTTCATTGAACCCTAACCATATAAGAAGGAGTGTACCATGGCCGTGAACCTGAAAGGAAGAAGCTTCCTGAGCCTCAAAGACTTCACCCCCGAAGAGATCCGCTACATGCTCGACCTCTCGCATGACCTCAAGGCGAAAAAGCGCGCCGGCATCAGAGGCGACCTGCTGGCGGGCAAGAATATCGTCCTGCTGTTCGAGAAGGCGTCGACCCGCACCCGCTGCGCCTTCGAAGTGGCGGTCATGGACGAGGGCGGCCATGTCACCTTCCTCGGCCAGAACGACAGCCAGATCGGCAAAAAGGAATCGATAGAGGATACCGCCAAGGTGCTCGGCCGCTTCTACGACGGCATCGAGTTCCGCGGCTTCAAGCAGGCGACCGTCGAAGCGCTGGCCAAATACAGCGGCGTCCCGGTGTGGAACGGACTCACCGACATCGAACACCCGACGCAGATACTGGCCGATTTCATGACCATCGAGGAGCATGTTGCCAAGCCGCTCAACAAAGTGAAACTCGTCTATATGGGCGACGCCCGCAACAACATGGGCAACTCGTTCGTCATCGCCTGCGCCAAGATGGGGATGCACTTCGTCGCCTGCGCGCCGAAGGAACTCTTCCCGGAGAAGAAGCTGGTCGATGAGATGAACAAGGTCGCGAAAGAGACCGGCGCCAAGATAGAGCTCATCGACGACCCGGCCAAGGCGGTCAAGGGCGCCGATGTCATCTACACCGACGTGTGGGTATCGATGGGCGAAGAGCACCTCTTCGGCGAGCGGATCAAACAGCTCAAGAAGTATCAGGTCACCACCGATCTCATGAAGAAGACCGGCAATCCCGAGGCGATATTCCTCCACTGCCTGCCGTCGTTCCACGATCTGGAGACGAAGGTCGGCAAAGAGGTCTACGAGAAATACGGCATCAAGGCGATGGAAGTGACCGACGAGGTCTTCCGCAGCAGCGCCTCCAAGGTCTTCGACGAGGCCGAGAACCGGCTTCACACCATCAAGGCGGTCATGGTCGCCACCGCGGGCCGCTGAACTCACCCCCGGCCCCTCTCTTGTTGCAAGAGAGGGGTGAAGAGTCGCTGAACTCACCCTCAGCCCCTCTCTTGTTGCAAGAGAGGGGTGGCGGTAACGCCGGGGTGAGTTTTTATAAGGAGGTCCCATGTCCAATGTTTACGATGTCGCGATAGTCGGCGGCGGCCCGGCGGGGATGACCGCCGCGATCTACACCGGCCGCGCGATGCTCAAGACCGTCATCATCGAGAAAGGGGTGGCGGGCGGCCTGATGGCGCTCACCGATAAACTGGAGAATGTTCCCGGCTTTGATTCCATCGGCGGCGGCGAGCTGGCCGAACTGATGCTCAAGCAGGCGACCAAATTCGGCGCCGGGATCATGATGGCCGATGTGACAAAGGTCGAGAAGAAGGGCGATCTGTTCCTCCTGCATACCGATAACGGCGAAGTGACGGCGCGTACCGTCATCTGGGCCGCCGGTTCGTCTCCGCGCAAGGTCGGCGTCCCGGGCGAGATGGAATACATCGGCCGCGGCGTTTCCTACTGCGCCGTGTGCGACGCCGCCTTTTACCGGAACCTGCGGGTGGCGGTCATCGGCGGGGGCGATTCGTCGCTCAAGGAGGCGCTCTACCTGACCCGTTTCGCCTCCGAAGTGGCCATCATCCACCGGCGCAACGAGTTCCGTGCCGAGAAGATCATTCAGGACGAGGTGCGCAAGCATCCCAAGATAAAACTCATCCTCGAATCGGTCGTCGAAAAGATCGCGGGGAAGGACTTCGTCGAATCGGTCACGGTGAAGAATGTCAAGAGCGGCGCCCTTTCGGAGCATCCGGTCGACGGCGTCTTCATCTTTGTCGGCTACACCCCGCATGTCGAAGCGGTCAAAGATCTCGTCACCCTATCGCCGACGGGCCGCATCCAGCTTCTTCCCGACGGCACCACCGGCACCCCGGGGCTCTTCGCGGCGGGCGATGTGGTGGAAAAACTGGTCTATCAGGTCGCGACGGCCATCGGCTGCGGCGCATCGTCGGCCACCGCCGTCGAGCACTATCTGTCAACACATAAATAAACAACCTCACCCGCCACTTTTCGTGGCCGCCCTCTCCGTAGAGCAGAGAGGGCTTTTTCGGATTTTCCTTCTCCACACGATGGAGAAGGGGGACCGCTTGCGGTGGATGAGGTTATTCCGGTCGCACGCTCCGGAAGGCCTGCGTCATGGTCAGGAGCATCATCAGGAGTACCGCCACCGCGTTGAGCTGCGGTACATGGAGCCGGAATACCGAAAGGAACAGCGGCAGGATGAACGGTACCGAAGCGACCGCGACCGACCGGTAGAGACGCGGCCGGATCGTCGATAACAGCATGGAAAGTTTCAATAGAGTGATGAGATACGGTTCGTTCATGTAGAGATCGCATTTTTCCGGTGTCGCACTGCCCCAGCCCACGACGATACAGGGGGACTCATCAGGCGGTGTCTGGGTGATGAACAGGTCGTGGTGACCGGGGGTAAGGTCGGCCATGACCGCGGCGGCCGGGATGCCGGGGAACTGTTCGCTCGCGGTGCCGACGATGGCGGCCGTGATGCCGTATTTGTCGCGCAGGACATCGAGCATCGCCCGGTTCGCCGAGGTATCGAAACGATCGATGACATAGTACCCGATGACGCGGTTGCCTTCAGCCATGGCAACAAACGATTTGGCCGTCAGGTCGGGCGGCAGGGCCAGCCCGTCGGTGCGGTATTTCTCTTTTTTGATGAGCAGATAGAGGGTGCCGATGGTCAGTTCCGTGCCGTCGGCCATTTTACGGGTGAACTTCGCATCACGTTTCATGATGTCGTTATTCTCGTCGGCCGCGGCGAACTCCTTGTTGAGCAGGTTCACTTTTTTGAGGAACAGGTCGCGCGAGATCCCTTCGGCGGTGATGATGCCCGAGAGGTTGACCTGCGCCAGCGTCAGGAACTGGGGGGAATCGAAGATGATCCGTTCCACCTTCGCGCCGTGAATGAAGAGCCGGAAGCTGTTGAGGATCATATTAAGGCTCGCGGTCTCGATGATGAAGCGCAGGAAAACGATCACGGTGGTCAGCACCAGCGCCGGCGAATAAATGGCAAGCATGAGCTGAAGTGCCGTGGCGATATCGCGATTGCTGACGAAATTGATAAGCGGCAGGCAGAGCGCCAGTGCGAAGAATATGGCATAGATCGGTTCGAGCAGGCTGGTGAAGAGCGGGGAAGAGCTTTTTTCCGATTTGAGCGAGAAGGAGAACAGGACCGCTATCGGCAGCGCCCCGGTGACCTCCCATGCCGGTGCGGCGCCGCTCAGGGTCAGCCACACCGAGGTGAAGAAAGGAAGCGCCAGATAGAGGGCGAGCAGCAGTGATGCGCGTTTGATCCGGGCGTTGAGCACCCGGAAGATGGTATAGAGAAAAGGCGGCGTGAAGAGATAGAGGCCGAACTCGTAGTGACTCTTCATCACGAAGACGACCGTGACGAGGTAGCCGAAGTAGGCGAGCGCGCCGAGTATCAGCAGAGCGGGATCAAGGGCGATTCTTTTCATCGGTCAGACCTCGCGAGCGACAGTAATTCTCTTTCGTTTCATAGGCGGCGTTTATCTCGACGAGCAGTTTCAGGCTCTCGTCGATGAATTCATTGTGTTCGTGTATGCGCTGGGCGCTTTCTATGCTGCCGGTGAGCGTTTTGCGCGCCTTTTTCAGGAGCCCTACCGTCTTTCCCCAGAGTTCGCATTCGTAGACCGGCCGTTCCTCTTCGGTCAGTTCGGCCGGGATCGGATACTTGGCCATCTCGTCGAACAGAGCGCGATAGAGGGCCGCCAGTTCGTAGGCACTGGCGTTGGTCCAGTAGATGATACCGGTCTGTATCGTTTTGAGGAACCAGCGCTGTGCCTCTTGAATGATGGTGCATTTGCGCAGGAGGATATCCATGTTGTTCTCAAAGGGGAACGCGGTGAAATCGGCGACCGACGCGCGTCCCATGACGAAATAGGCCATCGCCAGTTCGGGGATGAACAGGAGGTCGTCGGGGGTCCGTTCGCGCCGTATCTCGAAAATGACGTACTGCGCGGTCTTGCGCGCCTCTTCCGGTTTGCCGGTCAGTGCGGTCGCCTCGGCGCGGCGCAGGAGTATCTCGCGCAACGGTTCGGCCGGTATCTGGTCGCCCGTCAGATCGTCTTTGAGTGCACTGTCGGCGATGTCGAGCAGTTCCTCCCAGCGGCCGAGTCTTCCCAGACTGTGGAGGTAGAGATTGAGCGCGTCGATCTTGTCCGATCCCTTGCCGAGCGTCAGATAGGCCGCCTTGAAATTCTTTTGCGCCGTTTCATAGTCGTTCTTCTTTATGGCGATAAGTCCAAGATTGTAATAGCAGAACGGCGTATTCTGGTAAATAGGATTGTAGGTGAGGATGTCGTGAAAATAGCGTGCGGCGGTATCGTAATCGCCGTCGTCGAAATAGTCGTTGGCGAGCCGGAATACCTCGTCAAAGTCGCGTTCTTCGGGGGGGGACGGCCGTTCGGCGGGGAGTATCTTGGGGGTGATGATGACCGGTTCGGTGATAAGGTAGTCGACCTGACGGCTGTGTGTGGCGCACGCGGCGGCCAGCAGGCACAGGATCATGAGTGAGAAAACGCGTTCCGGCATCATTCGAACTGGTCGACCGGGCCTTTGCCGACGCGGACGATCTCGAACTCATCCTGATCGAGCCGGATGATGCTCGTCAGTTCGGCCGGCAGGTAACCGCCGTCGGCGAGTATGTCGACGAAGTGGAGCCACTCCGGCTCATCGTTCTCGGGATCGGTGAAGAACCCTTCGTCATCGTCCGATCCGCCAGCCGTCGAAACGATGATCGGCTCACCGCAGGCGGCGATGAGTTCGCGCAGGAAGGGGCTGTCGGGTATGCGGATGCCGATCTCCTTGCGGTTCTCGAGCATGATCTTCGGTATCTCGCGGCTCGCTTTGAGGATGAAGGTGTAAGGACCGGGAAGCGACCGTTTGATGACGGCGTACTGCCGGTCGGTCACCTCGGCGTACTTTGCCAGCTCCGAAAGGTCGCGGAACATGACCGAGTAGAACTTCTTCTTTCGTTCTTTGATGCGGTTGAGCTTCTCGATGGCGTTCTTTCTGCCGATGCGGGCGATGAGCAGGTAAGAGGTGTCGCCGGGGACCAGTGCGATGCCGCCCTTATCAAGAGTGGCGGCTATCTGATCGAGGGTCCGTTTGTGGGGCGTCTGAATGTGTACGGTGATGCGTTCCATGGGGTGTATTTATCCAAAGAAGGTTGCCAGAGCAAGGTTGAGTGCGTTGTGGGATGCCGAATCGGGCAGGTCGAGGTGTTCAACGGTCTCGTCGCAGAGGGCGAATACCTGCGCCATGTCGGGTATGACCGAGAAGGGATAAAGGACCGATGCGAGATGGAGGCGGTCGCCGAATTGGCGGAGCACCGGATCACCGGTGGCGGCGAGTTCGTCAAGCGCGGCGGCGACATCGTCCTGACATTTTTTCTTGAGTCCGCGCAGGAAGGCGGTCCGCTCCTTGCCCGACAGGGCCAGCGTCCGGACAAGCCGTTCGACCAGCAGGTCGACCCCCTTGCGGTTGAGTTTCTCGGTGACGCCGCTTTGCATCAGGAAGTAGTTTGAGGCTATCAGGAACGCCATCTTCTTGCGGTCGGCGTTCTCGGCGCCGCGGCCGACGATGAGGACCGGCAGGTTGACGAGGTCTATCGCGAGATGCGATTTAAGGGCGGGATCGTGGAATGCCGGTATCGAATCGATGCGCAGGGCCAGCGAAAGTTTCTCCATGAGGAAGAGCATCTCGCGGTTCTGTGACGAACTGAGCGTGTCGAGCCGCCGCTGGTCATCCTTCTTTTCCGGGATGGTCGACAGGGCGAGCAGGCGGCCGAGGCTCCGCAATTTCTCGTCGAGCGGGGTGAAACCGGCCTGTGCCAGCAGGACATCCTCGCGCAGGAGCGACAGCTGGTGCCACTCGTTCTGAGCGGCCTGCCAGCTCTCGATACCCATGGTTGCCAGCAGGTTCTGCATGAACATGCGGCCGCGCCGGTTGTCGGCCCCCGCGAGTTCGGTCAGTCGGAGTGCGGGGTAGGGGTTCCCCTTCCGCAGTTCCGGGATAAGTATCTGCCGGAGCAGTTCCCGTTCGTCGGCGTGCCGTTCCTCGAACTTGAGGACCAGCGACTGGACGATGCCGGTCTGGAAGGCGGGATCGCCGCCGATATCCATGATGAGCCGGTGCGCCTCATCCTTGCGGTCGTCGGTGATCAGGCGGCGCAGGAGCGCCTCGACCGCCCGCGGATCGCGGAGCCGGGCGTAGTGACGCAGTATCTCAAGCGATGCAGCGGGATTCTGGCGGCTTTCGGCGAGATGACGAAGGTCGTCGTAGCGCGGGATGCGGTAGAGATCTTCGGGGACCGGAACATCGCTGCAGGAGAAGAGCAGTATCGATTTGCGCAACGCCTCGTCGGCCGTACCGACCGTCAGGGTGCGGACGATCTGGGCGGCGAAGGCGTTCTGTCCCATCGTCATGAGGGTGTCGGCCAACTCCATACCGGCGGTGAAGCGGGAGGCGTCGGAATCGTAGCGGGTGCCGTGGAAGAGGCTGACCGCTTCGGCGACATTGCCGCTTTGGAGGTGTGAGCGCATCAGGCGCGCGGCGGCGGCGCGGCCGAGCTCGGGGCGCGATTCGTCACGCAGATAGCGCTGCAGCGCCTCGTTGGCCGCCTGCGGTTTGCGGGCGCTCTCATAGAAATCGATGAGCCGGTCGAGGACATCGGTGGCGCCGGGATGCTGTTCGAGCACCTCGTGAGCGATCGTGGCCGCCTTGTCGGGGTCGTGCTGGGCGAGATGGAGGTCGAACAGGTAGCTGCCGTCGGCGGCGAGCCGTTCCTGACGCCATTTCTCGTCGTACAGCTTGATGAGCGATTCGCGCATATTGAGCGAGATCAGGAAATCGCGGTAGGCGAGCAGGAAGGTGTTCCGCTCGGCCCCGTCGGAGATGCGGTAACGCAGTTTGTAAAGGTCCAGAAGTTCGACCGGTTCGACCAATCCCGACAGCAGGGTCAGCGTATCGTCGATGAAGCGGCGCTGCTGAGCCGGGTCTTTGAGCTTCTTGACGAAGAGGGTCCGCAGGAACAGTATCGTTTTGTAGTTCTTCTCGCGCAGATAGATCTTTTCGAGGATATTGAGCGCTATCTCGAAATGGGTGAAGTCCTTCTCGTTCACCAGCAGTGATTCAAGCCGGTCCTTGAGTTCCGGATGGTCGCGCCCCATGAAGAAGATGCTCCAGAAGGTCCGTTTGAGTTCCGGATTGAGTTTGAGG
>Ga0074195_1004796_pt1 | contig 10815 bp, 23 predicted proteins | sample EPASupsiteHSE623_FD_64525 | JGI IMG/M metagenome (GOLD analysis project Ga0074195, IMG submission 64525) | Bioremediated contaminated groundwater from EPA Superfund site, New Mexico - Sample HSE6-23 | ecosystem: Environmental > Aquatic > Deep subsurface > Groundwater > Contaminated ... | reverse complement strand
TTGATTTCTGATTTTGTTCCTTTGACTGTGATCTTGTTTGCCATGTTTTTGCCACAAAAAAAGACGGCTCTTTCGAGCCGCCATTAACGTTTCCGTTGTTCGGTACGCTGTAATTATACCACTTTTTACAACAAGTTAGAACTTACTTCTTATTTCTCCGTCTGTTTCCCTTGTACTTACGTTCACAGTCTCTGAATTTACGTGCACAATTACCTGGCCTACGCCTGTGCCTTCAATGATGTTCGCTACCCCCCTGATGACCTTGGGTAGTATTTGGGCGTTAATCTTTGTCTCTTCTAAGTATGAGGCGATCTGATAGAGATACCCATACGGCACCTGAAGATCGGGGAATAGGATTTTCATCATACCCTCCATCTTGGTATTGTTGTTCTCCATCTGGCCGTTATATGAGTAAGGGTCGATGGTGGGCAGGGATTTCATATTCTCCATTTGTTTTTTAAGTGGACATTAATGTTTTCGTAATTCTGGCCATAATAAACCTGATTCTCTTTTGTGTAACCTTGAACGTTACTTACAGCAAAATACCTGAAACTATCGGCTCCATTTGAACTCCAGTCATGCTCCGGATGATTGCGGTAGCATTTATTGTCTTCATCCCACTCCTTGTGATAGCTTTTGAGAGCGTTTAAACCTCTCTCACACTTTATTTTGTCAAACCAACACCTTGAAAGAATGTTGCGGCCGGCATCTATCCCATCCTCTATTGAGAGTTTTGGCGCGATCCTGAAGTTTATACCTAAAGATTGAGCGGTCTCTTTGCGCGATTTACCACTACCCAACTCCCGGACTTCAATGTCATGCGGAGCTACGTGCTCCCCAAAAATGTATCCCTTGTCCTGGAGTATCTTGACGTAATGCGGCAGCCCCTCTCCTGAGGTCTCGTAGTAGTCTACAAACCTTACTTCAGCCCCCGTGAGCTGATAGAACCAGATGGCGGTGGAATCGCCTATTCCTAAGTCCCAGGTGGTGTGTACTGGCAAAGCAGAATCTACTGGGACTACCGTTATCCGATTTTCCTTTTCGGCTGATAGCAGCTGCGACCCGTAATAGGCTCCCTGGATGGGAACTTCAAATGAGCAATAGTATTCCTGTTGAAACAAAGCATCGTTTCCGTCTTTCTTTATAATTTCCAACCTCTCCTGTTCCAAAACCTCGGGAGGGATTACTTTTGTGTCGTCGACAGTAAGTAACTGACAGAACCAATTTGGTGAACTTTTGGCCAAATCATAAATCTGCTTGCCGTGGTTATTCCCCCTGGGAGTGTAGTTAAACACTGCCCAACCACCATTCTCAGCAAGAATAGGCCTTACAAAGTCCCAGGCCTTGGGGTCCTGAAGAGAATATTCTGAAAAGATACACCCCACAGGATTTGTTCCTACCACAGAGTCAATGTTGTCAGTCCCTATGACTTGGAATATTGAGTTATTAATTGCCTCTATGAGCATTTCGCCGTTGTCCGTTCTCTTGCGAATCTCTTTTGGTATGTGGTCGGTAAACTTGAACCCATCCCTATCCATTCCATTCCAGAGGATCTTTTTACCCTGTTTGTAAGTTGGAAAGAAGTAGAAGTAAGACCCCACTCTCTCAAACATCTTCTTTCCTACCAAATTGATTAGGGTTTTATCCTTTCCCGCTCTTCTATGCCAGACTGCGACAGCCCTGTTCACCCCACTATCCAGGGCTTCGAGTAGAGGAATCTGGTAATCCCTCGGTGTGTATTTATACGGCAGGCTTATTTCCATAATTTATAATGTTGATGGTTACGTCTCCAAAAGTGCTTCCCTGTTCTTTGTTCTCAGCCAACCCAAAGTCTTTCCTTACAAATTCGGCCGCTTTTTGCTGGGTTTGATAATCCGGAACCATTTTATCCGGCTCTGTGTGTGAAGAGAAGGGTTTGGTTGCTTCAAGCCACTCGGCGGTTTTCTTCACCATGTAACCTGGAGTGATACCTACCTTTAAATATTCTGCTTTGTATCGGTCAATTATTGATTGTGCGCCCTCAGTTCGTAGTAGGTTCTCGCTTGGATGCGACGCTGATGCCACGCTATATCCAGCCTTCAACATTGACTGTCTCAGTGTCTCACCGTCTTTAATTAATTGCATTGCTTTAGATTGTTTTTCTGTCGGTTTTACCTTATTCATTGTTTTTTGGATGAGTGTCGCTATGGTTTTGATCGTCTTCGAAGATTAGGCCATTCAGTCGTGCGTTTCGGAGATAATCCTTTAGTTTCAATTCCTTACCTACACCAAAATTCGCAGCTGTTTTCATGTGTTCCTTCGTAATCTTTACCGCTTCTTTATATTTCATTCTTTCTCTCCCTTCTTTCCTTTCTTGCTCTGGCGGCGAGTTTCTTCTTACGGGATGGTGTTTCTTTTAAGCCGAGTGGATAATTTAATATTTCTAACCCCCAATTAACAATTCCGCCGTGTTTTTCTATCATATCCCGGAAAAACTCACGACCCTCCTCCATCTTCTTCCTCTGTATGGCTTTGGATTCCTTATAGCTTCCTCTTTTAGGTTTCATTTTTTCGTATTCCTTTCTTACTCCCGGCTTTTTAAGTAATTCTTTTTTATAAACTTTCCAAGATTTCATTCTTATATAAACTCATATAATCTTATGTAATTAATTTCTCCAGACTTACCTTGGGTTAGCAAGGCAAGTCCCGGGAAACTACAGAGTTAATTTTGCATCAACCTCACGCAGTAAGGTTTTTGCATATTGAAGAGATTCTATATTCCCATCTATCACGTTGGTTGCGGCCAATTTGTTTATTTGTTGCCCGGTTGTCGGGGGGGTTCCATTAACCTTACTCAATATTTCTTGAGCCACCTCCACAACCTCACTCACAACCATTGATAAGGTCTTTTTTTCTCCTGCTATTGGTTCATTCATTATTTCTCACCTCCTTCAAAGATTACTTTTCTCATATGATTTAATAATTCATCAGTCTTAAAAGTCCGTTGTTTTTCCTCATGTACGGCCATCCACGCTTCAAGTTCAATTTCTAATCTATTTAAGATTTCTCTTTTCTCTTTCATTCGGCCATAATCATGTTCCTTCTCCAATTCAAAATGTTTAAAAATACATTCCTTATGAAACCAGCCGCCGCAACCTGTACAGCGGTAAGCGTCTTTTAGTTCTAACTTCTGCATACACCCACCCTTAAAAGTCAAGGCGACATTTCCCTTTGGATTAGCGTTTCCACACTCAACTTTCATTTCATCTCCTCTTTCATTTGAGCTAATTTATCTGCATTTTTAATATTGCTTTTGAGTAGACGAATCATGGGGTCAAGAGATAAACAGGTACAAGCTACGCTGTGGTTATAAGTTCCATTCCCATTTCCGCATCTTAATTCCTTTTCGTGTTGGAGTTTAAGCAATAATGCAACCCTCGCTTTTTGTTCCTCCCTTAGCGTAGGTTTCATATCTTTGTTTACATTGGGTTTACAATGCGATTTCGGGTAGTTTACATTAGGTTTCATATCTGGTGTGGTCAATTTTTGTGTATAAGGGTTTTACAGCCACAATTTGTACAACGCTGGTAATAAAGATAGTCAGCAGCTTTTTCCCCCTTTGGCACTTCCATTTCTAAACCAAAGAACTCTCCATTCCCACAGTTGGAACAATATACTTTAATCGTGTAGGTTTCTGGTCTTTGTGGTTTCATATCTTTAGTTTGGTGAGTAATTCGCACAAAATTATATGTTGTTCTGCCTTCCAATCTTTCCCAGCCATCCGTTCGTAACTTGCCTCCCAAATCTTCTCCATCGCATCTTTCCTTCCCTGTTGGTATCCTTCCTGATGAATTTTATAAAGGAATGGACAGTTTGTCTCCATGAAGGTTTTATTTGTCATTCTTCTCCTTTCAAATCAGTTGTTGTCACAGTTCTTTCTCCCTCTAAATCAAACAAGTCTGAAATTAGACTAATGGATTGGTTATATCCAAACATCGCCCCCTTATCAAACTCTGGGGTAATTGAGTCAAGCGGATGCGATAGATTTTTCTTCCACCTAATAGCTTCAATTAAATGTTCGGCACTTCTAGTTAAGATGTAAACCATCCTGTCTATGTGTTTTTCTTTGTGTTGGATTACTCCGAGAGTGGGGGTAGATGGAAAGACAGCGTGGACAAGTTCTGCCTCTATAATTCTTCGCATCCTTTTGCCTGTTTTGGTGTTTTCTGTAGCTTGATTACAAGGGCTACTTATTAACCCCAAACGACTTGCTGTTGGCATTTTTTCGTATCCACATTTATCGCAGTATTCGTGAACTCTCTCATCCGACCACCATTTGAGTTCTATTCCGCATTTAGGACAGGGTGTTTCTTTAACACCACCGCCTTTGGCTATTTCCTTCGCCCGTTTAATTTCATGGGTAGTTACTGTTTTTTGGTTTAACCGACCCTCTTTCCAGCCTTTTAGATACCATTTCTCTTTAACGGTTTCTTTATTCCTGAGCGGATTATTTGGACAATTACAAGGTTTTTTATGGTTAGCTGAACAATTGGAGTTCGTACAACAGAATTTGTTTTTACATTTACATTCCGTTTCTTTATTCCTGATGGGTTTGGTGGTCATGCAGTTTTTCTTTTCAAACATTTAATACAGTAAAAGGTACGGGCAACGCCAAAATTGTTTACATTAAAACATGACCAGTCAATTAACTGCCGCCATTCGTGTTTACATTTCCTTTCTTTATTCTTCTTTGTCATATATCTTTTGGGTTTTCTGATGTAACACCAAACTCATCTATCTTTCCTAAAAGATTGCCTCGCTCGTCATGCACATAATAGACTAATGAAATTGGGCATTCTGCGTCACCTTCACCTTCAGCCACCTCAATAGCAAAACACCTAATGACTCTGTGAAATCTAGGATAATAATTCTTCTTTGTCATATTTTCTTCCACGAATTTTGGATAACACCCATATACCTAAAACATTTATGCTCTATTTCTTCATCAAAATCATTCCACTTGCCTATAAGGGTTGTATACGCTCCATCTTCTATTTCTCCTATATATTCAACAATATGCTTTCCAGCGTGATTGGTATATTCAAGTAAATTTCCCTTTGTCATACCTTCTCCTTTAATAATTTATCTAAAATCATATCCAGAACTCTCATGAAAATTGTATAAATTAATAGTCCGAAAAATGAAACCTTTGGTTCTATTAAAAATTCCCTCATACCTTCCTCCTTTTATTCTTTGGGGTCAAATTTCTGCTGATACTAAGCCATCGGTCTTTGCCGTTCCAACCGTAAACGCTGTTTTCCGTTGCGACCACCAGAATCTTCCCGAATGAAAGAGTAGCGACAATCGGTTCTCCAAAATCATAGTAAGAACCATCACCGATTCTATTTGCCAGTTTCATTAACAGGTTTCTGATTTTGTTTCTCACTTCTTTCCTTTCTTTTTAGCCTTTTGTGTAACATATATCGTTGTTCTTACTTTCAAACATCCATAGCAGATTTGAGTTAAAGCGTCATGGAAGGTTGAGTAGATGGCTTGTTGGGTATGTCGCCCCTCACACTGTCGGATATGGATTCTGACTTCCTGTTGGGTATTAAAATGCTCGTATTGAAAGTTCATACGACCTTCCTGTTCTTAAACTTGGTTAATTCTTTCTCCGGCACTCTTCGGATAACTTTTAATTCTCTGAGCCTGAACTTGCCGTCGGTGTTGTACGGAATGCTTACAATATCCTTAGGATTGAACTTCACCTCAATGATGGGATTGTCTGAGTTTCTGTTTAATAGACACCATTCCAGGGTCGCAACATGGATACCCTCACTGCACTCAATCAATTCTGAGTAATCACACTCGTCCTTTTTGAGCCGGACTGTTTTACCTATTGAGTAATCAAGACCGCCCTGCTGTGGACTTGTTAATTCTTTGGTTACATATTTGTAGGCGACTAACTTGTTCTTTTGCTGTTTAAGGAGGGAAAGCAAAGAACCCGTTAATGGATTGAGGTTTTTGGCTCCCCATAGGTTGGCTCCCCGTAGGTTGGCTTCCCATAGGTTGGCTCCCCGTAGGTTGGCTCCCCATAGGTTGGCTCCCCATAGGTTGGCTCCCCATAGGTTGGCTCCCCGTAGGTTGGCTTCCTGTAGGTTGGCTTCCTGTAGGTTGGCTCCCCGTAGGTTGGCTTCCTGTAGGTTGGCTCCCCGTAGGTTGGCTCCCCGTCTAACCGCTTCTTCTAAAGTATCCTTGATAGTATTATCTTTCTTTTCAAATTCAAAAAGCAAAGAACCCCAGATTGATATTATTTGTATTTTAGTTTTCATTTCTTTCCTTTCAGTTTGTTTTTAGCCTTATCAACATTAGACTGCATCAAAGCCCTTAATTTCTTGGCTTCTCCTTTTGGTACGTTAGATTGTTTTTGTCCCATGTTTATACGCTGATTTAATTAACATCAGTTCTTCGTACATAGCTTGTAGGTCGAATGTTTTGTAATGGGTTGTGGTGCGGTGCAACTGTACGAGCTCTTCGTACATCTCTTTACCAAAGTGTTTGAGAAACCAGAGGGTGTATTTTTCCGGGTGCATCTCGTGAGAAAAGTTATCCGCCCAGCACTGACAGTTACAGTTAATCAGGTTCCACCTCGTAGCGTAAGCTCCCCTGGTAAGCAGGTGTCCGCAGCCCAGTTTCTCTTTACTCCCGCACACTACGCACTGTCCGTCCCTTGCCACTACTATCTCGCTCACTAATTTATCGAGCTTCTTGATCCAACCTTTTCTTGTGGTCCTGTCTTTTCTTAATTTGTTAATCATACTTTGAAATTATTGGGTAAATTGGTAAACCCGTTGGCTTTAAGTAACTTCAGAACCGTAGGGGGAGAGCAACCGATAATCCCGGCAATAACGGGAGGGGAGTGGCCTCTGGCTCTTAATTTAATGGCTTGTGTTTTTTGTATTTCAGTTAGAATCATTTACACTCCTTGCGTAATATGGGACCCCAGTTATTACCCCTGTTATTGGCGAGTGCCCAGGCGGTTGTCTGGATTGAAGACTCCATGTCGTAACGTGAACCTCTTTCAACTCCCATTAGCTTACGAAACTGATTCCAGGTTGCTTGATGAAATTGAAGCGGTCCTCCGGCGAGTCCTCCGTCACCGTGCCCCTTATTCGACCCATACCCTGATTCTCTGAACAGTAAACAGTGTAAAAGGACTTTGATATGATTTCGTTGAGAGTTAGTCTTGCCGTACTTCTCGGAATACTCACTCACCCAGGAGTCTATTGTTTCCGGAGCGGGTAAGAGTTCTCCAACTAGGGGCTCGTGTAAGGGCGTTTCTCGTAATGCTTTAATCTTTGGAGCCCAGATGAGCATAGCCAGTAACAACCCGAACATAATCAAAAGTGTGGCCATTTCCTTAGTGAATTTATGTTTCATTGATCCTTTCCTGTAAGGCAACTAAATCCTCTTCTTCTTTTTCCGGTTCGCCGTTTATAAAATCCTCCATTAAGCTCATTAACCTCTCAATCCATCTCCTCAATAAGTCCGTGTCTAACCTTGAACCCTTACTACCGAGTAACCCCCGTATTAAGGTAATTCCTTTTGTTATTCTTTCTTTTCTATAGATCATGTTATATATATATTTCTTTTTATAAGAACCGTAACTTAAGGACTTTAATATCTCCCCCCCTCCCCCCTCCTACTAGGGCAGGGTTCGAGATGGAGTTTTATCTCCCGTTCACGTATTGCTCCGATTTCCTGTCGCATTAAGCGGCGGTTCTCGGTGCCACCTCGCAGCGGCTTTTACGTCCTCCCGAACTACCTCAGCCACCAATTATCCGCACCTGTAGCTTTGGTCCCCCTGGACGTTGCCCGGATTAACCGGGAAAATTGAACTTTGATAAGGCTCTCTGTTTAGGTAGAAATGACCAGGATGATCGTTTCGTATATCGAAACCCTTACGCCTTAATTCGAGTATCCTGGCGTTGTACTGTGCTACACCTTGACCCTCCGGACGGGGGGTTATCAACTCATAGACATAGACCCCTTCTGGTCTTTCCGTTAGTAGTTGTAGTATTCTGTCAGCTTGTGTTTTCATTTTGGGCAGGGGCAGTTATTCCCCTTAATTTGTGTCCAGGCTAGTCTTTGGCGAGAACTCATTGAGGGGTTCTCGTGAAGGTTGAGATGCAACCTTCTGAACTCAAGCCATGATTAACCTGGACTGGTCCTCTGATCTAGCCATCCTGTCAAGCTCAAACCCATAGAAGTACCGCTTGAGGCACAGCCTATGAGTTTGTCGGCTAAACCTACCAGCTATCACTCCGGCACATTCCGGACAGATCTCGTGATCCTTTACATCAGACCAATCTATTTGCTCGGACTTGATCCGCTTAATCTCTTTGTTAGTTAGTCTTAGAATGCTTTTCCACATATTTGACAGTTGGGGATACCCCCGATCATTTCAGTAAAGGGATGTCTGCAGGTTTCCCAGGGCTTCTTGATCTTCTTTACCGAGTCCTTTAAGACCTTCTCAAGGGGTACTATTTCGGTGGTTTTGTATTGTGGCATCATATTTTCCTTTGAGCAGCCGCCCGGCAGAAGGTTCCGTCCGGATTTAATGTAGGACAGGACCAGAAGGCGTAGGGCTTGTTAGTTGTCTTTGAGGTGCCAGTCTTCCAAACCAGGGGAGAACCGTGTAGAGGACACTTACCACCCTGCCCCTTCTCACCGTCAATACTTAGGTCGGGAGGAGCTACATTTGGTACAACGGTTTGTGCTTCAGGGTGGATCTTGCTCTGGATGTAAGTAACCAGTTGTTCAAACTCTTCCTTGTCGTCAGTCCTGACTACATACTGTCCATCGTGTCCGTTTCTTACAAACTCGCTGTATTGGAATTTAGGGTCTGTCATAATTAACCTCTTTCTTGCTTTCGACAATAATTTCCTGCAGCTTTAAGAGAGCCTCTACATCATCCGTTCCTGCCCTGCCCAGAGAGACTCCGTAAAGGAAGATCTTTATGATGGTTTCCATTTTCATATGTTGATATATTCAGTAATAACTCCGTATTTTCTAACTGGGATAGCTGGGTGTGAGCAAAACCGGGGAAGGGAAGCCATAAACTGATCTGATTCGTACCCTTCAAGTTTGGGAAGAGCCATCCTGGCCACAATCCCTCTGTGTGTCTTCTTCAGGATCGCAGGGTAGAAGCCCCCGATCTTGGCTAGTCTATGAAACGTTTTGGCGTGTTCTGTCATGTTTTTGAATAAGTAAGTGATTAGCAGCTCGTGATCTACCCGTGGCTTCGGTGATGGCTTTGTCCGGGATGTTCCGGCTCTTAGCAAGTTTCAGGAGACCAACCAGTGGTTCGTTGTAGAAGTCGGCTTGTAACCTTTCAATTTCGGCAAATCTTGCTCTTCTGTTTTTTTCCTGTATAGTGTCCATAAGGCTTTTTCTTCTTCTTGAATCAGTTGTGCTAAACTAATTCTCGAAGTAATCCCATATTACACCCGTCAAAACAAGTTGTCAATAGGGGAAAATAGCCTCACAATAGCACCCTGAGTGTTTGGAGAAACGGAATACACCAGTTTTCTCCTGTCCACGTTGGGGTTGGATAAATCAACCGTAGGGGATTCGTTGTCCAAACTGCACATCCTTAACAGATGGCTCTTAGAGAACAACCTAAAATTATCAGACGATTCGTTAGATAAATTCCTCATATACGCCAGAGACCACTTCTCTCCGGGAACTGTAAACAATTATATTATCTCTTTCAAGCGGATGTACCATTTCTGTAAAGCCCGTGGGCTTACGTACCTCACCAGGACAGACGATTACAAGCAACTACGCTATTCACCAGGGATGGTGGAGATCCTCACCACAGAGGAGATCACAAGGATCTTGGGAGAGTGTCACGGTACTCTATATGCTTTCATTAAGTTCCTCGCCCTCACCGGATGCCGGATAGGGGAGGCGTGTTCCATCGAGGTCAGAGATATATTGGTAGATCAGAAGAAGATAATCTTCAGGGAAACAAAAACAGACCAGTCCAGAGCCGGATTCCTGTCCGATGAGTTATTGCTACTCTTACAGAAGGAGTGCCAGGGGAAGAAATCAGACGAGTTGGTGTTCTGTACTTCTAACATAGACACCTTGCAACGCACCCAGCATTTTAGAAGACAACTCATCTCCGTCTGTAAGAACTTAGGAATCAACAAGAACATCCACCCCCATATCTTCAGACATTCGTTCGCCACCGCACTATTATCTAAAGGAGTACCTATTGAATCGGTTGCCACTCTCTTAGGTCATCAGGATATTAAGACTACATTCAAGTTCTATTCCCATTTCAACGATGCGGAATTAAGACGATACGCTATGAGACACCCATTGGTAGAGGAGTCGGTTAGTAAGGCGGAGAAGATTAAGAACTTAGCGGAGGAGATCCGGCATATAACCTCGGAATTGAAGAAGGGTTTTCGGGTGGCTTTGACTGAAGAGAAGACTAAATTACTGTTACGGATTGATACAGTTTGACATAGATAGTATAATAATAGGTGGCCAGGGGAGAGCTCTTTAATAGAACCTCCCCTTTTTTATGTCCCCATCCCAATCTTCGGATGTCTCCCGTAACCAATGAAGTGCCTTCTCTTCTGCCACCGTAAAGTCCTGACTACCTCACAAGTCAGTCTGTCCTTCTCGGTGTGACAGGCTCTACTCAACCACTGTTTATTTGATTTCCGTTCTATTTGGTTGTGACTCCACCCTAATTCTCTGGCGATTGCCTTTCCTGTTATGTGGTCGCAGTTGACCTCGTTACAGTGGGAACAGTTCTTT
>Ga0074195_1004794_pt1 | contig 10822 bp, 9 predicted proteins | sample EPASupsiteHSE623_FD_64525 | JGI IMG/M metagenome (GOLD analysis project Ga0074195, IMG submission 64525) | Bioremediated contaminated groundwater from EPA Superfund site, New Mexico - Sample HSE6-23 | ecosystem: Environmental > Aquatic > Deep subsurface > Groundwater > Contaminated ... | reverse complement strand
AGCAGATCTTCTCTTTTGCCGACAGCCTCATCAACCGTAACAAATAATTAACCCATAAAAATCCTATGTACAGTCAGAAATTCAACCAAATATTCGATAAGTCAGTAGAAGATTACCACAAATCTGATAATGTAGACGCAGCAATTGTAAATCCTTACAAAGAGGGTAGCCTGGAACATTTTCTATACCTTAAGAACTGGATAGATGCGGTACAATGGCACCTGGAAGATATTATCCGTAATCCAAACATAGAGCCGTCAGAAGCATTGGTTATCAAGCGCAGGATAGACAAGTCCAATCAGGACAGGACAGATCTGGTGGAACTTATAGACAGCTATTTTATGGATCTTTATTCGAAGGTGGTAGTGGAAAAAGATGCAGCAATCAATACAGAGACTCCGGCATGGGCAATTGACAGATTATCAATTCTGGCACTCAAGATTTACCACATGAAAGCTGAGGTTCTCAGAGAAGGAGCATCACCGGAACATAAGGAGACCTGTCGGAAGAAGCATGAAACGCTTCTCACTCAGAGAAGTGACCTCTCGACAGCAATAGACCAACTGCTTTCAGATATAGAGTCAGGAAAAAAATATATGAAATTTTACAAACAGATGAAGATGTACAACGACCCATCTTTAAATCCTGTTTTGTACGGCCGTGGATAAGCGAAAAAAACATATTCTGTTGTTCAGGTTCTCCGCAATAGGAGACATCGCCATTGCAGCGCCTTTGGTAAGGGCATATGCAATAGCAAATCCGGATGTCAGATTCACAATGGTTTCACAGCCAATGATGGAGCCGCTCTTTACCTCAATAGAAAACCTCTCATTTTTCCCTGCTGATTTCAAAGGCAGATACAAAGGATTCAAGGGGTTGTTAAAATTGTTCCGCGATCTGTCAAAACTGGAACCTACTGTAGTGGCAGATCTTCACAATGTTTTAAGAACCTGGGTCTTAAGAGGTCTTTTTACGCTTACTTTCAAGAAGATTGCATTCCTGCATAAGGGCAGGAGCCAGAAAAAGAGACTCACCAGAAAAGAGAACAAAAAGCTGATAAAACTACCTTCAATGATAAGCAGGTATGAATCTGTGCTTGTCAAAGCAGGGCTTAATAACCTTAATTTTTCCGACTTTCAGGGATCCGCACTCTCCAACAAAAGAGAATCAACAAGCGACAAAGCAGAGAATAATATAATCAGAATAGGAATAGCACCGTTTGCAAAGCACAAAGGCAAAGCCTGGCCCGCAGAATCCATGGAGGAGGTAATTGCCGCTCTAAGTGAAGATGAAGGATTTCACATATTGCTATTTGGCGGAGGGAAAAAAGAGGTTGCTCAATTGCTCTCATGGGAACAAAAATATTCAGGCGTAGAATCGGTTGCAGGTAAATTCTCGCTGGATAAAGAGCTGGAGATAATGAAAAGTCTGGACATAATGGTCTCTATGGATTCTGCAAACATGCACCTTGCCTCATTTGCCGGAACCACCGTTCTGTCTGTTTGGGGAGCAACACATCCCTATACAGGTTTCTACGGCTGGAGACAAAAAGAGGAGAATGCCATCCAATCGGACCTTAGTTGCAGACCTTGCTCAGTTTTTGGAAACAAGGAGTGCTTCAGGGGAGACTATGCCTGTCTTATGAACATTAAGCCGGCTGAGGTGTTGGATAGGATAAACGACATTGTTAAGGAAAACAGAGATAGACAAGACAAACATGAAGAGACTACCCTCGGAAATTGAGATAATGGCGCCTGCCGGAAACTTTGAGTCGCTAAATGCAGCTATTCAGGGAGGAGCAAATGCGGTTTATTTTGGAGTGGGTGATCTTAACATGCGTTCTCACTCTGCAAATAATTTTTCTATAGAGAGCCTTCCGGAAATAGTATCAATCTGCTGCGAAAAAGGGGTAAGGAGTTATCTGACCCTGAATATTGTACTTTACGACCAGGATCTTGCTGCAATGAGAGAGACCATAGATGCAGCAAAGAGAGCAGGTGTCTCAGCCATAATTGCCTCAGATATTTCTGTAATCATGTATGCAAGGGAGGTTGGTATGGAGGTTCATATCTCTACTCAGCTTAATGTTTCAAACATAGAGAGCGTAAGGTACCATGCAAAATTTGCAGATGTAATAGTGCTTGCCAGAGAACTTACTCTCAATCAGATAAAGGCAATAAGCGAGGCTATAGAACGAGAGCAGATAAAGGGGCCATCAGGCAATCTGGTTGCACTTGAACTCTTTTGCCACGGGGCACTCTGTATGGCAGTGTCGGGAAAATGTTACCTGAGTCTGCACGAATATAACGCCTCTGCAAACAGAGGTTCCTGCTATCAACTTTGCCGCAGGGGATATGAGGTAACCGACCTTGAAACAGGCCGGTCGCTGGAGGTAGACAATAAGTACATCATGTCTCCAAAGGACCTCTCTACAATTGCATTCACCGACCTTATTATTGATGCCGGTGTTACAGTTTTAAAAATTGAGGGACGTGCACGGTCCGCGGAATATGTCAAAACCGTAGTATCTGCATATAGAAGAGCCGCAGACGCAGTATGTGAAGGCTCATTTACACCCGAGCTCGTTGCAGAGTTGGAAAAACAACTTTCGTTGGTGTTTAACAGAGGTTTCTGGGATGGTTATTATCAGGGTGCAAGACTGGGAGAGTGGAGCGAAGTATATGGAAACAAGGCAACAAGAAGAAAAAGATACATAGGAAAGGTTACCAACTTCTTCTCAAATCTGTCTGTAGCAGAGGTTTTGATTGAGACAGGAGAACTCAGGACCGGAGACGACCTGCTGATAATAGGTCCATCCACAGGAGTTGTAGAGTATGTTGTAAATGAGATAAGGGTAGACCTTAAGCCGGTAGACAACACAGTCAAAGGAGAGTATTGCTCTATACCTGTTCCTGACGGAGTAAAGCTGCGTCGTTCGGACAAGGTTTACATTTGGGAAGAAAACGATTTTAATTTGAACAGATAGTTATGTTTCCACCGGAAATAGTAAAATTCATAAAAGAACACCATGTCCTTACGCTTGCAGTAGCGAGCAGTTCGGATCTATGGTGTTCTCACGCTTTTTATGAATTTCTGGAAGACGAACTGTTGTTCATAATCACTTCCGAGGAAAAAACCCGACATATTCAGATTGCAAAAGCATCAGATTCGGGAATGGTTGCCGGGGCAATTGCTCTGGAGACCGAAAAAATAGGACTTATAAGAGGATTGCAGTTCAAGGCTCAGATAGTTAAAAGCGATGACTCCATTTTAGGAAAGTACAAACTTAAATACCTGTCAAGGTTTCCTTATGCGATTTTAAAGGGGGGTGACCTTTGGCTCCTGAAAATTACAGAAGCCAAGTACACCGATAACAGGTTGGGCTTTGGAAAAAAGCTTAACTGGTCCCTCTAAATTAAAGTTTGAACGCCTCTTTTACTTTGGCAACGGCATCAAGCTTCTCCCATCCGAAAAACTGAATTCCATCCTTTACAAAAGGATCACGACCCATGTGGCCATACGAAGCAGTCACTTCATAGATAGGATTTTTAAGTTTGAACATGTCGATAATCTTAGCTGGCCTAAGGTCAAAGATATTATTGATCTTCTCTGCTATTTCGCTGTCCTTCAGAATCACTTTGTCCGGGCCGCAAGGGTTGGCTGTTCCGTATGTGTTTACGAATATGCTCACCGGCTGTGCAACGCCTATCGCATAAGCAAGCTGTACAAGTACTTCACGTGCAACTCCCGCAGCTACAAGGTTCTTGGCAATGTATCTGGCTGCGTATGCAGCAGATCTGTCTACCTTGCTAGGGTCCTTACCCGAAAATGCTCCACCTCCGTGTGCGCCTTTGCCACCGTATGTGTCAACAATGATTTTTCTTCCTGTAAGACCAGTGTCGCCGTGAGGACCACCAATTACAAATTTTCCTGTAGGATTTACAAGCAGAATATATCCGTCCTTGAAAAGCAACTGAGTCTTCAAAGGCAGACGCTCCAGAATTCTTGGGATAAGGATGTTTTGTACATCGCTTTTGATTTTTGCCTGCATCTGTGCATCTCCGTCAAATTCGTCATGCTGAGTGGAAATCACTATTGTATGAACCTTTACAGGAGTGTTGTTTTCATCATATTCGATGGTGAATTGTGATTTTGCATCGGGACGAAGGTAAGGCATCAGATTAGTCTCTTTCCTGATTTTTGCCAGTTCGAGCAGAGCAATATGGGCAAGAGTGAGAGGCAGTGGCATGTACTCTTCAGTATCAGTAGATGCATAGCCGAACATCATTCCCTGGTCACCGGCACCCTGTTCATCGGCCGTTGCAATGGAGTTTCCCTTTTCGTCAAGCTTGTCCACACCACGGTTGATGTCTGCCGATTGTTCATGAATTGCAGAGAGTATTCCGCATGAATTACCGTCAAACATATATTCGGCCTTTGTATAGCCGATTCTGTTTATAACTCTTCTTGCGACTGTCTGAATGTCTACATAGGCCTTAGAGTGAACCTCTCCGCCCACTACTACCAGACCTGTACTAACGAAAGTCTCACATGCGACTTTTGAATTGGAGTCCTGACGAAGGAATTCGTCAAGAATAGCGTCTGAAATCTGATCGGCAACCTTGTCCGGATGTCCTTCCGAAACAGACTCTGATGTAAATAAATATGCCATAATTTTTTTGGTTTAATTCGTTTATAGAATAGTAATAACACTCATTTGCAGATGAGAGTTCAACGATTACAGCCGGAAAGAGGGAAAATGCAAAAAAGATTAAGCATTTTTAGCATTTTTTCACGTGGTTGCAAGCAGTCAAATCTTTCCACAATTTGGATGCAAATATAAAACATTTTTATTAATCTGCAATTAAAAGTCAGGAGATTAATTTATTTAAGATATTGTGAATTTAAATGAAAATAATTGTAAGTTATCAAATGGAATTTAGTATTTTTGTTCTAGAATACCAAACAAATACTAAAAAATATCTATGAAACAAACGATTAAGCAATTTGCCATTACGGCTATGAGCTTGTTTGTAGCCTTAGCCGCTTTTGCTCAGGTTACAACCTCCACTATGAGTGGACGAATTACAGAAGCAAATGGCACTCCAATTATTGGAGCGACCATTGTTGCTGTTCATACGCCTTCCGGTTCTCAGTACTATTCTATTACTGACAACTCTGGTAACTATCGCATTCAGAATATGCGTGTTGGAGGTCCCTATTCGGTTGAAGTGCAATTCCTGGGTTTTGGAAGCATTAAACAAGGGAACATCACATTACGTCTGGGTGAAAACTACGTTCATAATGCACAACTAACCGAAGAAGCTGTAAAGCTCAATGAGGTGGTTGTAACAGCTGGTGTTGTTAACCCAATCTTAAACAGTGACCGTACCGGTGCTTCTATGAATATCAGCTCTAAACAGCTGACCTCACTACCTTCAATCAGCCGTAGTATAACTGATTTTACAAGAATGACCCCTCAGGCTAACGGTACTTCATTCGGTGGCAGAGATGGCAGGTTCAATACAATTACTATTGACGGTGCAGCATTTAATAATAACTTTGGTTTATCTTCAAATGCAATGCCTGGTGGTAATGCCCAGCCAATTTCGCTCGATGCTATCGAGGAAGTTTCTGTAAATCTGGCTCCTTATGACGTCAGATTATCTCAGTTTACAGGTGCAAGTATAAATGCTGTTACCAAAAGTGGTGACAACCAATATAAGGCTTCTGTATATACTTATTTAAGACCAAAATCATTTACCGGTAGTAAAGCTGGTGACCAGACAGTTCCTAATGCAAATGACAAAACAGCATCGGTATATGGTGCCACTGTTGGTGGTCCGATTATTAAAAACAAGTTGTTTTTCTTTTTAAGTGGTGAATTTGAAAAGGAGACTACACCAAGTAACTCATGGGTACCTAGTACTGATGGTGTTTCTAATACTGCAGGCAAGATATCAAGAACTAAAATTTCTGATCTACAAAGGGTCTCTGATTTTGTAAAAAGCTCTTTTGGATACGATGCCGGTAAGTTTCAGGATTTCGATAATTTCGAATCTCAGAATTACAAGATTATGGCACGCTTAGACTGGAACATAAGCAGAAATCACAAATTCACATTGCGCTATAATAACGTTAAGAGCAATAATGATGTATTGACAAATGCCACATCTGGACCAAGTACTGGATCTAATTTATCGGGTCGTATTTCTGCACAGTCAATCTCTTTCCAAAATTCATTTTATGGTTTTGAAAATACTGTAAGCTCAGTCACAGGTGAGTTGAACAGTACATTCGGTTCAAAAATTTCTAACAAGTTATTGGTTTCATATACAAAAGTAAGAGATACCCGTACCAGCCCTAGTACACTTTTCCCTTTTATTGATATCTACGAAGGCAATGACAGGTATATGTCGTTGGGATATGAACTGTTTACATTTAATAATGATGTTAGAAACAACACATTGTCAATAACAGATAACGTAACAATTAACTTAAACAAACATACTCTGACAGCAGGTATAGCATACGACAACCTTTACTTCTTTAACTCGTATATCAGAGAGGGGTCCAGTTTCTATAAATACAATTCTGTTGATGACTTCCTGACTAACAAGTTACCTAGCATTTTTGCTGTAACTTATGGATATAACGGAAATGACGCTCCGGGTGGAGAATTGACATTTGGTATGGGTTCACTATATCTTCAGGATGAGTGGCAGGTTAATAAAGACTTTAAGGTTACTTATGGTGTAAGGGCAGAATTGCCTATGTATCATAACAAGTTGGAGAACAACCCTGCAATCGCTGCATTGTCATTTGGTGATGGCTGGAGTTCAGATGTAAATGGCTCTACATACAAAATGGATGTAGGTACATGGCCAAATTCAAAGATTCAGATTTCTCCAAGGCTTGGATTCAACTGGGACGCCAAAGGTGACAGAAGTGTTCAGGTTAGAGGTGGAACCGGCTTATTCACAGGAATGCTGCCATTTGTATGGTTTACAAACCAACCAACAAATTCAGGGATGGTTCAGTCTGTTGAAACTATTATAACAAACGCAACAACAATTGCATCTATAAATTTCAACAATGGAACAAAGAAATTTAACCCTAATTTCAGAGATGTTGTAAATAATAATCCAACTATCTTCACCCAGACCAAGGGTACACTTCCTGCATCAGGTGCCACACTTGCCCAAGTTGATAAAGACTTCAAGATGCCTCAGATCTGGAGAAGCAATCTGGCAATTGATATTGAACTGCCATACAATATGGTTTTAACTTTAGAGGGTTTATATTCTAAGGATATAAACGCAATAATACAAAAAAATGTCAATTTGCCTTATCCTCAGGCTGTTTATTCTGGTGCTGACAACAGGCCTTATTGGACATCTAGTAAGATAAATTCCAATGTTGCCAGTGCTGTGATTCTAACAAATACAGACAAAGGATTCCAGTCGTCTTTCACTGCACAGTTAGTAAAGAATCTCAGTAAAGGGTTTTACGGAATGTTTGCATACACATATAACATTGCTAAAGACGTTACAGCAAACCCTGGTTCTGCAGCATATTCTGCATGGAGGGCAAACACTAATGTTTCATACCTGAACCGTCCGGAGTTAAGCTATTCTAATTTCTCTGTTCCTCACAGAGTGGTTGGTAATCTGTCTTATAGAATTGAGTATGCAAGAGCATTCGCAACAACCATTTCACTTTATTATTCGGGAGCAGCTCAGGGAAGGACATCTTATACCTATTCAAATGACATGAATAAAGATGGTGAATCGGCAGACCTTTTATATATTCCTTGCGATGCAAACCAAATTTATTTTACAGACTATAAAGATAAAGCAGGTGTTGTTGTCATGACTGCTAAAGAACAATCTGACAGGTTTATGAAATACATAGAAGAGACTCCTTATCTTAAGAATAACAAAGGAACTTACGCTGAAAGATTTGGTGATCTTCAACCTTGGTATAACAGATTTGATGTTAAGATTTTGCAAGACATCTTTACTAATTTCGGCACTGACAAGAAGTATTCTCTTCAGTTAAGTCTGGATATTCTAAATGCCGGGAATTTAATTAATTCAAATTGGGGTGTTTATCAGATGAATGGTTTGGCAAGTTACGAAAATGTTCGGCCTTTAAAGTTTATCGAAAGAAATGCAGGAGGAGCACCGGTTTATACTCTGAATGCTACAAGCATGGCTGATTTTGATAATAAAGCAAAATGGGTTAATAACCCATCAACCAGTAGCACATGGGGAATGCAGTTTGGTATTCGCCTGTTGTTCTAGAAGTTTTTTAACTTGATTATAGGGACCGTCTCAATTCATTTTGAGGCGGTCTCCTTTTTTGTAAACCCGTTACAAAATAACTGACCCAGTAACGGAAGTAGAGGATGTTGATTATTATGCAACCTGAGGCGAACATACATATCCATCTTACTCTCAGGAATGTTTATTTGGATATTCTTCTATTTGACTTATTATCTCTAAGTACTTGTCTTTTATATGTTTTTTCTCAATCAAATAGTTGATACGCTCCAATTCCCCTTCTGAAGCTATTAAATAATTTCTTAATTCAGAATGTTCATATTCCGTTATAGTTGCTATAATAGAACTTAAAGCATCTTGGAACTCCATCTCACTGCATAGATTCCCTTTATATTTACTTATTATATCTTGTAGTTTTTCCGAGTAATTCATTTTCTTTTATTTAGTAATTACTGTAGCGACAACTTTCCCTGCTTCTTCTGTAATTACGTGAACATCTCCTAATACATGTTCAGCACGAACAACACCATCAACTAATCTAGTGGTCTTATTCCCATTTTTAAGACCATTTTTGTACAGGATTTCAGCATACATCTTGCCATCCTCATAATAATGTTTTGATAAACCATCTAATACTCCATTTAAATATTGTTCTTCAATATTTAAAATTCCTGATTCGTAATAGGAATATGCAATTCCATCTATCTTGTCGTTGGAATAATTTATCTTCGCTTTTAGTTTTTCATCAAGATAGTACTTCTCAAAAACTCCATTCAATTTCCCTTTGCGATAAATAGCAACTTCTTTAATATTACCATTCTCATCATAAATTATCGCTTTCCCGTCAATTAAGTCAGATTTAAACCCTCCTTCAAATTTCAAGAGTCCATTGGTATAATACATCTGGGCTTTTCCTTCCTTTAGACCATTCTTGTCAACGTGATATTGTGCTTTAAGTACACCATTCTCATAAAATTCTTTTTTTTCTGATGTTTTGCAACAGCAAGTAAAAAGTATCAATAATAATGCTATTATTATATGTTGTATTTTCATGATTTCTCCTCTTTAATTAAAGTCAGGATTAACATCCCTTTAAAATATTGATTAATGAGATAATGCTCAGGATACACTTTTTTCTTCAAGCTTCTAATTAGTTTTAAATACATAAAAATGTTAACAATAGGGAAACATCTCAGAATTCCAAATATTCTTATTGGACAATTATATGATTTTGTGTGTATATAAAGTAACATGGGATTAATTAATCCCATACTTGCATATATTGCCATCTTAATTTTATTATTTTTAGTTAATCTATAGAAGAAAACAAGATTGTTCTCATAATCACAAGTATGCAGTAGGCTTATCATATTTATCAGTAAAACAATAGGAATTAGAGCACCAATAATAGGGTGAAAATAATCGGCTCCAATATTAATTCCCCATGTAAATAGTGCTAAACAAAAATATAGTGCATTAATACATAATGCAATAAAAATTAAAATTGTAAGACTTAGTGATATTCGGGCTGCTATATTCATTTTAATTATAATTCACGGAATGCTTCTATTACTTTTTTTATATCAACAGAAACATCTATTCCGACAATTGCACTTGCCTTAATATCTAACTTGCTACCAATATCCATTTTTACTGTTGACAAAGTTGGTTCTGTTGTTTTTACGTTACGTTGCCCAGTGCTTTTATCTGTTCTTATTTCAGCTTTTTGTGTTCCCTCAAGAGTAATACCAAATGCACTTATACTTGTTGTCTTCGTGCCTTTCTCAACATCAACCTTGATCGGTATTTTAGAATTTGTGCCAAGAATAGGACGAATTTCTGTTTGGGTTGTCTTTACAACTTCTGCTTCGGTAGACGTTCCAAAACTTCCAATTCCAATACTTGTACCATATCTTGTTGGCGAGTTTTCTTGGGCAATATGAGTTAAATTCCCTCCTCTAACACCAATAAGATCTTTACTTCCCGCATTGCCATACAAGGATACTGCAGGTTGACCTGCTACCTTTACTTCAACTCCTCCTTGTATGCCGACGGTAATTGCAGCTGTTACACTTGATGCAAGTGATTTCAGAAATTGTAACGGCCCTTCACCATTTATATCAATAAATAATAATGGATTATTAGCTGCATAATTGTATGATGAAATGTTATAATATTTCTCTCCCATCGGATCTACGCTGTTCCATCTCCCTATCACCGGGTCATAATGCCTTACACCATAGTCATACACTCCAAAGAACGTTGTGGCAAGGGTCTGGTTCTGGAGCTCCTTGCCGTTATAAAGATAACGGTTTTTGTCGAGATTGTTGTAATTGAATGCAAGTCCATATGGATAATAATCGGAAGCCTGTTCAATGGTACCGCTCTGGTTCACCACTACCCTCACGTTGCCCAGATGGTCGTTTATGTTGTACTGCCTTACAAAATCAGCCCCGACCTTGCGGATCAGCCCGGTGCTTGCCGGAATATAGTCTATCGTCTTGTCTCCTTTGTAAACCACTGCTCCTGTATAGAAG
>Ga0074195_1004793_pt1 | contig 10828 bp, 10 predicted proteins | sample EPASupsiteHSE623_FD_64525 | JGI IMG/M metagenome (GOLD analysis project Ga0074195, IMG submission 64525) | Bioremediated contaminated groundwater from EPA Superfund site, New Mexico - Sample HSE6-23 | ecosystem: Environmental > Aquatic > Deep subsurface > Groundwater > Contaminated ... | reverse complement strand
CCCGTGCGCCCCGACCGGGTCCTGGAGTCGATCGCCGACCTGCCGGCCCTGCTGGAGTGAGGCGCATGAAACCTCTGGCCGCCTGCGCAGTCCTCGCCCTCGCGCTCCTCGCAGCCGGCTGCACGACTCTCCTGGGCCCCCCGGTCGAGTACCCGGCGATCGTGCGGGCGCCCGACGCGGGAGCGCCTATACCGGCCGAGGAGACGTTCCGGTTCGAGAGCGGGACCGCGACGGTGGGGGTTCTCCTCGACGCCGGGGTCTACCGGGGAGCCGAACGCGCCCCCGAGGAGGTCCTGCTGCGGGCCGCGGTGCCCGAGGAGGAGTGGGTCGCGGGCCGATACCTCGCCCAGCTCGACGACCCGGCCCAGGACCGGTTCTGGGCCGACCTGCTCGGCGCCTTCCGGGCCGAGCGAGACCGCCTCGGGCTCGACGACGACCGGTACCTCGAACTCCTCGCGACGGCGGTCCAGCAGCTGCCGTACGTCACCGCCCCCGGGACGGCCTCCAGGTTCCCGGTCGAGACCTGGGGCGACCAGGCCGGCGACTGCGACGACAAGTCCCTCCTCCTCGCCGGCCTCCTGGCCAGGGAGGGCTACCGCGTCGCGCTCCTCCTCTTCCTGCCCGAGGCGCACATGGCCGTCGGTGTCGGCTGCGCACCCGAGTTCGCCTACAATGGGACCGGGTACGCCTACCTCGAGGCCACCAACACGTCGTTCGTCGGAGTCGTGCCGGGCGGGCTCGGCGGCGGGGGGCGGCTCCTCTCCGCTCCGCTCGTCATCCCGATCGGTACGGGAGAGAAGGAGTACGGAGCCACCGGCGAGACGGCCGCCATCGAGGATGCGCTGCGGAGGGCCCGGAGCCGGGTGGACGCGCTCGGCCCCGAGATCGAGCACCGGAGATCGGCCCTGGAGACGGATGGCGAGCGCCTCGAGGTCCTGCGGGCGGCCGGGAGCCGCGACGCGTTCGATGACGCGCACTCCCGGTACCGGGCCGATTCGGCCGCGATTGCCAGGCTCGTGGAAGAGCACAACCGGCTCGTGGAACTGATCAACTACTGCGCCGCGCACGAGCACGACCGGGTCGGCACGACCGCCTACGTCTCGGCACACGGGCCGTAACCGGCCGCACGAGCGGCAAGGCCGGCGAAGAAGGCAGGACGCCGGCCGGAGCCGTCCGGCCGCCTGCAGGCCCCGGGTGTCGCAACGGTGGCCCTGACGAGCTGTCCGCGCCGCTGCACGCTCGCGTACCGGGCGGCGCGCTCGGCGAGATAGAGGAATGTTTCCCGCTCCATGAGAGAGACTCTTGTCAGGTCCGGGTCATAAGCGGCGCGTTCCCGACGCGAAAGTGTGCGGCGGATCGGCAGCGGTATAATCTGTGCGCTCGAAACATCTGCCGAAGAGCCATGCTCGAGATCACAGATCTGCACGTCTCGATCGAGGAGAAGGAGGTCCTCCACGACATCAATCTCACGATCGAGGACGGCGAGACCCACGTGATGATGGGACCGAACGGATCGGGCAAGACGACCCTCCTCCGGACGATCATGGGCTTCGGGGGGTATACGGTGACCTCCGGGCGGATCGTCTTCAACGGCGAAGACGTCACGCACCTGCCCCTCCATGAGCGTGCGAAGCGCGGCATGGGGATGCTGTACCAGCGCCCTCCCACGATCGCGGGGCTCAAGCTCGGCAAGCTTCTGGACGTGACCGCCAAGGAGCGGGCTGCCCAGATCCCCGCCCTCGCCCAGGAGCTGAACATGGACCGGTTCCTGGACCGCGACGTGAACGCGGGCTTCTCGGGCGGCGAGATCAAGCGCAGCGAGGTGCTGCAGCTCCTCGTCCAGAACCCGTCGTTCGTGATGCTCGACGAGCCCGAGTCCGGCGTCGACCTGGAGAACATCTCTCTGATCGGCAACGCGACCGCCCGGCTCCTCGAGAAGGACCAGCATATCGTCAGAAGGACCAAGAGCGGACTGATCATCACCCACACGGGATACATCCTCGACTATATCGACGCGGACTACGGCCACGTCCTCTGCGACGGGGTCTTCAAGTGCCACGGCAACCCGCGCGAGATCCTGAAGTCGGTCAAGACCCACGGGTACCAGGAGTGCATCGAATGCCAGCGAATGTAGAGGAATTGAAAGATCTCTCGGCCGAAGACCGGGGGCGGCTCGAGCTCGCCGGGCTCGATGTGGCGGAGACCGAGCGCTCGGGCTCGTTCTTTCAGATCGACCAGGAGATCCGCCACGCCCACTCGGGGACCGAGGGGATCGAGGTGCTGCCGATCGCCGAGGCCCTGGAGAAGTACGACTGGCTGAAGGACTACTTCTGGAGGGCAGTACCGAAGGACAAGGACCGGTTTACGCAGTTCGTGGCCAAGCAGGAGACCCAGCAGGGCTTCGCGATCATCGCCCGGAAGGGAGCGAGGGCTATCTACCCGCTCCAGGCATGTCTCTATCTCGCCGGGGCCAAGGTCCAGTACGTTCACAACATCGTGATCGCCGAGGAGGGGGCGGAGCTCCACCTGATCTCGGGCTGTGTCTCGGGGGCCCAGACCAAGGCGGGCGCCCACATCGGCGTGACCGAGTTCTACGTGGGCAAGAACGCCCGGGTCACCTCGACCATGATCCACAACTGGTCCGAGTCGATCTCGGTCTATCCCCGGTCGGCATCGATCATCGAGGAGGGGGGTGTCTTCCTCTCGAACTACGTCTGCATGCAGCCCGTCCGGCACATCGACATGTACCCGACCGCGAACCTGATCGGGGAGAACGCGGTCGCCCGGTTCTCGTCGGTCGTGGTCGCGCCTCCGGGCTCGACCCTCGACTTGGGCTCCCGCGCCATCCTCGCGGCGCCGAACACATCGGCCGAGATCGTCAGCCGGATGATCACGCGCGGCGGAACGATCATCAGCCGCGGCGAGATCCGGGGCCAGGTCCCCAGAACGAAGGGCCACATCGAGTGCAGGGGCCTGATCCTCGAGGACGGGCTGATCCACGCGATCCCGGAGATCGCGGGCCTCGTGGTCGACACCGAGCTCTCTCACGAGGCGGCCGTCGGGCGGATCGCACGCGACGAGATCGAGTACCTGATGTCCCGCGGCCTCGATGAGGAGACGGCGACCGCAACGATTATCAGAGGCTTCCTCGATGTAAAGATCCGGGGGCTGCCCGAGATGCTCCAGCGGCAGATCGACGCTGCGATCGACTCTGCGGAGGCCGGGTTTTAGAGATGGAACGGGATCCGTATACACAGATGCGCATGGCCATGGTCGAACACCAGATCGCCGCACGGGGCGTACGCGACCCCCGTGTGCTCGACGCGATGCGCCGGGTCCCGCGCCACCTCTTCGTCCCGCCGGGGTACGAGCGCGCGGCGTACGAGGACACGCCGCTGCCGATCGGCCAGGGGCAGACGATCTCTCAGCCGTATATCGTCGCGCTGATGACCGCGCTGCTCGAACCCGGCCCCGAGGATCGGATACTCGAGATCGGCGCCGGCTCGGGGTACCAGGCCGCGGTCCTCGGAGCACTCGCGGGCCGCGTCGTCACGGTCGAGCGGCTGCCCGAGGTCGCGGCCATGGCCCGGCGGAACCTGGAGCTGGCCGGCATCGACAACGTGGAGGTGTTCGTAGGGGACGGCACCCGGGGGTGGCCCGAGGCGGCCCCTTATGCGGGGATCGTCATCACGGCCGCGGGGCCCGAGGTCCCCGCGCCTCTCCTCGCCCAGCTCGCCGACGGCGGGCGTCTCGTGGCCCCGATCGGCGGCCGCGAGATCCAGGAGCTGGTCCGGATCGTCCGGCGGGGCGACCGGTACGGGCGCGAGTCTGCCGGACCGGTCCGGTTCGTCCCGCTGCTGGGGGAGCACGGATGGTGAGGTATCTCGACATCTCCCGCGCGCTCTCGCCCGGGATGGTGACGTACCCCGGCGACCCCGTCCCGCAGTTCGAGAAGCGCGACGCCGGCGATTTTCTCATCACCCACCTCTCCTTCGGCTCGCATGCGGGGACGCATATCGACGCCCCCGACCATTTTCTGCGCGACGGAAGGACCGTGGACCTGCTGCCCCTCGACCAGCTGATCGGCCCCTGCCGCGTGATCGAGACACAGGAGACCGAGATCGGCCCAGAGGCCTTCGCAGGTCGGCTCGAAGGAGTCACACGGGTCCTCTTCCGGACCTGGTTCTCGCGCCGGACCCGGTTCGTCGCGCCGTTCCCGGCCCTCACGCCCGAGGGGGCGCGGGCGCTCGTGGCGGCCGGGGTCCGTATCGTCGGCACGGACGCCCCCTCGATCGAGGCCGACGGCTCGGACGGAACGGTCCACCGTGCCCTGCTCGGCCCGGGAGGGGCCGTGATCGAACTCCTCGACCTCTCGAACGTCCCCGAGGGGGACTACCGCCTGATCGCGCTGCCTCTCCGGATCCGCGACGGCGACGGCGCCCCGGCCCGCGTCGTGCTCGAGGTGGAGGCGTGAACCTCTTCGTCCGGGCGACGGAGGTGCTTCGAGACCGGATCGCCCGCTGCGGGGCCGAGGACGGGGGCGTCACGATCGCCCGGAGCCCCGATGCCCTGACCTGCCCCTACGAACGGGGCGTCCCGCTCGAGGCCGAGTACGGGGGCCGCATCGTGCAGTTCGTGACCGGCGTGCCCCTCGAGGCCCGGGTCCGGGTCTCGATGCTCTTCGGGGCGCCCCTGGCGCGGGAGGGGGAGCGCTCGGCCGCGGGCGCCGTGCTCAACGCGATGACCGGGTTCTTCGGGTTCGCGCGGCACCTTGCCGGCTGCAGGATCGAGGACCGGCCCCCCTGCCTAAGAGAGCTCGAGGCCAGGACCGCGGGCCGCCGGGTCTTCCTGGTCGGCGCCTCCCCGCTCCTCGAGAGCCGGCTCGGCGATCGCCTGGTGACCGATCCGGAGAAGGCCGATCTGCTTCTCGTGCTCGGGCACGGGCTCGTCACCGACGCGGGGCTCGCCGCGGTCGAGGGAGCGGGGGAGGGTCGGGAGATCCTCCTGCTCGGCCCCTCGACCGGGGGAGTTGCGATGCTCCTCGAATGTGCACACTGGTGTCCGTACGGGCGATGAGGGTATCACGAAGCCTCATATCCGGTGAGAACAATACCATTGATATGAACGACGGCACCGCCGGGATGCGTATACCCGGCCCTCTGCTCGCACCGGGGTGGCGTCACGGGTGCCGGGCATCGTCGGCCCGGACTCGCCCGACCTTCGCACTGGAGGCACCTCTGTGATGCAATGCGTGATCCTCGCTGCCGGCGAGGGCAAACGGATGCGGCCGCTCACCGCATCGAGACCGAAAGTGATGCTGCCGGTCGCGAACCGGCCGATCCTCGAACACCTGATCACGGCCGCAGTCCGTGCCGGCTTCTCCCGGTTCGTGCTCGTCGTCGGATACGGCGAACGGGAGATCCGCGATCACTTCGGCGACGGCAGCGGCTTCGGGTGCCGGATCCGGTACGTGACCCAGCGACAGCAGCTCGGCACGGCCGATGCGGTCCGGGCCTGCGCCGGCCTCGTCTCGGGGCCGTTCCTGCTGATGAACGGCGACATGATCGTCGGCGCCGACGATATCGCCGCGATCGCGGCCATGGACGGCCCGGTCATGGGGATCCACCGGACCGACCACCCCCAGGACTTCGGGGTCGTCACCTGCGAGGAGGGCTACATCACCGGCCTCGAGGAGAAGTCCCCCGAGCCGAAGAGCGAGCTGATCAATGCCGGGGTCTACCGGTTCGACGAGGAGATCTTCGCCAGGATCGACCGGATCGGCGTATCGAGCCGGGGCGAGTACGAGCTGACCGATGCCCTTGCCGAGTACATCAGCGAACGGCGCCTCCGCTCGCATATGCTCGCCACCTGGCTCGACATGGGCTACCCCTGGGACCTGCTCGACGCGAACTCCCGCCTCCTCGCCGCCCATGCGCCCGCGATCGAGGGCGAGGTCGAGGAGGGGGTCGTGCTGAAGGGAGCGGTCTCGATCGGCAAGGGGACGGTCGTGATGGCCGGCACCTACATCGAGGGGCCGTGCATCATCGGCCGCGGGTGCAAGATCGGGCCGCATGCCTATCTGCGCCCCTCGACCGCGATCGGCGATCGCTGCCACATCGGCCACGCGACCGAGGTCAAGAACACGATCGTGCTTCCCGACAGCAAGATCCCGCACTTCAACTACGTCGGGGACTCGGTGATCGGCAGCCACTGCAACTTCGGGGCCGGGTCCAAGATCGCGAACCTCCGGAACGACCACGCGATCGTGAAGGTGGCCGGGCGAAACACCGGGCGAAAGAAGCTCGGCGCGATCGTCGGGGACCACGTGAACCTCGGGATCAACTGCTCGGTCAACGTCGGGACCGTGATCGGCCCCAAGGTGAATATCGCACCGCACTCGTTCGTCGAGGGGTGGATCGACGAGGGCACCTCGTTCCAGTCCTAGGAGAGATCATGCAGGCTGTCATTCTCGCGGCGGGGGAGGGCACGCGCCTTCGCCCCCTGACCCGGTCGAGGCCGAAGGCCCTCGTCCCTGTTGCAAACACACCGATCCTGAAGTACGTGATCGATGCCCTGCTCGCCAACGGGATCCGGGAGATCATCGTGGTCGTCGGATACCGCAAAGAGCACGTAATCCGCTACCTGACCGAGAGCGACCTGCCCGTGCGGGTCGTGGTGCAGGAGAACCAGCTCGGGACCGGGCACGCGCTCCGCTGCGCCGAGCCGTACCTCCACGACCGGTTCCTCCTGCTCGCCGGCGACAACTACATCGATGCGGCCTCGATCGCCCGGATCAAGGACGAGCGAAACGCGATCCTGGTGACCCATCACCCGAGCCCGACGAACTTCGGGGTGGTCGTGGCACGGGACGGGCTCGTCCGGGAGATCAAGGAGAAGCCGGACAGCCCGACCGGGTACATCGTCTCGACCGGGGTGTACGCACTCGACCGGTCGTTCTTCCGGTACACGGTCGGCCAGGAGATCCCGGATGCGCTCCAGGCGATGATCCGGGACGGGGGCCGCGTGGTCCCGGTCCAGGCCGTCGACTGGCAGGATGCGGTCAACCCCTGGGACCTCCTCGAGATGAACACCAAGCTCCTGCCCCGGATCGACGCGAAGCGGGCCGGCACCATCTCGCGCTCGTCCAAGCTCTACGGCCTGATCCGGATCGGCAAGGGGACGGAGATCGGGCCGAACACCTACATCCACGGCCCGGTCGTGATCGGCGAGGACTGCAAGATCGGGCCGAACTGCGTGATCCTCCCGAACACCTCCATCGGCTCGCGGGTGACGATCGACCCCTTAAGTTACGTGGCCCACTCCCTCGTGATGGACGACGTGGTGATCGGCTCGCACTCGCGCATCATCGACGCGGTCCTGGGCGAGGCCTGCCGCCTCGCCGACCATACGGCCACCTGGACTGCCGGGGCCGTGCTCGAGCGCGAAGGCCAGCTCCAGAAGGCCTCGTTCGGCGCCGTGCTCGGAGACCGGGTCCGCTCGGCGCCGTTCACGATCCTCAAGAACTGCATCATCGGCAACAACGCGACGATCGAGGCCGGCAACACGACCGTGACGGGTGTGATCCCCGACGACGCGGTGGTGATCTAGGATGTGCGGCATCGTCGGGTACATCGGGTTCCGCTCCGCCGCGGACGTGATCGTGGAGGGGCTCCAGAAACTCGAGTACCGCGGGTACGACTCGTTCGGGGTCGCCACGAACAACCCGCACCAGTCCGTGTACAAGTGCGAGGGCAAGATCTCGGAGAAGGCCGCGAAGGCCCGGAAGCTCCACGGCTCGATCGGGATCGGGCACACGCGGTGGGCGACACACGGCGTGCCGAGCGACCGGAACGCCCACCCGCACCTCGACTGCACGGGCCGGATCGCGGTCGTGCACAACGGGATCATCGAGAACTACGCCGCGCTGACCCGCGAGCTCAAGGAGCGGGGCCATACGTTCCTCTCGGAGACGGACACGGAGGTCGTGGCCCACCTGATCGAGGAGTGCTACGAGGGCGACCTCCGCGCTGCGGTGGCAGGGGCGATCGAGCGCCTCGAGGGCTCGTACGCCCTGCTCGTCACGGCAGAGGGACACGAGGAGATCGTGGCGGCGCGCGACTCGTCCCCGCTCGTCCTCGGGATCGGCGACCAGGAGTTCTTCGCCGCCTCGGACGTGACCCCGCTCATCGGGTACACGGAGCGGGTCGTCTATCTCGAGGACGGAGACCTAGCGACTCTCGATCGCGAGGGCTGGCACGTCTACCACCACGGCACGCCCGTGAAACGACCGATCGAGCACGTCACCTGGGACATCGAGACCGTCAAGAAGGGCGGGTTTCCGCACTACATGCTCAAAGAGATCTTCGAGCAGCCGAAGGTCTTCTACGACACCTTCCACGGGATCACCCCCGAGTCGCTCCCCGAGCGATACCGGCGCCCCTCCGAGATCACGGTCGTCGCCTGCGGCTCGTCGTACCACGCGGGGCTGGTCTTCAAGTACCTCTGCGAGTCGACCTGCCGGATCCCGGTGCGGGCCGAGCTCGGGTCGGAGTTCAAGTACTTCACGCCCCCCCTGAAGGGGATCGTGATGGTGATCACCCAGTCGGGCGAGACCGCGGACACGCTCGCCGCGCTCAAGAAGGCGAAGGCCTACAACTGCCCGACGCTCGCGATCACGAACGTGCTCGGCTCGACCGTGACCCGGATCGCCGACCACACGCTGTACATGCGGGCCGGTCCCGAGATCTCGGTCGCAGCAACCAAGTCGTTCGTGGCCCAGCTCGCAGTCCTGATGCAGCTCGTCAACCTGATGAGCCGCAAGAACGACTTCGCCGGCGCCCTCGAGCGGACCAACAGCGCGATCGACGAGGTGCTGCTGCAGGACATCGCCCGGGCGGTCGAGATCTGCCGGCCGGCCGAGCACCTCTTCTACGTGGGGCGCGGGCTCTTCTACCCGATCGCGCTCGAGGGAGCGCTCAAGATGAAGGAGATCTCCTACATCCATGCCGAGGGGTACGCGGCCGGCGAGCTCAAGCACGGGCCGTTCGCCCTCCTCTCGGACCAGACTCCGGTCGTGGCGCTCTGCTCGCCGGGCGACACCTACTCGATCATGCTCTCGAACATCAAGGAGATGAAGGCGCGGAACGCCCCGATCATCGGGATCGGGGCGCGGGGCGACCGGGAGCTGATCGATATCGTCGACGTCTTCCTGCCGATCCCCGAGAGCCACGAACTGGTCCAGCTGATCGCGACCTCGGTCCTCCTCCAGCAGCTCGCCTACCAGACCGCGGTCGCGCTCGGGCGCGACGTGGACCAGCCGCGAAACCTTGCAAAGAGCGTGACAGTCGAATGACATCTCTTGGTCAGAACACCATCGGCGAGGGGGTCCGTATCTACGAGCCGGTCACCCTCGGTTTTCCCTCGCGCCAGTACCTGGGCACCACCGGCTTTCCCGGGGTGACCCTCGGGAGGAACGCGACGATCCGGTCGGGCACGGTCATCTACTGCGAGGTCGTGGCCGGCGACGACTTTCAGACCGGGCACAACGTCCTGATCAGGGAGCAGACGGAGATCGGGGACCGGGTCGCCATCGGGACCGGCTCGATCTGCGAGGGGCACTGCCGGATCGGCTCGGACGTCTCGGTCCAGTCGATGGCCTTCATCCCGACGAATACCGTGATCGGCGACCGGGTCTTCATCGGCCCGCACGTGGTGCTGACCAACGACCGCTATCCCCCGACCGGCGTCGGCGGACTCTCGGGGCCCGTGATCGAGGACGGGGCCGCGATCGGCGCGAACACGACGGTCCTCCCCGGGGTGCGGATCGGGGCCGGCGCACTGGTCGCGGCCGGCTCGGTCGTGACGCGGGACGTCCCGGCGGGGACGCTCGCGATCGGCAACCCGGCGAGGATACGCCCGAAGCCCGTGCCGGAGGCGAGAGCATGATCCCGATCGCTCGACCGCTCCTCGGCGAGGAGGAGGCGGAGGCCGCGGCCCGGGTCGTCCGTTCGGGTATGCTCGCCTCCGGCCCCGAGGTGGCCGCGTTCGAGTCCGAGTTCGCTTCGTTCGTCGGCGTCGAGCACGCGATCGCATGCTCGAACGGGACGACCGCGCTCCATGCGGCCCTGCTCGGCGCCGGCATCGGCCCCGGCGACGAGGTGATCGTGCCCTCGTTCACGTTCATCGCGACCGCAACCGCGGTCTCGATGTGCGGTGCGACCCCGGTCTTCGCCGACGTCCGGCCCGACCTCTTCACCCTCGATCCGGATGTCCTGCCGCCGCTCGCCACGCCGCGGACGAAGGCGGTCATCGGGGTCCACCTCTTCGGCCAGCCCTTCGACATCGGCCCCGTTCGGGAGTTCTGCGAGGCGCGGGGCCTCTTCCTCCTCGAGGACTCGGCCCAGGCCCACGGGGCCGCCTACGGGGGCCGACAGGTCGGCTCTCTCGGCGACGCCGGCTGCTTCTCGTTCTACCCGACCAAGAACATGACCACCGGCGAGGGCGGCATGGTCACGACGAACGACGGCGCGCTCGCGGAGCGGGTGCACCGGCTGATCAACCACGGCCAGGCCGAGAAGTACCTCCACACCGTTCTCGGGTACAACTACCGGATGACGGACATCGGAGCGGCGATCGGGCGCGTCCAGCTCGGACGCCTGCCGGAGTTCAACCGGCGCCGGCAGGAGAACGCCGCGTACCTCACGGCGGGGCTCGACGCCCCCGGCGTGCGTCCCCCCGCGACCGCGGACGATCGGACCCACGTCTTCCACCAGTACGTGGTCACGATCGGCGACGAGTGCCCGCACTCCCGCGACGCGTTCGCCGCACG
>Ga0074195_1004792_pt1 | contig 10836 bp, 19 predicted proteins | sample EPASupsiteHSE623_FD_64525 | JGI IMG/M metagenome (GOLD analysis project Ga0074195, IMG submission 64525) | Bioremediated contaminated groundwater from EPA Superfund site, New Mexico - Sample HSE6-23 | ecosystem: Environmental > Aquatic > Deep subsurface > Groundwater > Contaminated ... | reverse complement strand
ACCAGCCATGACTAAGTTGCTCATAATGGCAACATCGCAACCTGTCACATCAATACCTGTAGTAACAGATTGACCTGTTATACCAGAGCCAAGAATCTTGTTATCCTCTATAATACCCATATGGGCATTAGTAGAGTAGATTGAGTATGCACTGCAACCTATAAGAGCATTTCCACTTATATTGAAAAGAACAAGTTCACCTTCAGCATGGATACCAGTAACAGATGTACCGATTGTTCCGCTTGCTAAACCAGCCTGTTTATTGTAGAATCTACAATCTGATACAGATAGTTTAGTTATGGATGAACCTAAGTTAACTAATAGCATTTTAACGCTATTTGCGTAGGCATTAAAGGATATTCCCTTTATTTCTACTTGATTACCAGTATAACTAACAAAGTTAAATATGGATTCTCCGGCAGTATCCTGATATAAACTTGGGTTTGATAGTACTCCATTAGCCACGGAGACGCCTTCTATGCTCAAGTTATTTACGTCTATACTTTTGCTAGCCCCAACATCTTGTGAAGTAGTCGTAGGCAACACATACAATTTAGAACCATATATATCAGTAACGGAAGCATCCAGGCTAACACATTTATCCAAAGCAGCTGCTAAGGATATTGGTGCCTCTGGTGTTTTTCCACTATTTCCTGCTAGTCCTTTCTCGAAACTTACAAAGTACTGGTCTCTTGCTTCTACTGTATTTGGGTCGCTTACGAGACCCCCGCCCACTCTGGGCCTTTTCTGACTCGGTTTCATTTAAATTTTCCTCCAATTTAACCTCTACTTGTAAGGTAAGTAGTAGGTATTTGGAGCCCCAATTAAGGGGCTCCGTTTATATAGACTGTTATTACTAAGCGGTTCCAGGTGAACCGACAATATCCCTATAGTTTGACCAACCAGTTGCGAATCTTTGGAACGTATCATACATGATTGTCCTAGACGCATCAACCTGTGGGTTAATTTCTGTAGAAATATCAAATCGTTTTGCGAAGTAAATCTCCTCTGGTTCAGCCATAACAAAGAACGCATCCGCATCAGTTAGTCTGTCATTGATGACAACTTTTAACCCTGCTTGTACCTTTGGGGTAACTGCGTTAGTGTCCGTTTCTGAATCCCTTGGAGACATTACCAATTCCTCTGCATCAAACATAAGTTCGTTAGGAACAACGAGTTTCATAGGTTTTTTTGAAACTGGAATTTCTTTTTGGTCAACAAACTGCCTCATCAATAGAATCATATCACGAAGCGATTGTTTTTCTAACGTGGCTGGGTTTGTTAATTCGTTCTGTTGGGTACCAGAAACTTTTGGATGCAATAATGAGCACAACTCTACACTGTCATAACCAGTATAAGAGCCATTAAATGCCCTATTAAGCACATTAGCCACTGCTACTTCCCTAGATTCATTGGCTGCGATTGCTGCTAATTTAGGAAGTTCACGAATCTTTCCATATTGGTCATCATCAATCATTTCCTTGGTGATTTTCCAATAAGCTCCATATGCTACCGCAGTAAGAGTGATTGTGTACTGTGAAGTAGAATCATCTTGCGTAGGAGCACTTCCTTCTGTTTTCGTTCCCATTGCACTAAAACCAGTTATCCCATGAGATACCCAAGTTTTGTTATCCATCTGAATTTCTTTTGAGATTTCTAGATACTGTCTGGGCAGTCTATCCCAATTTTCATTGAAGATTTTTTCATACCCTTTAGTAACTAGATTGACCAACGTGCTGGTCGTAATATTTGCTGCCATCTAATTATCCTCCGTTTTTGTTTTGTGTAACATCAATAGTCATAGGACTTATACGACCGAAATTTTTATTATTCCCTTTAACAGCACCTTCACTGATAAGATTCCTCTTTTCATTGTCATCTCTTTTTGCTTTAGCGTCTTTCACAGAGATGCACATTAAAATGAATGGTCCTACCTCGAACAGTCCTTTATCGGAACTAGAATTTCTGTCTCCAGATACTTTAAGGTCTGGGTGCTCTTCTTTTTTGCAAAGAGACCATCCGTCCCAAAGGTAATCATCCTTGCGTTTTGGTCCTACAAATTTATAAGACATCGCTGGGTCTTTACCAAGTATCTTATATTTATCCTTCAACATTTCTTGATTATCTATTTCTTTTTCTTTTTTGTCTGACATTAGACTACCTCCTCGAATGATTTTGAGTCTAGACCAAGCTTACTAGCTATCACACGCTCAGATTCGGGCATATTATCCCAAGCAGGACTATCTTTACTTTTGCTTGATGGTTGTTTTAGGCCACCTTGCTTAGATTTTTCAATCTTCTTGATTTTTATTTCATCTGCAATCTTACCCTTCTCTTTTTCAAATTCAGCTAGTTTTAATTGAGATTTAACAAGTTCGGCAGCCATTTCTGCATTACCTATATCAATCTTTCTAGCCTTCATTAAAGCATCTGTCTGCTTATACATTTCACTGTTAGTATCTTTTAACTCTGGGTATTTAACTGTTAAGTCATTCCATACTTGTGTTTTGTACGCAAACTCAGCATCCCGTTGGTTTATGATTGCCTGTGCCCGCTCTTCGCTTAAAGTAACAATGTTCTTGGCATACTCAATCGGGTCGGTTATGTCAGCCAATTTAGCAAATTTATCCTCTGCTAGTTTCTTTTCCTCTGGTTTTGTAGATTGAATCGACTCTGCCAGTTTTTGGTAGTAGTCAGCTCTTTTCCTCTCAAGACCAAGTTCCTCGCCTAATCGTCCTTTCAACTTCAATAGGTCCGAGTGCTCTGTTTTAAGACTTTCAATGTCTATTTCAGGCTCTTCTTTCTTTTCGGCAGGTTTCTCTTCGTCCTGCTTTGCACTAGGTTCCTCTTTTTTAGAGGTATCAAGTTTAGGCTCATCCTCTTTAATTTCATTTTCCAACGCTTTGGACATTACATCTGTAGCATCAGAGATAAAACTATTCGGGGCTTCCTTAATATCGTCTCCCATATAGAGTTCCCTCCTGTTTTATTTTTTCTTTTCTGATAACCGTATATTCTATTGGCACACCTCCTTGTTTATTCTTCGTCTGAAAATTCATTTAATAAAGTATTCCTAGCCTCTATCTTTGCTTTTATAAGTTTTACTTCCATACCAAGTTGAGCATTATCTTTGCTTGAGACAACTAATCCTATAATTGTTCTCTCATCAAGAGAGTTTAGCTCTTCTACTACTTTTTTAATATCTCTTTGTTTAGCCATTACCTGTCCCCTCAGTGTTTATATTCTGAGTTTGCATAGCACCTTTTATTGCGTCGGATTCGCTACCTGCCGGAGTGTTCATAATAGATTGCGGGTTCATTCCCCCTTTGTTCTGTGCTTCTATCTGAGGTGGTACAAAAGGTCTTGGTGGTGTAGTAGGCACTGGACCTAAGTAGGTCTGCACTTCTTTATCATTTATGTTAGGGTGTAGACTTTTTAGAACGTCAGATTTTATCTTCCACTTACCAGAAGGAGGGACTGTCCCATCATCTTTAAATACAGTGTAAGTATCAAATACCCGTTTATTTGTAACAGCATCGTGCTCCATTTTCATAGAACCTAAACTTCTAAATTTAATCTTTTCAAACCCATCTCCATACACATTATCCCTAACAAAAGACTGTAATGTTTCTGATTCGTCACCAATTACTTTAAATACCCTACTTGAGTATGAATCCCAATTATAAAATACCAGAAGTATATAGTCATTTAGGAATGGTTCAATTATATTTTCTTCTATATTTGAGAGAAAATCTTTAATTCTTTCGGTAGACATCTGCAAAAGTCTTTCAAACTCGTGGGCTGTATCAACCCCAGAGGGCGACTCTCCACCAAGTGAGTTAGAAACACCATGATGAGCGTTAATGTCCCCCCTTAATTGATTTTGTACAGCCATCATAGCAGCGGACACATCTTCAAACTGTATAGGTTTGTAAGCATTATTGGGGTCTGCGACACCAATCATCTTACCGACCTTCATCTTCATTTGGCGTTTATTTATACCTGCTGTGTTTGAATAAAATCCCATTCCATATCCACGCCTCATTGCATTTTGATATATAATAGTTTGAGCATCATTTAACTGAATTTGCTCATTCCAAACCATCTCTGGTATACCAATCCCTAGCTGTTTACCTTTACGCCTGAAAAGAACAGTTTTGTAAAATGGTTTATGCCCTAGCTTGTAGGGGTCTTTTTCAACGCTAAGACAAATGTCGGGGTGGTCTTTGGATATTACTATCCTACATAGGGTAGGAGTTCTATTCCCATCATAATCATAGTCTGCCCAAACATTTATTAATTCTACAGAAACTTTTTTATTCTTGTCTTCTTCTGATAATCCATCATAAATTTTATCTTTTAATACACTAACATTGTGATACATTCCCTCACCAGTAGATTTATCATACTCTAACCGTTCTAGTGTTGCAAAATCGGTTGTTTCCCACTGAGCCAAGTCTGTATCGCAAAGGTCTTCTCCAGATTCTACGTTTACAAATATTCTATCATATGAGCATGGCACCATTTTACCTCTATCATTTGATTCCTCATAAAATTCTGGGGTAAGAACTTTTTTCTTTATCTCTCTAGGTGCTTCAACTACCTCTCCACTGTTCAACTTTAGCTTCTCTTTAGTATAAGACGATACCTCTTTCGATTCAATTTTCATGGAACGAGATGTTGATGAATCCCATTCCAATTTGTGCCACATTGTTCCTTCTACACAGTAGTCCTCACAAGATTTTTTATAATTTACATCATATTTCATTGCTTCTAAATCTGTAAGAACCATACTCCGTAAAAGATTTAATTTGTCTTTATTCTCTAGTCCTCCAGGGGCATATCTATAATCAAATCTGTCAGAAGAGCCTGGGGCAAGCATTTTAAGCCTGGTGGCTAAGTTATCACAAGCCTTATGAGTTTCTGGTATAAAAATCTTAGAAAGTACATTATCATCATCTATGTTAGTGGTAACAGGTATACTATCGTAATGTTTGCGCCACTTATTTTTAGCTTTTGAGTGATATGGTTTACTCGAAGACTCTAACTCTTTATAAAGTTTTCCAGCAAACTTAGCTGCTTTTTTAAGTTCAGCTTTCGATAATCCTTTATATTCTTTATCCGATTCTTCCATAATTTCCTCCAATTAAAATATAGGTCTTCCTAAGGGAGAATAGTCAATATCATCATTGCTATTATCATCATCTCTATCGTCCCAAAAAGAAAGATTCTTAATATTATCGATTGCATAACACATAGCCTCATGAACGTCTTCATACTTCTTATCTTTCTTAGGTTTCTCTTTTGAGTCTAGAACTAAACCACCACGCATACCAGCAATTAAAAGTATACAACTTTTATCAAATACTATCCCTGGTTTATTATGATTATAGTTTGGGTCTAATAATTTTTCTACTTTCTGAACCCTCTTTTCAATACTCGTCCTTTGGTAAGTAGGGTAAATATTATAGGCAGACATCATCTCAATATTACTGAACTGAGATTTATCCCCTCTCTGTACACCACCATAAGGGTCACAACAATCTATAAATTTTGCTTTAGTAAAACATTCTTTAGATAATAAAAGAACTTTATTTATAAACTCAGAAAAGTGCATATCACTTCCCAAAAATTCTTTTAATACATAAATCTGGTTTGCATCTTTATCATCCTGAATCCATATACAGGCTGGCCTCTTTCTTCCAAAATCCCAACCCCTTATAACTTCATACTTAGGGTTGAATTTAAGCCACGCTGTGTGTATATCAACATCAAAGGTATGATATACTGGGTCTCCTTCTCCACTTGAGAAGTCAAGTTCCATTTCACGGTTCCACTTATTAACTGGGTAGCCTTTTCTTGAATTAGATATAAACTCTTCATCTTTATCTGGATTAGCTGTGTAGTGAACACTGACTACTACAAAACCATTTTTATTCTTTCTTGTCTCTATGCCCTTAAATTCCTTCTTCATAATATCCCCAAACTCTGTACGTTTTTACACATCTAAAATCTGAGTTTATTGGTTCACTAATCCCTCTTGAAAAGAATACTTTTGAACCAACTTTAAACTTATCCGAACTAATCACCTCTCCAACCTCAATATTATACTGGGCGGTTTCCCATTGTTTACCAGAATACACATCGTCAGGCATGAGCATACCTAAAGTGTTCTTTAGATTTACATTGCGTATAACAACATTGTCATTTACTGGAGTATACTTACTCATAATTTTTCCACTGTTCCTCTATGTCGTGAACAAGGTAATAGAAGAAGTTCTCTCCATTAGGAGTACCTACACCGATGTATTTACCACCGCCATCGATAGACGGCTTACTTGCAAAGTATGCTTCATCAGATTCCTCTTGGTGCGACATCTCATCCGAAAACAGAATAGAGCATGTCTTACCACGAACTTGGTCTTTCCCTTGTTTTGCTATGATAATGCGACTATTCATGGTTGGGAACTCAAGTTTACCATAAATCTGGTTTGCATCATCAAATTTCAATTCTACTGGCAGGTGGTTGTAAATAAACTTAACCCTATCCAGCATATCGTTTGCGTCTTCCGCTGTAACCTTCTGAATGATTATCAAGGACCCTTTATGCGTTAAAGCATACCATAAACACAAAGCACAAAATATCCAACTTACCATTACCTGCCGAGATTTCGGCACCAGTATCTTGTCATATCTCTGAAATAATCGCGTCAAATAGCGTAAATATCGATGGTTGGGGAACTTCTTTTCAGGATTTACTTTATCATGCTCGTCCGTTGTATAGCAAAATTCCTGAACAAACACCCAAGGGTCCTTCTTAGCGGTTGCTATCAGTATCAGTCTCTCCAGATACTTTTGGCCCCTCTCGTTTAAGTCCTTTAATACCATCCAATACCTCACATTGTGGGCAGACCGTTCCTACCCCTAATTTAAATATCTTACCACAAACCGTGCATCCCTGAATTTTACGTCCAGGATGCGTCCAACCTTTTGGCATAAGTCACCTTATTAGTGTCAAATTTGCTGCTGGCTCAAGTCTACCACAAAGATACATAAAGGGTAGGTCCTACGCCTAACTCTTCACCTAGGGCCTGGAATTAGCCAATAAGAGCAGAATTTAAGGATTCCTCATCTTTTGGAGGCCGAATCATTAAAAACTGAAAATTTTTGCTTCGTGACCCATATATATTAAAACCTAAGAAAGACAACCTACTCCCCCTCCCCCTCCCTAACTCCTACTAAGTCCCATAACCGCATTGTAAGTGTCTGCTTCCAATATATCCCCACGCGTGTAAACCACTGCTATGCTATCCGTGCAATGGGTATTAGCCATGTGGGCGAAAATATCACACGAAGAGGATGCGGTATAGTTATCTGGTAGGATTTTCACGTCGCTATTTGTTATGATATACATGGGTTTACTCATTAAATCTTTAACTCTCGTTGTTTTGTTGGCGTGGCAAGCATACAAAGCATACTACCAAAGAAGCATACAAGCGTATAGACCCATTCTACGCTGTCCTTAGCTCTGCTTGTCTTGTTGTCTACTCTCTTATTGTTTATCTTATTAGCCATAGTGGGCAAAATTCCTTAAATTATTTTCCTGTTATATCCTTAAGAGCTTGTAAAAGTTGTACCCTTGTAAGTGCATCAAGCTTTGTTAGTAGCTCCCCGTCTTTATCTTCAACGTTGCCCATATGCTTGTCTATATTCTCAAGCGATTTTGTTACATCACTGCCTTTGAACTCTACCTCACTGTCCGCTACACTAGCCCATTTAGCTTTAGTATTAGACAACCTTTCCTCTAGCCATCCTGTTTGCGTGGCGTGGCGTCGTATGCAAGCCTCTGTCAATCGTAACTTTGTTGCTAATTCTTTTACGCTTGCCCAGTTCACATATAAGAATTTTATGTCTGCTTGCTCGTCTGCGGTTAGTTGACATATTTTACAATTATTTTCGTGGTTGCCGTGGGCTTTAATTTTTTTGGTCATATCCTCTCCGTTGTTTTTTATAAAAATGACTATTTGCTAAAATACTTTAATATTTACAACGTTGTTGTTAAGTAAAGCATTTAGCCATTATTATATTATATTCTTAAATATATATTTATATATGGCTTCTTATTCTTTCCCCTTCCCTTCCCCCTTATACCCCTTATATTAGTATATACGTCATGACTTGTACTTTTTTTAGGCAATTTTTAAGGTATTTTTAGTCTTAGTAGAGTTTTAGGCGTGTTTATGCTAAAAAATAGTATACTTTATACACCCCATTTTTGACGTATTTTTATCACGACGCTAAAACGCTACTTTCACGACGAAAAAATATCACTTGAAGTTATGCAAGTTTTGCTATACTTGTAACGAATAGCTATTGAAGGGGTTCGCAAGGGATTGATAAAATAATAAGGGGTGAATAAATGATATTGCAAGGCGAATTAAATAAAATTGATAGCAGGACTAGAAAGATGTACCATACTGATGTATATTTTCCTGCTTGGCTAAAATTACAGGCAGAAAATGCAAGGGATTATATCTGTAGTGATGATTTACATTTAACACGCCATGCAAGGGAAAGGATAAAAGAGAAAGGGCTTGATATCCCTACCCGTTATAATGTTTGTAAGGGAAAAATAATTGAAATTGAGGTAGATGATAATAATCGCGTTATAAAATTACTTTTTAGGGTTGAAAAAGAAAACTATGATTTATGCTTTACTATACTATGCAATAGGACAATTACAACGGTTTACGGAAGGGATAAAAACGATAATAATAGCACGCTAGAAAAGAATAGGTATATAAGCAGATAATCCCATGCAAGTTTTAGGTTAGTTGATACGATGATATTATTGAGAGGGTAAACAAAATAAAGTGGAGGTGAATAAATTGATTATACTATTGACGGATTATAAAAAACTTGAGTTTGAATTGCCCGTCACGATTGATAATAGATTTCAGTACGAGTTGACCAATGAATTGAAATACATAGCAGAATTGCAAGCTAAAGAAGAAGTCTATACAGAGAATTATATAGGATAAATGGAGGGATAAAATGAAATTATATAGGGTACATACGGAATATAGAATAAATTTGCCAAAACTGGTTAACGAATATTTTGAAGGGTTTACCACTCTACAAGGAATAGGTTATTACAAGGGACAGCCCGAAGACTGTACGATTATTGAAGTGGTGACAGAGGATAGCCTGTCGATAGGCTTGCTATGCGAGGATATAAAGAGAATAAATAATCAAGAAGAGGTGCTATGCTATGCTATTGAATTATAAAATAACGGTTGACTTATCGGATTTTAGTATTAAAGAAGAGCCCATAACCGCCAAGCATTATATAAATGGGGAGGAAGATAATAATTACAGGCTGATATACTTCAGCGAGTTTGATTGCTTATACTCTAGGGGGATTATTATCCGGGATGGATGCGACGTGGACATAAAAGAGAAGGAAAGACAGGTAAGAAAAGCCCGAAAACTTCTAGCAGATAAATATAAGAAGGTAATATTTTCTGCAACGGATATAGACTGCCCAGAAAAGTTGATACAGTTGGCTAGTAGATATTAGCACAAGTTTATGCTTAGATAATACGATGGTATATATGGAAGCATAAAATAAAAATGGAGGGCAAAAATTTATGATGGGTATTGAAACGATAAAGACGGAAAACGAGAAAGCCACAAGGAAAGCAAAGAGAGAAAGTCGAAAGCCTTATATAGCATTATCAGATTGTGACAGCGGAGTTACTGCTTGCCCACTACTAGGGGATTATATACCAAAGGGGTATTATATTAGTAATACATACTTTGTGGATAATAGCGGTCTTGGGGCTGAAGATGAAATAGCTTTAACGTATAGCCAGTTTTTAGATAAAGTGAGAAAAGGTCATGGCTATGCAATATCGTCAGTAGGGCAATTTCAAGTTTATATAAACGAATTTAGGATGAAAATATAAATGGGGACTAATAATTTTTGTTATGAAAATAGATATGTAATATTAAGTGATGAGGATTATGCATTTGGAAATATGCCAAGTATAAAAGATATTTACATTGGAGTTGAAGAGCTGCTAGCAGAAAATGATGGCTGGGACAGTAAAACTGAAGAACAGCAACGGGAGGAAATAGAAGAGTATTATATAAATAGCTTGCCTGATGCTTGCGATGAGTATGAGAGATGGAGAGAAAATCAAATGAAGGTAGAAAATGATAAATAAAAAAGGTGAAATGGTACTAGTTTGGAGTTTTGAGGACGTTATAGAAAGAGCGAAAGGTAGGGGGTTAAAAGTGCCCACTATCAAGCAAGCGATTGAAATACTTAGACTGTGTGACCACAATCACGACTGTAATATAGGAATGACTTGGGACGTTATTGACTTTAATTATGATACAGTGATGGGGGAAAATTAATGGTTGAAGCCACAATCCGCTATATACTAACTGGGAACGTGGGGCAAGCTAAAGCATTGCTAAAAATACTGACAGATAAAGAGTATAAGGAAGTTATAGACAGGGTTAAAGAGTTTCCAGGATTAGCAGATTACTGGATAAAATTAAATGGGGAGGTAAAATAAATGTGTAACTTTGTAAGCTGGGTTAAGAAAGATGATAAAATCTATTTCCTGACTGATAAGGATTTAGCAACGAAAGAAGGAAAGGATTTGATTAAATACTGTGGGTGTATGGAGGATACAATGGGGCATGGGGCTATTGAAAAGTATTACGGGATTAAAGGGGGAGAACATTTAGAAAATGAGGATTTATCTAAGCCAGCTAGTTTCCCTAAAGAGATACAGGAAGCAATAAAAGAAGGGTTTATGTGTG
>Ga0074195_1004791_pt1 | contig 10838 bp, 13 predicted proteins | sample EPASupsiteHSE623_FD_64525 | JGI IMG/M metagenome (GOLD analysis project Ga0074195, IMG submission 64525) | Bioremediated contaminated groundwater from EPA Superfund site, New Mexico - Sample HSE6-23 | ecosystem: Environmental > Aquatic > Deep subsurface > Groundwater > Contaminated ... | reverse complement strand
TTGCTTTCAGAGATTCTAAGAAAAGCCAACATCAGTCGAGAAGAATGGTTTTCGGCTGCCTAAGGGCATACCCTCCTGCAATCTCATATGCGATTTAAGGCGAGCATCGAAAAGAGAAAAATAGTGAGACCTGGCGCTAAGGTAGAAGATAAAGTAGAAATGCCTTTCAGAGATGAGTTCATAGCAGAGGCTCTACAAGCAATAAAAGAGCTAGATGCTGGCCTTGGAAAAACCTTTACAAGCAAGAAGGAATTCCTCCGAGATCTGGAGCGCCTATAAATATTTAGGGCATTCACCCTTGGCAAAAGCCAGATCCGCCTCTAATTCCTCGATCGTATAATGTCCCTCAATCTTCCGCTTGCCCAGCTCTTCGAGAAATTCGCGTTTGGAAATACCGGCCAGCCTGCGAGCCTTGCCCATGGTGAGGATGCCTCTCCCGTAGAGCGCCAGTGCAAGTTCCATCTTCAATACGCGCTCCTGATCGTCCTAAAATGCCCTTCTGGTTAGATCGCTATTCCAAAGACCATAGGCATATAGGGTTTACAATCTACGGAATGCGATTTTTCGACAACAGTAAAAGCGATCCTAGAAAATAGAATCTATCGCGTAGAATAATGGTTATTGGCCTGGAAAGTATCCTTATAAAAATATCCTGTGGCTTAGGAGACCATGAAAAAGAGAGGAGGGGATAAGCAGGTTATATGTACTCTTAATCAAAATCCTAATCATTATTTATCACTACCTAATATACTACTAGGAGTATATTATCTACACCCATATTTGGGAGGGAATAGAGTGAAGAAAGTATTGGAAATTATGAAAGTGTTCGGCCTATTCTTATTGCTCTTTGCGTTTGTAGGTGCAATAGATGCTTCTGATGATTCCGATGACACACATACGGTAAGCGTGACAATAACACAAACCTCAGAGTCTGAGAAAGGTAATCCTGTTACAAACACCTACAATAAGGAAATTGAAACAACTGAGTCTACTAATGTAGAAGTTAAAGGTGCGATATCCGATAATGGAGCATCGGTGACCACAAACATGGGTGAAATGAACACCAACAAGGATGACACGATCACTACTGAAAGCGATGATCAATTCAGCATGCCCGAATTCAAAATCGACGAATCGCCAGAGAAGTTTACCGCTGCGCTATCAAAATGGATTTCATCAATGATAGACGAGAGTTCAATTGTAAAAATGGACGATTTCTCGCTGTAGACAAGATGATTAACGAGTAATGAACGGAGGATGTGCGGGGTTCTCATTCCCCGCATATACTTTGATCCTGCGCCAGATCGCCGACCAGTTCTACACACCTTTTGGGATAGCTTTCTGCTCGATAGAAATGTGGTTGGGCTCTATAGAGGGCAAATTCACATAATCTTTAGAATAACTGAGTTATCAAAGATGCGCGATCTATTCGCTCATAGAATATGACATTCGTGAGCGAGGGCCGTCAATCAACTTATTCCATATGGCTTCAATAGATTGCATATCGAAGGCTATATTGAATTCGAGCTCCTTTTGGTATGCATGGAGAAAAGGAATAAGCGATGCAGCATTGCTTGAAACCCCATCGCTTGGGCGCACTAAGCAAGAGGTATTAATAATCCCAGCGAAGAGCCATTGCAGATGAAGACGATTATAATTCTTGTAAGCCTCTTAACGGCCGTCTCTCTGGGCGCTGCGTATACTCCTGAGCAGCAAACCACAGTCGACGGCGTAAAGCTCGCATTCTCTCTTGGCCAGGCATACCAGAAGGCTCTAACCGGCCAAAACGTGACGGAATTCAACGCCCTGGTCGATCAGTGGAATACATGGGTTGTCAATAACTTTGGAAACGACACTACTTTGCTCATGGCAAAGATGACCGAGCCGACCAATTTGCAGAAGCCCTATGTTGCGGCCAACGATACCACAAGCAAGGGCATAGCCCATACGATAGATGGTGTGGCACAGTATACAACCAACGACGCTAATTTGCTGCCGGACATAGTCAGATCAAGATACGAAGCATCGGAGCAAGGAAAGACAACAGGCTCGAACTACCTGGGCGGTGTCTGAGCCGCCAGGTATTGGCCATTTTTTAACTCGCGAGAGCGAAGAGTACGGATATCGCTGTACTCGCGATCAGCGAGAGTTTCGACGAGAAGTCGGAACAGCGAAAAGCCCCCTGACTTCAGGCCGGAGAATGAACTTGGAGGAATGTCCGGACCTCATGAAAGATAATATCTATCCCGGTCTTCTCTTTTGCCTCCAAAACAACAGTGGCAATGGGAAGCCGTGAGGGGTAGAGCTATATTCTCTTTTGAATAACAAGGCCTTCTATGAAGCTCGCTATTATTACTACCATCCTGGCGCTGGCCATGCTATTCATCCTGCCAGCCGTCGGAGAGGAGACCGCCGACTGGTCCACCCAGGCTCAACAGCTCTCCCTGGAGGGAAACTTCGAGAAGGCCGTTGCCAGCTATGATAAGGCTATAGAGCTGGACCCCTCGAACCCATCTCTATGGATCAGCAAGGGATTTGCCCTGGCCAACCTGGGCAGGTTCGACGAGGCTGCCGACAGCTTCGATGAGGCCATCTCGCTAAACTCGTCTATAGCAGACGCCTGGTACTACAAAGGCCTCGCGCTCTCAGTAGGCCTGGGAAAGTATGAAGAGGGAATCGCCTATCTAGATAAGGCATTAGATCTCAATCCCAATCACTATGATGCATGGATAAACAGGGGCATGGCCCTGGCGAATATTGGCAAGGCCGACGATGCCATCACAAGCTTCGACAAGGCCATTGACATAAATCCTCAGGGCCACATCGGCTGGAATAATAAGGGAGTTGTTCTCAGAGATCAGGGGAAATCTCAGGAGGCTCTCACATGCTTCAACAAGGCGTTAGAGTTCAATCCCTCCTACGATGTTGCAAAGCAGAATAAAGAACAGCTTTTGCAAGATGATCAGAATACCTATCAGGACAACTTCTATGAGCTGGACGACATTCTGTATAAGGCCAAGCAAAGAGAAGGGTCTCTCATGAGCTGATGAGGACGAAGGTCAGGGATTTATGGATACGATAACCGGATATGGCATATCATTCGAGAGCATGCTTAACATGATAACGGGAATCTGGGGCGAATCAAAGCGTCTCCGGCTCGACCTCATGCTTGAAGGATAGCCTTACCTTTGCCCTGTACTCCACGATCCTGTTATCCTCCAGCCGCGCATCCATCTCCACCACCTCAGCAATCCTCAGGTTGGTCAGGCCTTTGGAGGCGGTCTCCACCGCATTTCTGGCCGCCTCCTCAAACCCCACAGGGGATGTCCCGACCAGCTCGATGACGTTATAGATGCTGCTGCCCACCATCATGCTCTCCATGATATATTATCCAACATTCTCATTGATATAATTTGTTAAGTTGAAACGCTTTTTCAGGTTGAATCAGCCCAACTCCCACGCCTTACCGAATGCTTCCTCTGCCTCTTTCGCCCTTCCAAGCATTCGAAGGGCCCAGCTCTTCCCTCTCCAGACCTGCTGGCAGTCCGGCTCCAGATCCATGGCCCTCTCGAAGGATGTCAAGGCATCGTCGTACCTGCCAAGACGCTCAAGAGCCACTCCCCGGTTGTACCGGGCCTTTGCATAATCCGGACGAATGGCAATGGCTCTATCGTAAAAGATGATGGCCTCTCTGTACCTGTTGCTGCTGAAAAGCTCGTTTGCCTTATCCTCCCAAAACTCAGCCGAGAGTATCTCGTCCTCAGGTATGTCTGCAAAGCCGGCGTCCATATTCAAAGGTATTCTGAAGGCGAGAGCCGGAGAGCTGGCAACCATCTCTTTTAAGACCGCCGAAGTAGGATCTAGACGAGAGGCGAGACATACCAAAATGGACAGAAGCATTACCAGGAGCCTACAGCAGCTGTTTCCTGATGCAGAGATCGAGACGTATAGGGTGCGCCCATACAGGAACTCCAGGATCTTCATCTTAGACCTGCTGCAGGGCGACGACCGGCACAGAATAGTTGTGAAATCCTCGAACACCTACAACCCCATAGCGGTGGAGAGCGAGTTTAGAAATCTGTCTCGCTTTCGCCTCGGCTGCAAAGACGGGAGCGTCTCATCTCCGCAGCCTCTGTTCGCTGACCCGGAAAACGGGTTCTTCATCATGAGCTACATCAACGGCATAAACCTGTCCTACATGCTGCACGAGATGAAGCCTGTTGGCCGAGATTTCCTCAACCACGCTGCAGAGCTTTCGGCTGTAGCTTTGGCCAGGTTTCACTCGATATTTCGAAGGCCTGATGACGATCCCATCTCGGCAGATGCCGCTTCAAAAGAAGAGGATATAAACAGATGCATTGCTGAGAACGTCGAGAGGGTCTCCTCGTGTAACCTCCAGCACAAGGTCACTCCGTTCTTCGACTTCTCATCCTGGAACATACTTCTTGACAAAGAGGGCTCAAAGATCTACCTCATCGACTTTCCAAGGACCGATTATGTCTTCACGCCCCACCTGGACCTGGGCAGGTTCCGGTTCGGCCTGGAGCTGATAAAGCAGTACCCTCCAGCTAAGTTTCTGGGAGTTAACCGCTGGGATGTAGATGCGCTCTACGGCAGGTTCCTGGACAGATACTGCTGTGAGATGAATATTGCACCAAACGAGGATGACCTCCGGCTGATTAACTGCTTCTTGAGGGCAAATGTTCGGCGCTCGCAGGATCTGCATCGTAAGGGCAAATATGGCTGGCAGTCGCGTCTAGAGAAGCTCTACCTGCAGACATTTTGCAGCGAATGGCTTAAGCGGTGATTGTTTTGCCAGGCTAAAAATAGTTGGAAGAACCGAGAACTTATGCCTACTCTGCTTTCTCTTCTGTCTTCTCTTCTGCTTTCTCTTCGACATTCTCTTCGGCCTTCTTTTCTGTCTTGGGCCCTCGTCCCATGGCCACGAGCGATGCCTTGGCCTGGATCCTGGCCAGAGGATACTCATCTTGAGCTGCCTTCTCCAGGGCTTCAACCGCCCTCTGATCTTTCAGCTCCCCCAAAACCCAGGCTGCTCCGGCGCGCACGTCGGGGTTAGGATCGTCCAGGGCAGAGATCATCCTTTCAGCAACCTGCTGCCCGAAAGCAGCGATGGCAACCATTGCGTTGGTCTTCACTATGTACTCGTCGTCTTTCAGGGCCTCGATGAGGGGCTCAAGAGCCTCGGAGGGGCTTCGCTTTGAGAGGATGAGAATTGCGTTGGATCTGACGAGCATATTCTCATCCTTGGTGGCCTCTACCAGCTTCTCTGTGGGCCAGCTGGGGTCAGGAAGGACCGCCGGAATCTTGGGCGCTGCCTCAGCGCCGCACGATGGACAGGCTTCAGATGCCTCTTCCATCATGGACCTGGTGATGATTGGGGCTTTTGGCCCTTCTGTCTTCTTCTCTTCAGTCGTCCCCTCGACCTTCTTTTCATCTTCCATAGCTTTATGATGAGTGCCTATTCTACTTCAGCCTTTCCCAGATCGAAAGCACGTCTGTTTATATCCAAATACTTGGGGGGCACGACCTCGCCTATGGCATCTGTCAACACCCTCTCGGGCAGAGGAATGTACTTCGCGAGAGCGCCCAGCATCACCACGTTCATGGCCTGCGCAGTCCCTGCCTGCTTAGCCAGAGCAGTTGCGTCCATGGCCTTCACCTCTTTGCAAATACCGCGCATTGGAGAGATTATCTCCTCCAGAGAAGGGTAGCGGGCCTTGCCTGTGGTGACGGTTACAGGCAGAACGGGGTTGATGTTGACTAAAGCCACTCCGTCGCTGGACAGGAAATGGGCAAACCGCAGGGCCTCAGCAGGCTCCAGGGCCAAAAGGATGTCTGCTCCTCCCGAGGAGACCATTGGGCTGTATCTGCATCCGATCCTAGTGTGGTTGACGACGCTTCCTCCACGCTGGGCCATGCCGTGGGTCTCGGCTCCTCGAACGGGTTTACCTGCTTTGACTGCAGCCCGGCCTATCACATCCGATATGAGAATTACCCCCTGGCCGCCCACGCCCACTATTACTATATCGCACTCCGACGTCCTCATCTCTTCACCCCCTCGATAGCTGAACTAGGGCATATCTTAGCACACACCCCGCAGCCAGTGCAAAGCGCATTGATCCTGGCCTTCTCGCCCTCGAACTCAATTGCCGGGCAGCCGAAATCGATGCAAAGCCTGCATCCCGAACACTCCGTGCCTACAGCGAATGATTTTCGTCCTGCCCCTCCCCGCCTGGCCTTGATGACGCACGCCTGCCGGGCGATGACGACAGAAAGACCCGGGAACTCCTTAGCCCTTCTAAAGCACTCTACTGCGCCGTCCAGATCGTAAGGATCCACTACCTCCACAAGGCCTGCGCCCAGTGCTTTGGCCACTGCCTCAAGGGAGACCTGGGCTGTGGGCTCGCCGGTGGCAGTGAGGCCCGTTGCCGGATGGGGCTGATGGCCTGTCATGGCCGTGGTGGAGTTGTCAAGGACGGTGACCGTAATTCTGGCTTTATTGTAGGCAGCGTTTAGAAGCCCTGCAAGGCCGCCGTGAAGGAATGTCGAGTCGCCGAGGCTGCAGCAGATGGGGCCAGTCTCGCCGCCGAATCGAATGCCGCTAGCCAGAGTAATGCTCGCACCCATGCAGAGGCACGTATCAACTGTGCCCATGTTAACGGCCATTGTGTAGCAGCCGATGTCGCTTGGATAAACGGCAGACTTGCCAAATGCCTTTCTCATGGCATAGTAGGTGGCGCGGTGACTGCAGCCTGGGCAGAGCGCGGGAGGCCTTGGAGGCAGGATCTTACCTGCTGCCTCGACCTTTCTTGCGGCCTTTCCCTGTTGTCCTTCCATGCGGGCGATCGCGTTTCTCACCTGCAGGAAGTCAAGCTCGCCCTCTCTGGATACGTATCCATCCTTGCCCAGCACCTCCACCTCAGGCCTGGTCTTCAGGGCAATTCTCTCCACCTGCTCTTCTATTACGGGCTCCAGCTCCTCAACCACTAAAACCTTAGAGACGTGCTCCAGCATCTCTTCTATCATGCGGATCGGCGCCGGGAAGGTTCCTACTCTCAGGAAGGATAGGTCCAGGTCAAGATCGGCTATTGCCTCCTCTGCGTACAGTCCAGCAATTCCCGAGGCTATGACGCCGTGGTCTCCCCTGAGAGTCAGCCTGTTCCAGGGAGAAGCAGCTAAAGCCTTTTCTATCTCGGCCTGCTTTGCTATAAGCTCTGTATGAAGCGGCCTTGCGTGAACCGGCAGCGCCACTCTCCTGGCAGGGTTCTTGACGAATTTGGCTTCGCCCATTGAGGGCAGGAACTCGCCGGCCTCAACGTCAGCCCTGGCATGGGAGACGCGTGTTGTTGGCCTCAGCATCACAGGTATGTTGAACTTCTCAGAGAGCTCAAATCCGTACCTTGCCATGTCTTTTGCCTCCTGGGGGTCGGCAGGATCTAGACAGGGCACAGATGCAAACTGTGCAAAGCGCCGGGAGTCCTGTTCGTTTTGCGAAGAGTGGCAGAAGGGATCGTCTGCTGATATTATTACAAGCCCAGCGCCCACGCCCAGGTATGCAAGCGTCATGAAGGGATCTGCTGCGACGTTTAATCCCACGTGCTTCATTGTGGCAGCAGACCTCGTGCCAGCCCATGACGATCCGATGGCCACCTCAAGGGCTACCTTTTCGTTTACCGACCACTCCACGTGCATGGGCAGATCGCCCTTGAGGCCTACAAGGGACTCTATGATCTCCGAAGAGGGCGTACCGGGGTAGCCTGCCGCAAGCCCCGCCCCCGCCTCCAGTATGCCTTTTGCAATGGCCACGTTTCCGAGGAGATACTCTCTCACAAATAACCATCCTTTAATATATTTTTACTATTTATACTATTGGTGTGAGGATATCGGCCCTTCTATCTGATAACTGTTTTGATGCCCTGACAGAGCCATCGATCTCCGCAAAAGGCAAAGTTAATTAAATCCGACCTGGTAAGATCTAGGAGATGAGTGGATGGCAATGCGACAAAGTGGGCTCAATCTACAGCTACCTCCCCCGGGGCTGTGAGATCTGCAGACAGGGCGCGGGACTTGTGCTCTTCGTCACTGGAAGGTGCGAGCGCAGCTGCTTCTACTGTCCCCTCTCAGAGGAGCGAAGAGGCAGGGAGGTAGCATTCGCAGACGAGCAGCCGGTAGAGCGTATAGATGATATACTGGCTGAGGCCAGAGCCATAGGGGCCCTTGGAACCGGGATCACAGGAGGCGAGCCGCTGCTGCGAGAGGGCTTTGTCCTGGAATGCATAAAAGCCCTGAAACAGGAGTTCGGTCCCGATCATCATATTCATCTCTACACCGGCCGTCTACCTGAGCCGGAAGTTCTCAGAAGGCTAAAAGATGCGGGCTTAGACGAGATCAGGTTTCATCCGCCGTACAGAGAGTGGCACAACCCCATCGGTCTAAAAGAAGCATTAGCAGATGCCAGATCGTTTGGCCTGGAGGCTGGAGTCGAGATCCCATCTATTTCACCCGCTCCCGAGATCCTGAGGGCCGTGAAGGAGGCTGATGCATTTCTCAACGTCAACGAACTGGAGTTCTCAGAGACCAACTTCGATGAGATGAGCGAGATGGGCTTCATTCCAGAGGATCTGGGCTGCGGCGCAACGGGTAGCGAGAAGATCGCGCGGGAGCATCTCCTGCAGAAGGGAATCAAGGTGCACTACTGCCCCTCAGCCTTTAAGGATGCAGTGCAGCTTCGTGAGAGGCTGAAGCGGCGAGCCGATAGGATGGCAAGGCCATTTGATATTCCAACTGAGGACGGAACAATCGTGTACGGCACAATTGGCGGAGATACGACAAAAGCCCTGGAGATGCTGCAAGATCTGGGGGTTCCGGAGGAGATGTACGACCTTAAGAAAGAGGGAATCGATATCTCTGCCCGAATCTTAGAGGAGATTTCGAAAGAGTTAAAAAGCATCGATTGTATTGTTTCATTAATTGAACGATACCCCTTAGAGGACGGGCTAGTTGTAGAGAGAATACCTTTATAATCCTTAGGTTCATTGCTAAGGGGCGGTGATTTTGCCGGATGGAGAACGCTGAAGAACGGATCCAGGAGAGGCTCAGGAATTACCTAAAGCGGGACGGCATCGGCATACGAAAGGCCGTTTTGAAGCTGTTTTTGAGCGATGGGTCTTACACCACAGAGGATGTTTATACCTACCTGGAGAAAGAGGGCTTTGATGTGAGCTACCGCGGGGTCTCGGCAATGGTCGGGCTCATGAACACCCGCCTTGGGATACTTAGCATCGACGTTTCAGGTGATCACAACGTGTACTCGCTAAAAGAGGACCATAAGGCAGTCGTGAGGTCGGTGCTGGAGAACTATTAATATCGCTGTTTCTTAGTTTGGCAGCCTTAATTCGGCGGCTCACCCCTCTTCATTCTCTTCAGGTACCTGTTCAAAGCGAGGTCTGCGATGAGGTTTATGCCTGTTAAGGCGGCATGGACTGCGGGCCCGGCAGTCATCCTCTCGCTGTAGAGTTCGTGCAGCTTTTTGAGATGCTTGAGGTTGTACTCAAGGCAGAGCCCCACCAGCTGCCAGTGCTCCGGCAATGCGGAGTCTCTGCCAAATCCATTTATCTTTCCAAGGCGTGTGCCTGCCATTGGAGTTAAGAAGAGGGGCAGGATGAGGCCTGTGTACTCTTTTAGCGATTCTACAAGCTCTATGGTCTTTCGCACATCGTCAGCCGTCTCCCCCGGCAGCCCCAGGACCAGGCTTGCAACAGGAAGCCACGACTCTTCTGCAAAGAGGCGGTAGCAGTCCTTTACGATCTTCGGCCACTGGGCGGCATCAGAGGGTAGTGCCTTCCTCGGCATGTGCATCTCCATTATCCTGCAGCTTCCGGTCTCTATGCCTATCCAGGCCGACATGTATTTCTGATCTGAGCCGATGCCCACAGCCCTCGAGACGTCTCTGAGCAAATCCTGGTTCTGGTGAACAGTGGCAAGGCTTAAATGGGATACATCGACAGTCTTGGGCCCCAGCCCCTTTACCATATTCACCATCCTCAGCACCTTCTCCGAATCGGGCTTCATCCCTGTAGAGCCGTATGTGAAGACGTCCTCGGAGTGGAGCAGTATGTCCCTCTGCCCGCCTCGCAGGTTTACACGGGCGTCCTCCAGTATGTTTTCTAAGGGCCGATACCGCACCTTGCGCATTGTCGGAGAGCAGAAAGAACAGCCTCTCCAGCATCCTCTTCCAATCTCCACTATGCCAGAGATTGTGGCTCCTCTGTTTACGGGAATCTTATCTCCAGGGATAGCGCTTCCCCGGATGATGTGAGGCACGTCCTCGCCGGCGATCATCTTTTTGCACATTTCGGGAAAATTGCCGTCTCCTTCCCCAAGATAGATGTGATCCACAGGCACATCCTCGCCCATAAGCTCCCATGCCCCGTTTCCCCCTACAACGACTTTCGGACGATGCTCTCTGATCAGAGGATGGTTCAAAAGAGAGAGGAACTTGGACCTGTTGTGCGGCGCTCCCCTGCCGATCATCTCCTCGATCTCACGTATCGCGATCTTTCCCATGGGGTCGTCATGGGTGATTCCCACAACCTCTGTCTCAGGGCCGATGGCCTTTTCCAGATAGTCAGGATGGGCCACCATCACCTCAGATCTGTCGAAGCCTGCCTCCAGCAGCGCAGCCTCTACTTTGCGCATGCCGCAGGGCGCTATCAGGGCAGAGCCGTCGGAGGCTGCAGGCACTGGAGGACAGAAGAGCCTCCTGAAGGCCCAGTCAGGCATGACAGACGCTGGCAATGTTGCAGCAAAGCCCAGGA
>Ga0074195_1004790_pt1 | contig 10839 bp, 17 predicted proteins | sample EPASupsiteHSE623_FD_64525 | JGI IMG/M metagenome (GOLD analysis project Ga0074195, IMG submission 64525) | Bioremediated contaminated groundwater from EPA Superfund site, New Mexico - Sample HSE6-23 | ecosystem: Environmental > Aquatic > Deep subsurface > Groundwater > Contaminated ... | reverse complement strand
TGGCTTGATCTCCAAGGAATTGGGCAAGATCTATTCAAAACTCTTTACATGGCGTCAAAAGGGTGATTACGATGATTTATTCGATTTTGAGAAGGATAAGGTTGTGCCTTATTTTGAGCCAGTAAAAGAATTGATTGATACAATCGAAAAAATATTAAAAGATTAAAAGCCAGCCGCTAACAGCGTGTATAAGCCATTGCTGACAGCGGGTTTGCGTAGGTTTGTACTCTTGGTTACCTAGTGCTACCTCGACAACAAAGTGCTTTTGCCACGCAACGGCTCATACACGCGGACGTTGTGTTGCATGCTAAAATTCTACCCAGATAAATATTTACTATGATGAATGAAGATCATATTAAAAAAGTTCAAGATTTATTGATGCAATGGAATCCATTAGGTGAACGAGCTAAAAAAATTGAAGATTTAAATGATTATGAAACCGAGGCAATTGATATTCTATGGTATATTGATAAAAAAAGCACGGTAGAAAGAATAAATAATATTATGGTTCAAATATTAAATGAAGGTTTTCATCTCAATTTGGATAGGAAAGGATCAATAAAGTGGGCCGAAAAAATTAAAAATATAATAACCGAAAAGTAAAAAGCACGACAACACAACAGCATGTATAAGCCATTGCTGGCAGAGGGTTTGCGAGTGTATGTTCACTTGGTAACCCAGTACTACCTATACACAAAGCGCTTTGGCTACGCAACGGCTCATACACGCGAGCGTTAGCTGCCATTTCTTAATAGGATATTTGTCATATTAATATAAATATTAGCGTATGAAAAACTTAACATTACTTCTTTTATTGATTTTCACAAGTTTGACTGCATTTGCTCAGGATTATTCTAACCTTGGATCAATTCCCCTGGATGATTCGATTCAATGCAAAAAAGCAGAACCAAAAGTATTAGAATGTTCAGATTATTTATTGTCGAAGCCTTGCGTTGAGGATTTAAATAGTCTTAAAATTACTCAGTTTCTTTTAAGGTGGATGGGACAAACACCGGATTATCAGTTTGGTTTCGATGATAATCTTTATAAGTCAATTAAATCCGATATGATGCTAATGGGCAGATATCTAGCATGTCAATCAAAAATTGCAATAAATGAAAAGCCAAAGTCTTTTGATAAAGATTTTCAATTTAAGTATATTAAAATGTTTTTAGAATATTGTGAAGATTCAAAAAATGAAGTCAAGATCTCAGCTAAGATTAAGAAACTCATTGAAGCAAAGAATATTGGTAAATTGATGGAGGAGATATAATATTGTTCGTAAGGATACATTATAATAGAAACTGCAGCTAACAGCGTGTATAAGCCATTGCTGGCAGAGGGTTTGCGAGCGTTCGCTCTTTTGGTTGCTTCGTGCTACCTAGACAACAAAGCGCTTCTGCAACGCAACGGCTCATACACGCGGGCGTTGTGCGCTATGCAAGAGTTTATGCCAGAGACGAAATTACCCACACAAATAACCGAAATGAGGTTAACACAATGAACACTACCGACATGGAAATAAGGTTGGCAAGGCTTCGTCGCAAAAACCACGGACCGCTTTCTCAGGCGCAAAGCAAGGGCATGAACGTGTGGGCCAATGGGCGCTGGTTCCATGGCATATGTTGTCATTACTCTCCCATTGTTTTACCTTAACTCAAAAAAAGGAATGGGCATGAGCGCCTTTAAAGCACATCGCACAACAGCGTATATAACCAATTGCCGGGTGGCAGGTATGCGAGTGTTTGTTCTTTTGATTACCCTGGTGTACCTAGAAATGTAAGCTCTTTTGCACGGCAACTGTTTATATACGCGGACGTTGGCATCAATAAAAAAAAAAGACAGCATCTCTGTGATTTTTTAGCATGATAAGTTACTAATTGGATAATATGTGTACACAATTGATTTATTAACCAAAAAAGTAACATCATGACAAATGGCAAGTAATATTCATCAAGATTATTTCCTTAATATTTTCGAACAAAATATAGGGATAATTATAAAAATAGCAAGAGCCTATACAAAAACAATCCAGGACAGAGAGGACTTGATTAATGACATTGCCCTTGAACTTTGGAAATCTTTTGAGAGATTTAAGGGAGATTCAAAAATATCAACCTGGATCTATAGAGTTGCTTTAAATACCTCTATTAATTATAATCGAAAATACAAAAGCTCCAGTCTTGCTTCATTAAGTGATTTAAAATTAGTCAATCGTATAAATTGGTTAATAGAACAAGATGAAACATCCCAAGCTGAAATTCTTTACGATTGTATCAATGAGCTAAACGCATTTAACAAAGCAATAATATTGCTGTACCTAGATGGCAATTCACATGAAGAGATTTCAGCTATTACCGGAATTACAAAAACAAATGTTGGAACGAGAATTGGCCGGATAAAGGAACAAATTAAAAATTTAGTAATTAAAAAAAAGCAAAATTATGGAACTGATTGAATTACAAAATATGTGGAAACAGTATGATGATAAATTATCGGAAACCACTAGACTTAATAAAGAGATTTTAAAGAGATTACTTCAGTCTAAACCAGAAAGAAGATTGAACTGGATAAAGCTAAAAGCAGGATTCAATTTAGTTTTACCGATAGTTGCAATTGGTTTAGTTTTGTTACCTAATATTATATTTCGTAATGAGATTGATTTTTATGCCGGGAGTCTGTTGTTTGGAATAGTTTACATCCTATTTTATTATTGGGCGATAAGGTATTACATGTTAATTAATAAGATCGATTATACAAATTCAATCACCTTAATAAGGAAGAAAGTTAAGCAATTAGAAAAATATAAAATTAAAATAAGCAGATTGGGATATATTCTTATTCCTTTTGGCATACTTGGTATTTTTCTCATGGCTAACTTTCCAATCTTTTCCAAACACTCGATATTACCTTTATCGTTAATTATTCTAGTTTTTTTAGGCTCAGTCTATTATACATTTAAGTATGAAGTATTTGAGCAATTTAGGAAAATAGACATAGAACTTGACGAAATCGAACAGCTTGAAGAAAAATAATTTACTGATGCCAACAGCGTGTATAAGCCATTGCTGGCCGTGGGTTTGCGAGGGTTAGCTCTTTTGGTTGCCTCGTGCTACCTAGACAACAAAGCGCCCTGATCACGCAACGGCTCATACACGCGGGCGTTGTGATTAATTCTGGAATCAGCGCGCATATTTGAATCCTCCAGATAGTACGAATTTATATTATAACGTCATTACCTTGCTAATAATAAATTTTATGTCAAAACTTAGATTATTTCTCTTTCTACTTCTTGTAGTCATACAGATTGCATGCTATTCACAAAGCAATGATAAACTGAAAAATACAGCGAGTTCAAGATTTCAATATAAAGGGTATAAATCATTACAGGACTATATTCGCAGAAATACCGTTTTTTTGGAAGAAGCTGCAAGGAATACCGGAGTGATGATAGCAGGAATTTTAGTTGATAAAAATGGTAACGTTTCCAAGGTGTTTACTTTTAATTCCCTGGAAACATCAGTTGACAAAAGTATACTGGATCTTCTTGAAAAAACTGAAGGACATTGGAAACAGGTGGAAGATACTATTAAATATAATAAAATCGATACTATAATCGTCCCGATTGTTTTCAGATTTATTGGCACTGAATATAAAATTGATCGGGCTAATTGTAAACTGATAGTTCAGAAAGAGGTGGAGATAATAAAATTAATAAACGGTCAGCCTGTGAGTATCATCAATTATGAATCAACTAAATCTTTAATAAAAAAATATGACAATGCTTTTGCAAAGGGCAATTATGATGAGGCTTCCGACATTTTGAAAGATTTGGTGAAACGTGAGCCCTTAAATTCAGATTTTTATTCAAAGCTTATCCTGGTGAATGTGCGCCAAGGACGAAAATTTGGTGCTTGTAATTATCTGAAATACATGCAGAATTATTTAGTTATTCAACCTGAAATTTCAGTTTTAGAGGGAGTTGAATGTAAATAGTTTTTACAGCGGTATAATGCACTACCTGGATTTGAATTAACAACACACTAAAATGAACTAATCACAACAGCGTGTATAAGCCATTGCTGGCAGCGGGTTTACGGTGGTTATCACTTTTGGTTACCTTGGTGTACCTAGATAAGTAAGCGCACTGGCAACGCAACGGCTCATACACGCGGACGTTGTGCACAATTCAGAAGGACAGACTGACTACGGATCACTGAAAGGGTAAATATGGAATATGAACAAATAAAAAATAGATTAGCCCCTTGCGGATTACATTGTGGGAAGTGCTTTGCTTTTAGTGATGGCGATATAAAGAAACATAGCAATGGATTGAAAGAATCACTGGGAAATTTTGACGTTTATGCTCAAAGATTTGTGGAATTATTAAATGAACCTGTATTTAAGAAATATGTTGATTTCAAAGAGGTTCTAACTTATTTTGCTTTGGTAGAGTGCAGAGGATGTAGAAAAGAAAGCTGTAAAATATTCAAGGAATGTAAAGTGAGGGATTGTCATGTGGACAAAAAAGTGGATTTCTGTTTTCAATGTTCGGAATTCCCATGTACAAATACAGGCTTTGACCAGCATCTTCATAATCGATCTATCGATATAAATATGAGAATGAAGGCAAATGGAGTTGAAAAGTATTATGATGAGATTAAAGACAAACCAAGATATTAATGAAATGAACTGTGCACAACAGCGTGTATAAGCCATTGCTGGCAGCGGGTTTACGTAGGTCTGCTCTATTGGTTACCTTGTGCTAACTAGACAACAAAGCGCATTGGCAACGCAACGGCTCATACACGCGGACGTTGGATGCAACCCAAAAACATTATCTGACAATGAAATTGATCACAATATTTTTACTGTCTGTTTCCTTGATTTCCAATTGTTTTGGACAGTTAAAAAATCCAATAAAATATATTGAATACGAAGCTGTAATAAAAGAAATAAATGCGTCCAAAAGTGACCTGAGAGAAAAATGGGATTATGAAGCTATCTTGCTGTTGGATAGAACTTACATTAATAAAATAAAACAGTTTCAACCAGATCTAGTAGAAGACTTCAAGAAGATTTTCTCTGTACCTATTCCAGATGCATATAGAGAAAGAATTCCAATTAAAATTAAATCTTTGAAAGACTGCATTAATAATGCTGAACTGTTAAATAATATTTATTCAAAGACAAATCTTTTCTCAGAGTCAAACTTCAATAATCTGCTATCACCAATTTATATTAAAGATAACAGAATAGCAGTTTATGATATTTATAATGGACATTACGAGCGTCATAGGATGACCCTTTCAAAGGATACAATAATAATCGAATTGATTTCAACAATAATAGAATAATGGGCAGCATCCAACAGCGTGTATAAGCCATTGCTGGTAACGGGTTTGCGTATGTTAATACCTTGGTTGCCTTGTGGTAACTCGACAACTAAGTGCTTTTGCAACGCAACGGCTCATACACGCGGGCGTTAGGCACAAGGCAAAAACCATCCAGACGATAGAGTAACCAAATTAAATTGATAAATTTTTTTAGTAATTTTGATAAAAAGCTTGACATGACAGTAGCGGACCTTAAATTAAAGATTTTCAGGCAAGTGGATTCATTGGAAAAGAGTCGCCTGGAGGAAGTCTATGGTTTGCTTGCTAATTACCTGAGAGGACACAAAGACATTGACGATTGGAACCAGCTAACTGAGGAACAAAGAAAAGGGATATTTGACGCTATTGAGGACATTGATAAAGGAAGGGGTATTCCTCATAATAAATTAATGTCAAGTATTCGTAAAAAATATGCCTAAACAAGTTATTTGGTCTCCTCAATCTGAGGATGATTTTTCCAATATCCTGGAATATCTCAAGGAACATTGGGACAAATCGGTTTTATTGAAGTTTATTGACATTGTTGACGGAATCATAAATCACATATCAATTAATCCTAAACAATATCCAATCATCCAGAAGCAGAAGAAAATAAGAAAATGTGTTATCACCAAACACAATTCCTTGTATTATAGGGATAGAAAAGGATATATTGATATTTTAAGGATATACGACAACAGACAAGACCCTAGAAAGCTTAAATTCAAATAATGCCCAGTGCCTAACAGCGTGTATAAGCCATTGCTGGTAGCGGGTTGCGGTGGTTATCACTTTTGGTTGCCGTGTGCTAACTCGACTACAAAGCGCCCTGATCACGCAACGGCTCATACACGCGGGCGTTAGGCACAAGGCAAGGTACAGACAAGCAAATTAAAACTATATAGTATGAGCATAGCTACTTATATTATTGAATACAAAGATATATTTGATGATCAGAAAGAACCATTTACATCATATCTTCAAGGTATTGGTAAAAAGGATACTATAATTTTGAGTAGTGCCTTCATTTCAAATTGTCTATTTGCTCAAAATTCTGTTTCAGTTCAAAATCAAATAAATAATTGGTTTTCTTCACCAAATGAAGAACTCAAGAAAGCTGTATTACTTAAAATATCCGAAATTAAGCATAAGAGCAAAATCTTCATTCACATTTTTAATGTTCTGAAAATCTTAGAATATATAATTAAAAATGGTGCAGAAAATTCAACCTTGTCAAATGCTGAAATTGAAGTAAAATATCTTAAAGCGATATTGGCATTGAACCAGGAGTTTAATCAACGTGACGAAGTAATCGAAAACAGCTTAGCTGAATTGGGTACATATTTAAAATTTCATTGTTCTCTTTTAACTACGGCATTTTGCTATTTTGATTTAAACTATTTTAAATTGAATGAGCAGGAATTGTCCCAGTTTATAAAGTCTTCATTCTTATTTGATTTTATTGGAAATTATAGTGATACAACAAGAGCAATTCTAAATGACTTTTATACAAAAAGTGGCGTTAGTAGTTGGAAGGATTATTTAAATAAATTAAGCCCAAAATGCCCAGTGCCTAACACCCGGTCATACGCAATTGCCGGGCTGGAGGGTTGCTAAAGTTTAGTTCATTTGGCCATCTTGGGGGTAACCCGACATGAAAGCGCTCTGAAATCGGCAACTGCGTATACCGGTGAACGTTGGAGACAATGCCAAAAACAGATACTCCCAGACAAATTTGTATAAAAGTAAATAATTATTTACCTTTGGCTTAATTATTGTTATGGAATGAAATGTTCTGAACTTTATAGGCTTCTTATAAAAGACGGATGGTATCCGGTTTCTCAGAGCGGATCACATGTCAAATTAAAACATGAGGAGAAACCAGGAATAATAATTTTCCCCAACCATGGTAGTCAAGAAGTCGGTAAAGGATTAGAAAAGAAGATTCGGAAGGATGCTGGATTAAAATAGGCTAGGTATGAAGACAACTAAGAAGAAAATAAAAATGGTAGTTGAAAAGACGGAAACTGGTTTTTCAGCTTTTTCTGAAGAATATCCAGTTTATACAACGGGTCGAACGATATCTGAATTGATTGATAATGCTTATGAGGCGTCAAATTTATATTTTGAGGATCAGAATATTCAAGTAACTCATGAGAACCTTAAATTTGAAATTGATTTTAAGCAGTTTTTCCAATATTATAAAGTGCTTAATTCAAAATTTCTTGCTGACAAAATCGGTATGAATCCAACGTTATTATCACAATACGTTCAAGGTCATAAAAAGCCATCTGAGTCACAGACAGAAAAGATCTTATCCGGAATACAACAAATTGGCAAAGAACTCTCGGAGATTAATTTAATCTATAGAAGATAATAAGGCACAGTCTCCAACAGCGTGTATAAGCCATTGCTGGCAGCGGGTTTACGTAGGGTGGTTCTTTTGGTCGCCTCGTGCTACCTAGACCACATAGCGCTTCTGCAACGCAACGGCTCATACACGCGGACGTTGTGCACAATTTTGAGTCGAACTAGAGGGATAGAAAGAATCCATCTTTTAGTAGTTTGAATGGATTTACTGGTTAATATTATTCTTTTAGTTCATTATATAGATTATCTTGATAAATAATTGGGAAAGCTTTGGGAAAAGAAAACATGATAGATATAGTAAACAGATTTGTTAAAGCTATCAATGATCACAATGTTGAAGAGATATTAAATTTAATGTCAGAGGATCATTTATTCATTGATGCTTATGGTGATACACATATTGGTAAAAAAGGAATGAAAGAAGGTTGGAAAGGCTACTATGAATTATTTCCTGATTATAAAATCGATATTAAAGAAATAATTGAAGAAGGATCGATTATTGCATTATTTGGTTATGCCAATGCGACTTATAAAAACATTAAGGATGAATCAAATAGCAATTTTTGGAGAATCCCAGCTGCTTGGAAAGCAATTGTAAAAAACAGTAAGGTTAAGCATTGGCAAGTATATTGCGATTATTCAAAACTCCTTAAGATAATAGACAAGAATAAATAAAACTGTGCACAACAACAGGTATAAACCATTGCTGGTTGCGGGTTTACATGGGTTCACTCACTTGGTTAAGTTGTGCTATATCGACAACAAAGCGCCCTGATCACGCAACGGTTCATACCTGCAGACGTTAGGCTTAATATGAAAAGACAAAACTTTCCTCATAAAAAACTGTAAGTTATTATAAAAGTACGTATATTTGTACTTAATAAAATACTTGGATAATATGATCGCAGCAAATTATACCGAATTCAGGATTAGCCTAAAGAAGTATCTTGATAATGTTGAGGAGAATAATGAAACCTTGATAATAAAAAGGGGTACTGGAAAAGGGACAGTTATTTTGTCGTTGGATGAGTATAACTCAATAATGGAAACTGTTCATCTTTTGAGTTCTAAGGCCAATGCAGATAGACTTTATGAATCAATTAAACAAATGAAAGAAGGAAAAGTAGTTCATAAAGATCTAATAGAGGATAAATGAAAATTACCTTTTCACAAAACGCATGGGAGGATTATACCTCATGGCTCAAAGATGATAAGAACATGTTGAAAAAGATAAATGAGTTAATTCGCGAAATTCAAAGAACTCCGTTTGCAGGCAAAGGTAAACCAGAACCACTGAAATATGATTTGGCTGGGTATTGGTCACGTAGGATAGACAGAGAACATAGATTAGTTTATCAGGTTAAGGATAATGAAATTTTAATCTATGCTTGCAGATACCATTATGATTAATAAATCTTACTAAGCCTAACAGCGGGTATAAGCAATTGCCGGCTAGTGCGTTTGCGGGTATTGAAACTTTTAAGTATCTTTTCTGTAACCAGATACGACATCACTTTTTCACCGTCAACTGCTCATACCCGCAGACGTTGTGAACAATAAATAAAAAGATCATCCAATGAAATATATTTTGATACTATTAATTGCTGCTTTGACGTTAAGTCTTGAAGCACAGAATAATACTTTTATCCCGGATACTTCATTATCAGGATTAAAACTTCAAGATTCAATTTCCTTAAGATCAATTGTTCCAGAGTTCATGGGAAAAATTGATTATGCAGGACCTGGAGCCAGGATATTTTTAATAAATAAGGACAAAACTGAAACTGTTACTTTGATTTTTCATTCAGGTTCAAAAGCTGACTTAATTGCAGAGATCAACCTAAATTCGTTCATGGATTCAGCATATAATAAGGATAAGTCATATAATTTGAATATTGATCATTTCAAAACAGAAAGTAATATAAAGTTAGGAATCACAAAAGCCGAATTAGTTCAACTCAAAGGAGAAGCTTATATTACTGACAAAAAAAATGAAAAAGAAACCCTCAAATACCGAATTAAAAATTATGAAACATCTGCTTTCTTAATTCGATATAATTATCCATCATATTATGCCAATTACGAATTCGAAAAAGATATATTAAAAAGTGTTTCATTTGGATTTGAATATCCGTAAATTTACTGTTCACAACAGCGTGTATAAGCCATTGCTGGTTGCGGGTTTTCGAGGGTCGGCTCATCTGGTTACCTTGTGGTAACTAGACCACAAAGCGCTTTGGCAACGCAACGGCTCATACTCGCGGGCGTTAGCAGTAAGCAATAAAAGACGCAACTTAATGGAAAGATGATTCATTCTATTTACTAAAAAAGGGAAGATATGATAAAGTTATTAGGTTACATTTTGCTTTTTATTATAGTTTGCAGTGAATGTTTGAATCGGCAATTTGTTGAAGGGAGAACTGAATTTTTGGGCATCTCAGATACCGCAATTAATGATTCCTCAATATTTGAAGGATACGTTTATCGAATTGATTATATAGGAGATTATCCATATGACGCAGCTCCGTTTAAAATATGGATTGAGAATTCTGATCTGGATACTGAAACCGATTCAATTGGATATTATTTAATTAAAACCGTTCCTGGGACTTATACAATAAAATGCCAAGACGGATCAGAATCGTGGGGTCAATTAATTGAAGGGAAGAACAATATTAAAATAGGCATGAATAAAAAAGCTAGAATAGATTTCTATATAGGTTATACAATTGAATAATGACGAACTGCATTATTGAAATAGTTAAATTGCCTACTGCTAACAGCGTGTATAAGCCATTGCTGGTAGCGGGTTTGCGTAGGTTCGCTCTTTTGGTTACCTTGGTGTACCTAGATAAGTAAGCGCTCTGGCAACGCAACGGCTCATACACGCGGACGTTGGCAGTAATTTTAAAAACAGAGCATGACACGAACTATTTTCATAGCAATAATTATTTTAGGTCCTCTCCAAAGCTCATGTAGCACGGATAGAGAATCTATTGGATACTCTGATACACTGAGAATTGAGCAGGATCTAAGAATTATCACAAAGACTCAAAAAAGCAGAAATTACCAAAATATCGAAACACTCAATTTT
>Ga0074195_1004789_pt1 | contig 10840 bp, 22 predicted proteins | sample EPASupsiteHSE623_FD_64525 | JGI IMG/M metagenome (GOLD analysis project Ga0074195, IMG submission 64525) | Bioremediated contaminated groundwater from EPA Superfund site, New Mexico - Sample HSE6-23 | ecosystem: Environmental > Aquatic > Deep subsurface > Groundwater > Contaminated ... | reverse complement strand
GAGAGAGTTAGGTTGTCCTCGCTTCGCTCGAAAACCTGTTTGACGATATTTAGAAAAGCTTTACAACGGTTAACCGGTCTAAAAATAGTTACTTAAATCTTTCTATGATAAAACCAGAATAATTTTAGACGGCTAAGATAAACGATAGACAGCAAATTTTTATTGTGTCTAATGACCGAAAGCTATATATTCTAATGACCACATAGTAAAGAATACAAGTTAGGTAAGCGGTGAGGCGGCGAGAAAGACCGGCGGCGTCCTTATCCATAATACGAACCGGTGAGCTATCAGCAGGAGGATAGATAAAGGAATCCTGAGCCTTTGAACCCTCATTAATGCTAAACGGCTTAACGCAAGACGACAAAAAGAATTTAACCAGTTAAAGAGGTATAACTTATGATAGAGATTGAGGGAGATAAGAAAACTTTGTGGAATTTAGTAAACGCACAAAACGCACACTATGATTTACATAGGAGCAGGAAAGACCCGGAAACGGAAGCGGCTTTATTACTTATGAGCAGATGCAGGCTTAAAACAGTGAGAGCAGGAGAAGAGGCGAGACAATGAAATACTTAACCCGCTCTCAGCATGTTAAGACCTATCAACTTTCTGAAATGTTTTTTGATATTGGTCTGTCTGAACGCTCAAGGCTTATTAAAGACTTTGTAAACGAGCATGTTATCATTCAGAAAGGTAAGAGGCGAAAGTAATGTTTAATTCTATCTTATTTAAAGTTCACTGTCTAATGACCAGATTCAACGAAATTTTAAATACTCAATTATGGGACGAAGACGACTTAACAAAATGTAATGAAAAAGAGCAGGAAGGCGGCTTCTAATGTATTTATTACTTTTTAATGTAAATGGAAAGCGGAAGACTCTTTTAAGGTGTTGCTATTATGCAACCAGAAAGACGGCGGCAAAGCTGGCGAAAGTAAAAACAATAACAGATATAAGCTATTTTGAGAAGAAAGGAGCGTTTTAAAATGGTTGTTTGTCCTATCTGCAAATATACAGGAAACAAAATAGAAATAAGGGAAGGAGAAGAGCCGGATTTTATGCAAAAACTAATTACCTGTAATCAATGCGGTTATTTAATTGAGGTTCAAAACTGGAGGCGTGAACCGTGGTAAGCTGTCCGTTATGTGGTCATAAAATGAAACTTTCGGGAAAGTATGAAATACGAAAGGGGAAAAGTTCACATTTAATTTTTTCATGCTCTGAATGCGGAAGTAAAAAAGAATTAGTAGAAAGAACGCTTTCAACCTTTGGCGGAAGGTGTTAAAAGTGACTCTCTACTTTAAGTTAGTTTTCTTCGACGGTTCGGAAACTACCCACATTTGCAAAAAGCCGGTAACTTTCGCAGAGTTAGCGAAAGAATACGGTAGACCTGTAAAAGTCCTTACCTTTTTAGGTTGTGGTAAATAATGGATAGCTCACTAAGGATAAGTAATTATTCTTTCTCTCTTTTTCCAGACCGTACCGGGATAAGCGTAAATGTTACACTATCGGACGGCTCAACCGGTAAAGTTCAAAGATGTGTTAACCGGTTTAATGTAATGTCACCGGGACACAAACTTTTAACCAGAATAGGGTTTACTCATCCCGATTTTACGCTTATTAAAAATTTGTATGTTCAAAGAAATTTAAAGTTAAGGGAATATAGGGAGGCGGTTAATCATGGTAAAGGGAAAGCCTTTATCCTTTAATCAAAAAATGGACGCCTTCCTTAAGCTGGCAAAGGCGAACCCGGAAAAGTCCTATAATCAGCTTGAAAGTATAGCCAAAGAAAGAGGTTATTCTTTTAGGCGTCAACAGATGCAGGAAGCCTTAAGGCTCTTCAAGTCTGAGAAAACAATTCAACAAGCGAAACAGAAACATAGCAGAGTTAAGACCGAAAAGATAAAATCAGACCTTAAGAAGTCTCAAAACATTAAAAGACCCACTGTAAAGACTCAAACCTACGAAAACGGCATTAATTACGTTAGGACAATGATGCCAATAGTAAAAGTAGAAAAGCCTCAACAGATAGAACAGGCTTTACCGGCGGCTATTAAATCAGCTTTAGCCGGGATAAAATACGGCGAGAATAAGAAAAAGAAGCTTAAGAAAGCCGGGAAAGAGTTTTTACAGCTTCAATATGTTTTATATGGTTGGGTTGATATTTACCGGAGCGACGAAGACGCCGACGACTCCGAAGAAGTAGAAGGCGACGAAGACACCGGCGGAGAAAAAATATTTTCAGGTCTCATTAACTCTAATCAGTACCTTGATTTTATGTTTCCGAAAGCTGAAGACTTAGGAAATAAATTAATTAATAGTTGGCTTGAAAATTTCTTTAAGATTATTCAGAGCCTTAACGGACACTTCAAAATAAGATATTTTCAAACTTTCGTTAGTACGTGGAAGGAGGATTAAATTTTGGTTGCTTTTTTCGGAGTCAACAGGCTTAAACCTTCAGACGCTCCTTTTCCTTTCGGAGTCTTTGACATTGAAACCGAAGGTTTAAACGCAAAGGCTTTTAAGTTCGGGATTGTGAAAGTAAACGGAAAGCATAACCTGTTTACCGACAAAAACGAAATGCTTAATTTTATGTTAAGCTTTCCGGGTTATTCTTTTTATGCTCACAATTCAGAATATGACCTTTCCGGGTTGCTGGAAAATATTATAAGCTCCTTAACTTACCCGGACGATAAAATTTTATTTTCCGGCTCTTCTCTTATTCAGCTTCAAAAATGTGTAAAGAAGGTTAAAAACGGAAACAAACCAGATAAAAAGATTTATGTTAACTTCCTTGATTCAATGAACTATTTTAAAAGCTCCTTAGAGTCAATAGGGGAAGCAATAGGACTTAAGAAGCTTAAACAGATAGCAGACTATGAAAAGATGGAAGTTAACAGTATAAACATTTACTACTGTAAAAGAGATTGTGACATTTTAGAGAAAGCCTTACTTTACTTTTTTGAAGTCCTGAGAGGCTACGGAATTAAACCACGGCTAACAATAGCCGGGAACGCTTTGGCACTCTTTAGAACAGCTTTTCTTAAGCAGGACTATAAAGTTAATGTAGCCTATGATGATAAATTCCATCTTTCCTACTTCGGAGGGAGAACAGAAACCTTTGATAACTTCAGCTACGAAGGCTCATGTTACGATTTTAACAGCCTCTACCCGTCAGTAATGCAAAGCTCTTATAGATACCCTAACCCTCAGATGTTACGCAAAGGAAGAGGCTTAGAAATGCTTATGAGCCTTCTTAATAATCCACGTTATGAGGGAGTAGCCGAAGTTACCGTTAAGTGTGATATGAATATCCCTCTCTTACCCTATAAGCAGGATGGAAAGCTTTATTTTCCTACTTCAAAGGAAGGGACTTTAAAAGGCTACTGGAATTTTCCAGAGCTTAGGGAAGCCTTAGAAAGCGGTTACGAATTTTTAGAAGCCGGCGACGTGGTTTATAGTGTCGGTATGCCTTCGCCTTTCGGTTCTTATGTCGAAGAGCTATATAGTTTAAGACAAAAGTATAAAGCTGAAGGCTCATGTATGGAGTTATTCGTAAAGTATTTATTAAACTCCTTATATGGAAAGTTCGGACAGCAGGAAGAGAAAAAAGAATTTGGTTCAGCTTCGGAGATAAAAGACAGGAAAGGACAGGTTTTTGATGAATTTTTAAATGCTCCGGGTTGTGGTTACTGGAAAGAAATAGACGAAAACGGCGAAGTAATCAAAGTAAGAGCCTCTCATGCTTGTTATTGTTGGTGTTCTTATGTTACCAGCTACGCAAGAGTAAAGCTTTATAGAGCCTTCAAGGAGTGCGGTTTTAATGTCGCTTATTGTGATACAGATTCTATTTTTACCACTGAAAAAATGAAGAGTTCCAAAGAATTAGGCGACGTAAAAGAGGAGTACCGGTATAAGGAAGGACACTTCATAAAGGCGAAGCACTACGGGATTAAGAAATATGGACACTTTGAAGGGGAGGGATTTATAACTTATGACAAAAGCGTTAAGATTAAAGGCGTTAGGGGAGCAGACGACGAAAATAAGGAGGAGCAAACCCTTAAGAAAGTCTTCAAGAATAAAGAAGCTTTATCAAATCGAAGACTTAACCCGGAGACCGGGACACTTTATAGAGCAGGCGAAGCAATCACAATTATTAAGAAAGTGGGATTACTTGACGAAAAGAGAAAATGGTTTGAAGGTAAGAGCGTACCTTTTGACGTTGAGGAGTTAAAATTAAATTCAAATCTGATAAAGTCTAAGCATGAACAAACAAGAGTGTAAATTTACAATTTACCTTTTATTTTTTCTTTTTTCTATTGAAATGGTTCTTTCAATGCTGATTTACTATTTAGTGTTTTTGTAAATTTACATGTAAATTTACCTTAAATATATGATCCGTTTTTTAACTATATAGGAGGCTTAAAATTATGTCGAAAACTGAAGAAGTTATAAAGTGTTTAGAGTCCGGCGAAAATGACACAAACAAGATTAAAGAGCAGACAGGAGCAAGCGAGAGCTTGATAACTCGATGCAGGAACAGGCTAGAAAAACAGAAATACAAACAACCGAAAGAAGAAAAACAGGAAGAAGAGCCAGAGCCAACAGATGAAGAGCTTGATACTATCATCACAAAAATTAAGGTAAAACCTGAAGAAAAGTACCTAACAAAAGAAAAACAGGTAAAGGATGAAGATTACCATTGTACCGGATGCGGTCACAGATGGAAGGCTTCAGAAATGCCGGCGTCCTGTCCGGGTTGTGGAGCAGAATTTTAAGAAGGTGTAAACTATGAAAGAACTTCCTATAGATGATTTACTTAAAGCAATGGATAACCCAACAACCGGCGACAACCTGACCGCTTTAATGGAAGCAATAGGTAAAGCCGATCAGTTTTTACAACAGTGTGAAAAGCTTATGAACCGGTTTGATACAATGGGACTTAAACCGCTCTTAGTCCGTGGTCTTGGTGTAAAGTTGGGAGTAGACGCCGAAAGTCCTTTGAAGTGCGAAAAGCCAGCAGAGCCGGCGTTTAAGTCACCAACACATAAAAAATACTTTGAAGGGATAAACAACCTTTCAGAGCAGGAACTTTTAAAACTTGTAGAAGGCGGTAAAGATGCAGGAGCAAAGCCTTAAGATTACAGATAAGGCTATTGTCAAAAATGCAACCCAAAGGACAATAAGCATTATAGGCGGTAAGGGAGCAGGAAAAACAACCTTAATAAAAATGCTCTTAGACCAGAGCAAGCGGGTTTTATGCCTTGACCCGCTTAATGTCATAAACGGCGAAATAGACGCCTATAGAATCCCGATAAGAAAAACAGACGACGAAAAGCGTATAAAAGGGATCGCAAAGCTTATTAACAAAGCAATAGGCGAAAACAAGAACGTAGTAGTTTATTTTAACGAAATGTTAAGAGAAGAAATTACAGAAAAATGTGATTGGTTATTCCCGGCGTTAACCTTTAGAAATGGATATGTATTTTTCGATGAAGTCCATGAATTTACGCCTCACTTTACAGGCTCTAAAGAAATTCATAGATTTATAAGGCATTGCAGGAATAAAAATATAGGCGTTGTAATGTCAACACAAAGACCGGCGAGTGTAGACACCGGAGTTATAGGGTTAACTGATTACTTAGTTTTATTCCGGGTTACATGGAAAAACGATGTAGAAGCCGTTAAGGAACTCTTAAAATACAGAATTGCAGATAAAGCCGAAATGGATAAACAGCTTTCCGCTCTTCAGCATTATGGTTTTATGGAAGGTATAGCCGTGGACTTCCAGAAATAAACCATATAAATATATGAGCGGCTTTTTTTAAAGATAGTAGTTAGGTAAAGCCTAACTAACTAATTTTAGAGGTTTAAACATGGTTGATCTGATACCAAAGAAAGCGGTAACATTTGAAAGCGGAAGCCTTTGGGACTCCTTCGCTATTGGAGCAGTAAAGGCTATTGAAGAAAGAGCTATGATACCAATAGTCGGGAACGGCTCTTTAAAGAGTGCAGCAGTAAAGGGAGCGGCTGGCGTCGTTATTCAGTCAGTTATCAAAGGAAAGTCAGGAAAAATTATAGGCTCTGCCTTTGCAATTGACGCTGTAGAGGATGCGGTACAGGCTCTTATCGTCCCAATTATCGACGGCGGAAGCGGCGAGACCGGCGGAAACGTTGACAACTGGTAATTTTTGTATAGTCTAATGACCACAAAAGTATAAAATTTCTTAATAAAAAATCTTAAAATCAGGAGTGTTTAACATGGTTGCAACAGATGCAGGAGATATAAGGATTGTAAAGACCGATGCAAGCGAAACTGTAAGACAGGTTCTTTATGAAACTGGTTCAGAAATTGCAGTTTTGGGAGCAACAGACCCCAGACTTTCCCCAATTGTGCCAATGTCACAGGCGAGCCTTCGAGAAGACGACAAAATCTTAGTAGAGTACAAAACCGGGACAGCTTCACAAGTAACCGGTGCTACCTCTTCCTTCAGGCTTCCTATCAGGAGAAAGAACGTAAGAACCGGAAACGTAGCCGAAAGCTTCCTAAGATCTTCGGACGTTTTCGCCGCCGGTGCGGTCACTATCGCCGCTAACGGTTGGGTTACTATCGGCTCTTACACTGTCCCGGCTCAGGAAGAAATTAGAGTAGGACAGAGCATTGCAGAAAACAGCCGGCTTTATGTGTCTCTGGTTGAGTAAGGGAGGCGTTTAAAATGCCTTCCAACTTTGACCGGGATATTAAAGGCGTCCCTCTCTTCAGAATGGACAACAGGAAGAGCTTAAGGAGAGCCTTAACCCTGACTTCAAGCTCTGACAATGAAACCGGCGTAAATTCGGCAAAGCCGAACAGGTACGGACACCAATAAGGGAGGCGGTAAAGCATGAGCGGCGAGTATGCTTTATTTGAGCCTTTCTTAAACTCCTCTTTCGCTATTGTGGTATGTATATACCTCCTTTACGAAAGATCGAAGTTTAATGAAAAAGTGGCGGTATGTCTTGAAAATGTTTCTTTGACATTGAAAGACATTAAAGACAACCTAAGAAAAGATTGAGGCGGTTAATATGGTTTTACCACTTATACCGGCGTTAGCAGGTATCGCCGGCGGTGCTTTGGCTTCTAATGCACTAACTAAGAAAGGTAATTCCACAACCACGACAACAAACACCACAACGACAGATAGCCGGTCTTATGCTATCCAATACCCTACTTATCAGGTTCAGATAGATAGTCCTCTAGCAAGCCAGACCACAAAGAAGGAGGCTAAAAGCGAGGCGTCAGCTATCCCAACCATAGAGACGGGCGGCGGAATGGACTTAAGCCAGCTTATCCCGGTAGCTCTAATTATCGGCGGTGCTTTGGTAATTAAGGAAGTGTTAAAATGATAATTCCAGCGTCAACGGTTACAAAGCTATGCAGACCTAACATTGATAGAGCTTATATAGCTATTCAAAACATGGATGCGGTAGCTACTAACCTTTTATACATACTTCCAGAGCAAGCCGAACCGGAAACATTTATAAAAAGTGGTTTTTGTATCGGCGGTTATGGACTTTTCGAGGTTCAGGACTGCAAGAGCAGGAAACAGAAAGGCGAGTTTTACGCATATACAACCGTAGCCGCCGGAATTGATACCAGAGTATTAGAACTTTAAGGAGGCTTAAAGATGTCTATAATCTCAGGTATTGCAGGATTAACGGCGGCTCAGGTCGCCGCTTTAATCAATAGAGGAGGCGAAGGAGGGACAGCCGGCTTATATGACTGTAAAACGATACTTAACGAACATAGACCGGTATGTACTAAAGAATATAGCCTTACTGGAAAATATTTAGGCGGAACAGATAACCCTGACGTCTGGTATCCAATAGCAGGAGCGGGAAGCGGTACGATTGTTTATGCAAACCGTTTTTTAACTCTCACTTCAGGAACGGCGGCGGCTTCGGCTTCCAGATGTGTTATAGATACTGAAAAATTCCCAATAGCAGGAAACTTTGAAGAGGTTGTTTGCAGGATAGGAGCAAGTGTTAACGGTGCTGGCGGTTCAGGTCGTTTTTGCTCAATAGGCTTTCAGGCGACGTTTTCTCAGTATTATAATACAAATTCAGATAGAGCAACCTTTACAAGAGATTCAACCGGAGTTTGGAGAGTTAGCACAAAGGCGGCTGATACTGCTTTAAGCACTCTTCCAATAGGAAGAAACTTACAAGCCGGCGACGTTTTAACGGTAAGACTCGATAGAGTAGAGGGAGCGGCTAACATTAACATAGTAAGGTTTTATGTTAATGGACAAAAACAGCTAGAAAGCTCTTCAATCCCGGCGGCGGATTGTTACGCCGGTATAGGAGTTTTCGCCAATGCAGACACAACCACGGCTTCCAGTTTAGCTATTGATTACTTCGGTTGTAAATATGTACCATAAGAGGCGGTAAAATGATAGGAAACAAACCATTAACCACGATAGGCGGCTTACTTCCTGCTTACTTTTTACCTCCCACTATTCCACGGATTAACACCGGGATTTTAGCACCGGCTATAACACCGGAAAGAGTAGGAGATATATTTATTAATACGGCGGCGGGAAGCGTTTATATTTCTGTTCATGTAACAGATGCGACAGGATGGAAAGAACTATAATAAGAGGCGGTAGACATGGACAAAAGCGGGAAAGCATTAATAGGAGTCGGAGTTATCGCCGCCGCCGCTTATTTATATATGAGCGGTGCAAAAAATGAAGATGTAGGGAGCGGCGGAAACTTTGGCGGGTTGGGAGGCGGCGGGACTTCGGAAGGTTTAGCCGGTGTAACCGATAGCGGGACACCGTATAATATAAGCTTTCCGGCGGTTGACCCGTCGCCTATTATTAATTTGATTAGTGAGCCGGTTAATTCTGGAAGTTCGGGAAGCGGTGACAGTGACCTTATAACCACTATCACAAAAACAGAAACACCGACAACCACGAAAAAAGCCAGCTTAACCACTGACCAGAAAGAACAGGATGGAAGCTTAAGCAGTTCATTAGCTCAGGTTTTCGGGACAGAAAGCCAGAAAACGAACAGCAGAGGCGACTATTACACAACCGCCGCCGGCGGCGGAGCAGGAGCAATAAAGGGAAAGAGCATAGGAGAGACTGTTATAGGATTCTTAAGCAAGTCTTACAAAGACAGTAAGACCGAAGCGGCAAAGCTCCCAACAGGAGCAACCACGGCGGTAAATCCTAAATATGATCTTTCCGGCGTAGATGTAAAAGCCGTACTTCAAGCAGACCAGACAAAAAAGGGACAGATGCAGGAAGCAATTAATCAGACAAAGATAGGAGCTTATACGCCTATCTCAGACCCCTTACAGGCTCTTAAAGACTCCGGTATAGTAAAGGACTCTTACAACCCTTCAAGCTCAACCACGGCAAAAAGCGGCGGCTCTGGTAGCCTTACAACTACTAAGAAAAGCTCAACCTCAACCGGCATTAAGAAGCAAGGCGGAAGCGGGACAGGAGAGAGCAAAGTAAAAATAGTTAAGAAAAAATGAGGAGGTTTTTAAATGTCTTCTAAAAATCTTCCTTCAATTTATTATGTTTATGCAAATAAAACATATGAAGAAGAAATAAAAGCCTATCTTATTGCTAACTTTCAAGCAGTAGGACAGCTTAATATATCAAGCTCCTCCGGTTGTGGCTTTAAGATTGAAAGCTACGATATAGGCGACTTAAGGCGGTTGGATGCATGGTTAGAAAGTTGTGAGGGTTGGATACAGTCAACCCGGAGAAATGAATTTAATGAGTTAGAAACTAACTTATTCGATTTAGATAAATATATTCCGGGTTGTGATAAGAGACTGTCCACGGACTCTTTAAAGCTCCTTAACTTTACAGCTAACGCCTATAAGGGAAAGATAGCCTTAAGGACTATAAGCTTTTTAGGTACAGCCGTACCGGGAAGCTATAACATAGGATTAGGAAGCGATAATATAAAGGGAAGTGTCCCGGCTAACGCTTCAGCAACAGATAACAGGCTCTACATAAAAACCTTAAAAAATGCGGATTACTTCGAGCTTTCGGTTACTGATTGTACTTTAGCCGGCGTAATTGCTGAATTGAAAGGAAAAGATTCAACTAATTGGACTTGTTCAAATCCTTTACCAAAGAATACGCCAATACCGGAAGCCTTTGACGGCGACGTAGACACAACCTTTGTAAACCTTCCTTATGATAACTACCCAAGAATAGTAATTAATAACCCGGACAGACCTTTTGTTAAAAGGTTTGCTTTCAGGATAAAAATAAATGGGAGTTCAGGAGATACCTATAACTTTAGGTTAGATACTTGTTACGCCTTCGACGCTCAGACAGGACATATTTATGATTTTTCTTCTCAATTAGCCGGTGCGGTAATTGCAGAAAACGGGTTTATAAGCTACTATATTGATGTAAATCAGACAATAACACAACTAAGAATAGCCTTAGACAGTATAGAACATCCTTATCCTGCTAAACCTTCGCCCGTCCCGGCTTTCGAGGTTTACGAAATAATAACGGTCATAGAGTAAGAGGCTTAAGGTAAGCCTCTTCTCTTTAGCCTCCTTTTTAAATTTCGTTCTTCCTTAACATTGTCTATATAACCTTTTTGCTGTTCTCTTATCTCTTCCTTATGCTCTTCATAATATTTCTTATTGTATGCCTTTTTATCAAAAGTCATTAGTCCTATTTAGTCATTAAACTTTTAAAAACCTTATCATAAAAAATATAATTAAAAGTAACTATTTTTAGACCGGTTAACCGTTGTAAAGCTTTTCTAAATATCGTCAAACAGGTTTTCGAGCGAAGCGAGGACAACCTAACTCTCTC
>Ga0074195_1004786_pt1 | contig 10845 bp, 3 predicted proteins | sample EPASupsiteHSE623_FD_64525 | JGI IMG/M metagenome (GOLD analysis project Ga0074195, IMG submission 64525) | Bioremediated contaminated groundwater from EPA Superfund site, New Mexico - Sample HSE6-23 | ecosystem: Environmental > Aquatic > Deep subsurface > Groundwater > Contaminated ... | reverse complement strand
CTCGACCTGGCAGCCGCCCCCTTCATCGGCGCGGCCCTGCAGGTGCAATGGTCGCACCTGGCGCGGCGGCTCCATCCGGGTCAGATCGCCCGCCCGGAGCTGCCGGCCCTGTGCCCGGCCTGCGACAGCCACCCGGTGGCGGCGGTCATCCGTGCCGAGGGCGCGGCACGGGGGCTCCGCTTTCTGCACTGCGCCCTCTGCGGCTCGGAATGGCATGTGGTCCGCGCCACATGCAGCCAGTGCGGCAACACCAAAGGTATCGAATATCATGGCCTGGAAGGCAGCATGCCGGCGGTGCGGACCGAGGCTTGCCCGGAATGCGGTTGCTATCTGAAAATTTTCCATCAGGAAAAAGATCCGCACGTCCATCCGGTCGCGGACGATATTGCCAGCTTGCCCCTCGACCTTCTCATGGGTGAAAAAAATTACCGCAAAAGCAGCATCAACTTCTTCTAACCACGCACTCCTCCCGTAACCGCTCCCGCCAAATTTGCCCTGGAAATCTTTCCAGGGAGCTCTCCTTTTTATATGATAATTTTTTTATCATATAAATATAATTTGTTCCTCCATTGTCGCTTCCCTTGCATTGAGTATTGTAGCTTGCATGAGCAACTCCGGCCGAAAGGCGGATCGGGATTTAACCGGCCGTTCCTGAAAATACAAAAAGGAGCGCCTTCCGTGCAATCTGGTGTGATTCAACCTGAAAACGGCGGTTGAAGAGACCTGCATACGTGCCATTTCCTTTGAGATCAAGAACCGCACTTTTTTTGTTTGTCGAGGCCTCCACCCCATGGGTGAGCAATGATAACCGTCATTCCGGCGCAGGCCGGAATCCAGAACCTGCTGTTCTCTCGTATTGCAACATTCTGGGCCCCGGCATGCGCCGGGGTGACGGGACCGCCGTTTTCAGGTTCAGTGCAACCCCTTCGACAGCATGCAACGCGGCGCCTGAAAACCGGGAGACGGATCATGCGGAGGCTCCTGGACAATGTGTCCTCCCTTGTGGAACCGCGCAACGGCATGCACCACGCATCAGCGCATATCGCCACGATATATTCCATCAAGACGACGAGTCATTGCTATATGACATGCAACGTATCAATTAAATATCATTTTTTCTCATATTGCTGTTTTGGTCGTTCAACGATTAATGTGCGTTCAAATAACAGACACAAAGAACAGGCAGGAGAGCAATATTAGGATGTTAAACACAAACACCGCCTCGACGCAACGCCACCCCGTGGCACACCGGGCACAATCATGAGCAAAGGAGGGAACACCATGAACACACCGTACCGTTTTTTCACAATAATTTTTTATTCATAGGAGGGATATTGGCATGAAAAAACGTTATCGCACTCTCGTGGCGCTCTGCGCCGGGATCTTGTTCATTGGCTTGGGAGCCGGTCAGGGCTTGGCGGCCAGCATGAACAATGGCACCCCCTCTAACCCATCCAAGCCCTCTGTACCGAAAGACGGGCTCCACAGGGATGGCACGGCCTTTGTCAAGGAAAGCAAAATTACCCAGGCAGACCGGCAGGCCGCGGCCGACCGGGCCAAGGCCCAAGGTTTCGTGGCTCCGATGGTAGTTAATTCCGTGACACCGGGCGGAACCACCCAAATCAATAGGGGGGCACAAAAATGAAAAGGACCAGCACGCAGTCTTTGAGACCACAGGATGCTGCCAGGCCGGACCGGGGGGTGCGGCAGATGTTGCTTGGTGGTGCATCGGCAACCCTTATGGCAGGTCTGCTTTTACTGCCCGCGCTGCAGATGGCGGCGCCAGGCGCAGCGACGGCGGGGGCGTATCAGCCAACTCCAGCACCGTACTACTTTAGTGCTCCCAACTATGCCAACAGCCAGTTACCGGTCACGGCTACCTTTACCAATATAGACATTGCGACGGGTAATCCTGTGGCATCTACTGGTACGGGTGCAGTTGTGGCAGCAATACTCTCGGGGGACGCCGCGACAGGATTCACCGTGACAGGATACAGAATCATATCCGGCGGTTCGGGCTATGCGGCTACTGATATCGCCAATTTCGTTCCCGCAGATATTCCTGGAACTGCGTCGGTATCAGTCGATGCCGCCGGGGCCATTACTGCTCTCACAATACTTACCCCTGGCAGCGGTTACAGCGTGGTCAATGGCATTCGTAAATTCGTCGATACCCTGCCGAGCATTCCGGCCGCCGTCTCTGATCAGAACACCTATCCCGGCTCGGACTATTACGAGATCGCGATCGTGGAATATGAGCAAAAGATGCACGCGGATCTGCCGCCCACCAGGCTGCGCGGCTATGTCCAGCTCAGCACCGGTGAGGTTCCGGGCTTGGCAATACCTTTGTCCAACCCGGACGGCAGCCCGATCATGCTTCCCGCAGTTGCGCCGAATGCAGCGGTGCAGGCAACCGCCGTGGCTGCCCCCAGCTATCTGGGACCGGCGATCGTTGCCGCCAAAAACCGGCCGGTCCGGATCCTGTTCCGCAACCTGCTGCCCACGGGGGCGGGGGGCGACCTGTTTATTCCGGTGGATACCACTGTTCTTGGCGCGGGCCCTGGTCCGTTGCTCACCACGGCTGGCGACGCGCGCAATCCGCAGTGCGGCGTGGAGGATGCCAAGCCCTCAACCTGTTACGCTGAAAACCGGGCCACTCTCCATCTGCATGGCGGGTTCTCACCCTGGATCAGCGACGGCACCCCGCACCAGTGGGTCACGCCGGCGGGCGAAAACACCGCGTACCCCAAAGGGGTCAGCGTCAAAAACGTACCCGACATGCCCGATCCGGGGGATGGAGCTATCACCTTCTTCTACACCAACCAGCAAAGCGCCCGGCTGATGTTCTATCATGACCACTCGTGGGGCATTACCCGGCTCAACGTCTATGTCGGCGGCGCCGCACCGTATATTATTACCGACGACAAGGAGCTGGAGCTGATTAACACCGGAACCATCCCCGGATCAGGCGACACCCTGGCACTGGTGATCCAGGACAAGACCTTTGTTGCCTCCGATGCACAGATGAAGCTGACCGACCCTCTGTGGGACACAACCCGTTGGGGTGGTTTCGGCGATCTCTGGTCTCCGCATGTCTATGTGCCGGCACAGAATCCGGGCGACGCCTCAGGCGTCAACCAGTTCGGCAGATGGGCCTACGGTCCCTGGTTCTGGCCTCCGACGAACAACATCGATTACATTCCGATTACCAATGCATATTATGATCCGAATTGTACCCCCACCGCCACCCAGTGGTGCGAACCGCCGCTGATGCCGGGAACGCCCTACAACTCGTTCGGCATGGAAGCCTTTCACGACACGCCGGTTGTCAACGGCAAGGCCTACCCGACCGTCACGGTTGAGGCGAAGCCCTACCGGCTGCGCGTGCTCAACGGCGCGAATGACCGGTTCTTCAACCTGTCCCTGTACAAGGCCGACCCGGCGGCTCCAACCGAGGTGCAGTTGAATCCTCTTGAAGTTGCCGCTGCCCTGGCCGATTCAACAGTGTTCCCGACCCCGATGGCGGGCACGGAAGGACCAAGCTGGATCCAGATAGGGTCGGAAGGCGGTTTTCTGCCGACACCGGTTGTCATCCCGCCCCAGCCGACCACCTGGGTGAATGACCCGACCGTGTTCAACGCCGGCAATGTGGACAAGCACTCGCTGCTCCTCGGACCTGCCGAGCGGGCGGATGTGATCGTCGACTTCTCGGCCTACGGCGGCCAGACGCTGATCCTCTACAACGATGCTCCCGCGGCCTTCCCGGCGCGTGATCCTCGCTATGACTACTATACCGGCAACGGTGATTACCGGGATACCGGCGGCGCGCCTTCGACCATCCCGGGATACGGACCGAATACCCGGACCGTGATGCAGATCAAGGTGAATGCCGGCACGGGTCCTGGTTTTGACCAAGCCAAACTCAATACTGCGTTTGCCCACAAGATAGATACAGCAACTAACCTCCCGGTTGGCGTGTTTGAATCGTCGCAGCATCCGATCATTGTCGGCCAAAGCGAATACAACCCAGCCTATGGCAAAAGCTTCAGCACCGGCACCGGAATAGCCCAGATTTACGACGAGGCATTGAGCGTGGACACCCTGGCGGGCGGCCCCCCCATCGTGATTCCCTTCCAGCGCAAGGCCATCCAGGACGAAATGGGCGAGGCCTTCGACAAGGAATATGGCCGGATGAGCGGTAACCTTGGCCTGGAGTCACCGAATGCCCAGGCCGGAACGCAGCAAAAGCTCACATTGTATCCGTTCGTCAACCCGGCGACCGAGGTGTTGAGCGGTATCGCCTTGCCGCCTGGGGTTTCCGTGGAGCCCATCACCTCGGCGGACGATGGTACCCAGATCTGGAAGATCACCCACAACGGGGTCGATACTCATCCGATCCATTTCCATCTGTTCGATGTCCAGGTGCTGAACCGGGTCGGCTGGGACGGAATTGTCCGCAAGCCTGATCTCAACGAGATCGGTTGGAAGGAAACCGTGCGAATCAGCCCGCTCGAGGACACCATCGTGGCGATGCGGCCGTTCCTGCCGAAGCTGCCCTTTGGTCTGCCCGACAGCAACCGGCCGCTGAACCCGGCGATGCCGCTCGGCTCACCGGATCTGTTCAACAGTACCGATGCCTTTGGTAATCCTATTACACCAGCGCTTACCAACGTGAAGACCAACTTTGAATGGGAATATGTCTGGCATTGCCACATCCTCAGCCATGAGGAGATGGACATGATGCGGCCGATGATCGCGCAGGTCAATCCTGAGATTGCCTATCCGCCGGCGGTCGCCTTTACCCGGAATATCGATGGCACCGTTAGCCTCAACTGGACAGACGGCACCACGATTACCTATGATGCCCTGAAAACGCCTACGGAAAACCTCGCTTCCTGGGGCAGCATGGCCAATGAGATCGGTTTCAAGATCGAACGGGCGGTTGTCGCCAGCAACGGTAAAGTCGGCGCGTTCTCGGATGTAGGGACGGCTCTGGCCAATGTGACAACCTTTGACGATACCACCGCGGTCAGCGGGACCAATTACCGGTACCGCGTGGTGGCTTATAATGCCGCCGGCGACACGGTGTCGTCACCGGTCGGAGGCACCCCTCCGGCTGCCGTGCCCGCGGTTCCGAGCAACGTCACGGCAACCATGGCCACCGGCCCTCAGGTCAATCTGACCTGGCTGGACAATGCCTCCAACGAAGACTATTTTCTGGTTGAACGGTCTTTGGATAATGGGCTCACATGGACCCTGATTGCCCAGGTTGCAGCGCGGACCTCAGGCAATGCTACCGTGAAGTATGCCGATACGCTGGTGAGTTCCAACCAATCGTATCTGTACCGGGTGGCAGCGGTAAATGCTGCTAGCACACTTCCCCTGACCACAGGGTTTGCCCAATCCAACCCAATTAATGCCATCACGGTACCGGCAGCACCGTCAGGCCTGACCGGGACGGTAGCCTCGCAGAACAAGCGGGCCAGTGTCACCCTGACATGGGTTGATAACTCCAACAACGAGACCGGGTTCACCCTGGAGCGGGCGACCAACGCCGCTTTCACCGTCGGTCTGACCAAAACCACCGTGGCCGCGAACACGACCACAGTCACGCAAACCGGCCTTTACCGGGGAGTCACCTATTTCTTCCGGATCCAGGCCACCAATACTGGCGTTGTTTCACCCTGGTCGGACGTGTTCAGTATTGTCACCCCGTAATTCAACCTGCCACCATCCGGGGGAGGGATCCTCCCCTCCCCCGGCACCACCTGTTTTTCCCAAAAAACAGGTGGTTTTTTATGGCCCGGACACAAGCATCCCTGCATGCTGCCTCGGTCCCGCCTCATTGTTGACCGGAGAATGTTCAACACCAACTGCTGGTTATGGTCACGTTGATCTTGAGATTGGCAATGCAAGGGGGTATCATCCGGAAACCATGATGTTTCTGTAAATGTTTGCCAACCCTGAACGCGTTCATGGGAAGAACACCATCCGGCAAACACCCCCTCAATACCGAGAGGATATTTTTCTTCTCAAGGGCCCGCCGCAACCATGAAAAAATCTTTATACGTTCTTTCGTTCTTGATTCTTCTCATCGTTGTTTTTTTCGGCGGTGTCAGGTTCAACCAGCGCGGATCGGACCAAAGCCCCGCCGGGAGCGGGAAGCGTCAGATCCTGCACTACGTCGATCCCATGAACCCGGCACATATCTCTCAAGAGCCCGGCATTGCCCCCTGCGGCATGCCGATGGAGCCGGTTTATGCCGATGAAAACACACCTGGCGGTTCGAGCCTGACCACATCATCAGTTGCTCCGGGAACGGTCACGATCAATGAGAAGAAGCAGCAGATCATCGGTGTTCATGCCGGCGAGGCCACAAAGACGGCTGCAAAGACGACGATCAGGGCATTGGGCCGTATCGTCCCTGATGAAAACCTGGTCTATCCCTTGATAGCCGCCATCGACGGCTGGCTGGAGGAGATCAGGGAAGCCACCACCGGCAGTCTGGTGGACGAGAATCAGGTCCTGGCCCAGATCAAGGTGTACAGCTACGATTTTTTTACCTGGCAACAGCGGTATCTCACGGAACTCGGGTATACGAGGCATATGGGCTTGGCCGTGCCGCCGCCTTCCGGAGTAAACCAATCACGAAGACGAGCAACGTCTGGAGCCGGATACCAGGCTGGCTTACCCATCCCGGAATCCGAAGCCCAGAGAACACGGCGCGCGGTGACCATCTCGCAGATGGCTGCCGGCAACAGACCGTCGCACATGGCTGAGCAACCCTCCGAACCCGAGGCCGCCGCCATGGAGCAACCTGCCGCGCAAGCGGGGGAAGATCATTCGGCACATGCGGCGAGCATGCCCCACGGGAATGACGCGGAACCTGGCGTCAGCCGCGGGAACAACCCCTTCTATGCCAGCCAGGGGCGACAGGAATTGCTCAATTTCGGCGTGGAGGAAAGCCAGTTGACAGCCCTTGCCGACCACGGGGCCTACATGAGCCACGTCGATCTGCGCTCGCCGGTCAAGGGGTATATCCTTTCGCGCCAAGTTTCCTCGCGCCAGAAAATCGACCGCGGCACGGAATGTTTCAAGATCGCCGACTTGAGCCGGGTGTGGGTCGAGGCAAACATGTACGGCAACGAGGCAAAACTCATCCAACCCGGGATGCAGGCCAAAGTCTCCCTGCCCGGACAAATGAAGCATTTCGCGGCCACGGTCAGCGAGGTTCCGCCCCGGTTCGATGCGGGCTCGCGGTCTCTGAAAGTCCGCCTGGAAATGGAGAACCCCGATAATTTTTTCAAGCCCGATATGTTCGTGGACGTCGAATTGCTGGTTTCCCTGCCGGAATCGATCACCGTGCCGTCGAGTGCGGTGATCGATTCCGGCAAACGGCAAACCGTGTATGTGGCCGTGGGGGAAGGGGTTTTCGAACCGCGGGCGGTGGTCACCGGCTGGCGGACGAGCGATCGGGTCGAAATTGCCGAAGGGTTGCAGCCCGGCGAAAAAATCGTGGTTGCGGGCAATTTTCTCATCGATTCGGAAAGCCGCATGAAACTGGCGGCAACGCGGCTCATGGCCGACAAGGCTGAACAACCCGTCCAGCCCCAGGCACCGGAGCCCCAGGCGCCAGCGGCGACACCCGCACCGCCCACGGCCATGCCGGTGGCCGACACACACAAAAGCACGGCGGAGAAGGTCAAGGATCCGGTCTGCGGCATGACCGTCGATCCGGACCAGGCCATGGCCGACGGGCTGACCGCCGAGGCGGAGGGCAAAACGTATTTCTTCTGCAGTGAAGACTGCCGGGAACAATTCAAACAGGAGCCGCTCCGTTTCCTGCATGGGAAAGCGGAGACACCAGCGCCAACCGGCGCCTCCGGCCATGGCGGGCACCACCATGATTAACCGGATCGTCGATTTCTCGGTCGAGCACCGGCTGGTGGTCTTTCTGCTGGTTGCCGCCGCCTGCATCGGCGGCTGGTGGTCGATGCAGCGTTTGGCCCTGGACGCCATCCCCGATCTCAGCGACACTCAAGTCATCATTTATTCGCGCTGGGACCGCAGTCCCGACATCATCGAGGATCAGGTCACCTACCCCATTGTCAGCGCCATGCTGGGAGCGCCCGAGGTCAAGGCGGTGCGGGGATTCTCCGATTTCGGCTATTCCTATGTCTATGTGATTTTCGAGGAGAACACCGATATCTACTGGGCCCGTTCGCGCACCCTGGAATATCTCTCCGGGGTACTGCCCGGCCTGCCGCAGGGGGTGAAGACCGAGCTGGGGCCTGACGCCACCGGCCTGGGCTGGATTTTTCAGTATGCCCTGGTGGACAAATCGGGCAAGCACAGCCTGGCTGACCTTCGCGCCTGTCAGGACTGGTATCTGCGCTACCATCTCAAGGCGGTTCCCGGCGTGGCCGAGGTAGCGCCCATCGGCGGATTCAGCAAGCAGTATCAGGTCAATGTCGATCCCAACCGGCTCCAGGCCTACGGCCTTGCCATCAGCACGGTGGTGGCGGCGGTGCGCGGCGGCAACACCGAAGTGGGCGGCCGCTTGATTGAATTTGGCGGCACCGAATACATGGTCCGCGGCCGCGGCTATGCCAAGTCGCTCGCCGATTTCGAGAACATCCTGCTCACCACCAGCGACAGCGGCACCCCGATCCGGATCAAGGACATCGGCCGGGTCGAGCTGGGGCCGGATTTGCGCCGGGGCGTGGCCGACCTGGACGGCGAAGGGGAGGTTGTTTCCGGCATCGTGGTCATGCGGCAGGGGCAAAACGCGCTTGATGTCATCGAACGGGTCAAGGCAAAGCTCACCCAGATCGCGCCCGGCCTGCCGGAGGGCGTCACCGTGCTGCCGGTCTACGACCGCTCGGAACTGATCCTGCGGGCCATCGCCAACCTCAAGACCACCCTGATCGAGGTGGTGATCACCGTGGCCCTGGTGATCCTTCTCTTCCTCTGGCATATCCCCAGCGCCCTGATCCCGATGATCACCATTCCGGTGGCCGTGCTGCTCGCCTTCATCCCCTTTCAATGGCTGGGGGTCAGCGCCAATATCATGTCGCTGGGCGGCATTGCCATCGCCATTGGCGCCATGGTCGACGCCGCCATCGTGGTGGTGGAGCAGACCCACAAAAAGCTGGAGGAATGGGAACAGGGCGGCCGCCGGGAGGACTACCGGTCGGTGGTGGTCCAGGCGGTGAAGCAGGTGGCTGGGCCGAGTTTTTTTTCCCTGCTGGTGATCGCGGTCGCCTTCCTGCCGGTGCTGACCTTGGAGGCCCAGGAGGGCCGCCTGTTCAAGCCCCTGGCCTATACCAAGAACCTGTCCATGATCGTGGCCGCTTTTCTGGCGATCACCCTTGACCCGGCCCTGCGCCTGACCTTCACCCACCTGCGCAGCTTCCGTTTCCGGCCGCGCTGGCTCTGCCGGGCCACCAATGCCGTGGTTGTCGGCACCATCCATCCGGAGGAAAAGCACCCGGTCAGCCGGGTCCTGATCGCCCTCTACCGCCCGGTGGCCGAGTGGGCCCTGCGCTGGAAAGGGGTGGTGATCGCCATGGCGCTCGCCCTGATGATCATCACCATCCCGGTCTTTGCCAAGCTGGGTTCCGAATTCATGCCGGCCCTGGACGAAGGGGCCCTGCTCTACATGCCCTCGACCATGCCGGGGATCTCCATCGGCGAGGCGCAGCAACTGCTGCAAAACACCGACCGGATCATCAAGCAGTTTCCCGAGGTGGAACGGGTGCTGGGCAAGGCCGGCCGCGCCGAGACCTCCACCGACCCGGCGCCGCTGTCGATGCTGGAAACCGTGATCATCCTCCGGCCCCAGGAACAGTGGCGCTCCGTGGACACCTGGTATTCCGGGTGGGCGCCCGATTGGCTGAAGCCGGTCCTGCGCCGCTTCAGCCCGGACCATATCTCCCAGGAAGAACTGATCAGCCAGATGAACGAGGCCCTGCGCCTGCCCGGCCTGGCCAACGGCTGGACCATGCCGATCAAGGGCCGGATCGACATGCTCACCACCGGCATCCGCACCCCCATCGGCCTGAAGATCTCCGGGGCCGACGTGGCGGCGATCGAGGCCATCGGCGCGAAGATCGAGGCGCTTCTACCGGCAATCAAGGGAACGCGCAGCGCCTTTGCCGAACGGACCGGCAGCGGCTACTTCCTCGATTTCAAATGGAATCGCGAGCAGTTGGCCTTTGCCGGCCTGACCATGGAGCAGGCCCAGGCCGCGGTGCAGAACGCCATCGGCGGTGAAACCGTGACCACCACCGTGGAGGGGCGAGAACGCTACAGCGTCAACGTCCGCTACATGCGCGATTTCCGCCAGGACCTGCCGGCGCTGCGCCGCGTGCTGGTGGCCGGCGAAAAAGGAGTGGAACAAATCCCCATCGGGCAGCTGGCCGCAGTCGAGGTGGCCAGTGGCCCCTCCATGATCCGCAACGAGGATGGCCTGCTCACCGGGTACGTCTATGTGGACATGGCCGGACGGGACCCGCGCGGCTACATCGAGGAGGCGGACCGGCTGATTCGGGACAAGGTGGTGTTGCCCCCTGGCTATGCCGTTTCCTGGAGTGGCCAGTACGAGGCCATGGAACGGGTGCAGGAGCGGCTGCAGGTGGTCGTGCCCCTCACCCTGTTCCTGATTTTCCTGCTGCTCTACCTGAACACCCGTTCGCTGACCAAAACCTGCATCGTCCTGCTGGCGGTGCCCTTCTCCGCCATCGGCGCGGTGTGGCTGCTCTATCTGCTCGGCTACAACATGAGCATCGCGGTCTGGGTGGGCCTGAACGCCCTGCTCGGGGTTGATGCCGAAACCGGCGTCTT
>Ga0074195_1004784_pt1 | contig 10848 bp, 14 predicted proteins | sample EPASupsiteHSE623_FD_64525 | JGI IMG/M metagenome (GOLD analysis project Ga0074195, IMG submission 64525) | Bioremediated contaminated groundwater from EPA Superfund site, New Mexico - Sample HSE6-23 | ecosystem: Environmental > Aquatic > Deep subsurface > Groundwater > Contaminated ... | reverse complement strand
AGACCTAAGCAGATTTAATATCTCCCCTGTGGTTAGTCTTTGTTGGTTCTTTGTCCGGTACCAAATAGGTCTTGGTATTAAGTTACTTCGGTCCGGTTTTCGGTAAGTTTTATGTGCAGCAAGTAACAAATAGGAATAAACCGCTGTAATGAATGCAGGTACATTTGATACTGATTTTTCATTTCTTACCTGGGCTTTTCCTGAACCAAAGATGCTTTTTTCATCCCGGAAGTTTACCTCGATTTCCCATCTCCATATGTAAGCCTGAAGTAATTTTCCAATGTCCAGGTTACTGTCAGTACAAATCAGATACGCAGGATTTCTGTATAATAATCTCGACTTTTTGGTCAATCGATAATGTAAAGGCCTGATAATTATTAATTGTAGTGTATGTTTCCCTCCGGCTTTCTCCCATCGCAGGTCTTTGACTACTTTAACATTAAATACATGGTTCCTTCCTGCAGCCCAACCATTTACTTTCTGCCACTGAAAGTCATCCGATTTTCTGATTTCTTCCGGTGTTGGAATTTGGTCTCCGTATACTTTCTTTCTTCCCATATTTTCAGAAGGCCCAGGTACTTCATGAAGTCTTGTATCTTTCCTGATCCTTCCAATAAGGGTCACCCCGGCGGGAAGGTTTTTTAGGATATTATTATTGGTATAACTGCCATCAACACTCAGGTAAAGCTCTTTCCCATTTGCTCCGTTCTGATCAAGCGATTCCCTGAGTTTTTTAATTCGTTCAACACCTTGTATACTCAGGTTAAGTTGTTTTTGAGCCTCCTTGTATTGTTTGATCTCCGATTCGTTCGCTTTCTTATTGGGTTTGTTTGCCGTGGGACAATGGTGAAAGTCAACCGGTATTGCCCTGGATTGAGCATTCCCATCTTGTGATGGCAGGGCCATCGATATTTGCAGGAAACGCTGCCCCAAGATAAAGTTTGTTTGAAAAGGCGGCCCAAGTGGGTCTCGGCGCCAGGAGACCCCAAATACTTTTTTTCCTGTCTTTTTCAAAATGGTGTCATCCATGTGAGCTACCAGCAATTGATTTGGATTAAGTTCATTCAATACTTCCTTTTGAGATACATTAAACAATTTCTCGACATCAATCCGCTCCTGGCTGAAAGCCCTATATGCAGCAGACCAGTCAATAAACTGTTGACCGCTTGAAGTCAAAATACCCGAAACAGTTTGTCTTCCAAGGCACGTTAGTGCCCCAAAAGCAAGGTTGCGAGCACGCCGGCCAACTCTTTCCTGCGCGAAGGCCCCATTTGCTTTGCAAAATAGTGCATCGATCCCGGTGATTAGGTTTTGGGCTTCTTCTGAAGTTTTTTTTTCAATGCGGAAACTGCCTCATCGCTCCGCATCAAAACCAGTCTCTGGTGATCATCAATCAACCATTCGGCAACTTCTCCCCGCTCGAACTCCATAGCCTGGGCAACAGCAGAGGGAAAATTGATGTACCATTGTTCGCTTTTCACCCTCTTAATCAATTGAATTTTAGTCGGATACCCCATATCGTAAAGTTTTAATGATTTATAACTAGTTATATAACTAGATATAAAGTTATAAAAAAATCACAACTTTCAAAGAAAAATTGTGATTTTATCTAGTTAATAGCCAAACACAAGACCTCCGACGCGAAGCGGCGGAGGGATTGATTTTCTGATGCAGGGATCCCCCCGAAGGGATCATGAAATAATCCCCAATCATCCCAAGCTCGCTTGAAGTCCTTCAAAAATTAAAATCCCAACCAGCGCGAAGCGATGGTGGGATTGATTTTCTGGTGCAGGGATCCCCCCGAGGGGAGATCCGGGAATTGAACTCCTATCTGGATGAATATGCTAGTCGGATAGTACAATGTAAGCGACAATTGGAGAATGATTATAAGCCTGTAACGTCGGAATCAATCAAGAATAAATTGTTGGGCAATGACGATAGAAATTATTCTTTGCTGGTAGTATTCAAAGAGCATAATGATAAGCATGAAATCATGGGGGATAAAGAAGTGGCAGCAGGAACAATAGAACTATATCAGACTGCTTACAAGCATTTACAGAATTTTATCAGATGGCAGTATAAAATAACAATTAATTAATAATCATTATTGATTGGACTAATTTAAAATCTAAGACTTAATTCGATAAATAGCTAACAATTTCCCCAAAAGCAGCTCGGGCATCTCCAGAAAACGGCTTAGCTAATTCATTCAAAATAGGAATCGCAGTGCTACCCTTTCCTATTGAACACATATAATCATAATATTCTTTATTTGTTTGATCATATCCACCGTAAATTAATAACTCATAATGATCTGTAGGATACGGTGATTCTGCAGTCATTATTTCCCATTGAAATATTGTTGTATCTGAAAGATTTATAGCTGTTTCATTCATTTCAGAAACTTGTACCAAAAAATCTTTACATAGATACCCTTCACAGTTTAAGCTCGAACTATCTGAAGAAAAATTATAGAATCCTTTTTCCGGAACCTTTATGGCTAATCGCATTTTTGAACCCAGGGTACTTATAATATAATCTGTTGGGTTAAAAATTATAAGGTCAGATTTTTCTTTATTGCAGGAAATCATTTCTATAATTAAAAATATTATCAGGTAATTTATTATTCTTTTCATATGTTTCGAAATTATGCAGGCAATTTATATTTGAAAGTTTAAGTGTTAATTATATATAGTTTCGAAATTAATTTATAGCTTTTACTATCTCAGAGGCAATTTTAGGATCAATTCCTGAATTATTAAAATAATAAAAATGTATTGATAAATTACCCTTTCTACCAACAATCGAAATGTAATTTACTAGCTCCAAATTGTTCCATTTATTAAACCAATCATCAATTGCAGTAGATATTGATTCATTAATATCCAAAATACAAAGAGGACCAAATGCTATTGTACTACGAAATTCTGAGGCAATTTGTGAATCAATAGAATCAGAAAGTTCTGCTATATCAATACTAATAATTGATTGATTTTTTGACCATTGTTTTCTAAAGCCCATAACCAAACTATCTTTCGATAATAACCATTTTGAGTTTTCTGTCTTATATTCGATGTATTGATATTTATTTAGCAAAAATCCAATTCCTTTTGTAAATTTTTGATAATCTGCATAAAGTAGTTGATATTTTAGAAACTCATCCTCTTTTATTTTAATATCTGTTGGAATATTTTCACTCCTAAGCAGGTGAAGGTGTTAGTGGGGCATTTTGATCCACCATATTAGTTGGAAATAAACATTTACCTTGCTTATTTGTAAATATTTGATTCCTATAAGTAAATCTCCTTCCAAAAAACACCCACTAGCTCAAAATGATACAGATATTATAATTAGTAGTAATAACAGGTGTGAAATTAACCAAAAACTTGTTTCATTAACAGAATAACCAGTATGATACAGATTGGTGGAATTAAAACTCGAATTATATCCATCCAAATAGTGTTGACATTATGAATTTTTTAAAAATTACCAATAAAGCTAAAACTGCCAACATTCCTAAAATAATCAATAAATCCTTTGATATTCTTGGTATTTTCATAATGAAAAGAATTTTGACTTTAATGAATATAAAGTCCAAATCTATGAATGAAAAGCTTTTATTTGATTAGAAATTAATTAGAAATTGATTAGAAACTTCCTAAGTATCGATTTCAAGTCTTTCATATTTTAACTTTGTATAAAACAGACAGTCATTATGCAAAGCATTAAAATATTAATTGTTGAGGATGAACAAAGACTTGCTGATATTTTAAAGAAACAATTTGAAGATTCTGGGTTCACACCTGAAATTGCCTACGATGGGTATATCGGAAAACAGTTGGTTGAAAAAAACTCATATAAACTCATTATTCTGGATATTAATTTGCCTTTATTAAATGGTTATGATTTATGTAAAGAAATTCGAAAAACCGATAGTAATATTCCTATTATAATGCTTACTGCACTTGGCACTATTGATAATAAGGTAGTTGGATTCGATGTCGGAGCTGATGACTATGTAATAAAGCCTTTCGATTTCAGAGAATTACTGGCACGTGTGAATGTCTTTGTTAGACGTTCCGATTCTGCAACATTGGTTAATAAGATAAGAATTGCCGACCTTGAAATGGACTTGTTTACTAAAACAGTTATTCGATCAAATAAAAAAATCGATTTAACTGCTAAAGAATGTCTATTATTAGAGACATTTCTGAAAAACAAAGAAAAATTACTTTCCCGCGAATTTATTATAGAACAGGTATGGGGCCTCGACTTCGACCCTAGTACAAATATTATTGATGTTTATATTAATTATTTGAGAAAAAAAATTGATAAGGATTTTGAACCTAAATTGATACATACAAAATTCGGCTTTGGATTTTATTGTAGTGAAAAAGAGATTTGAAGGATGAACATAAAAACCAGATTGTCATTTCAATTCACGTTTATTGTAGCAGGAATATTGTTATTCTTTTCCGTACTCACATACTATTTTTCGTATACAAGTCAACGTACTAGGTTTAGGGAAGATCTTCTTGATGGAGCAAAGAATAACGCTATTTTATTAATTAACGTTATTGAGGTCGACTCAACATTATTAAAAAAAATTCATCAATCAACTATTTTATGGGAAAAAGAAGAAATTGCCATTACTGATTCCGCTTTAAATCTGATTTATGGTAACAATATTCAATATCTTTCAAATAACGCAATTAGGATTTATTCTAAAAATGGAGAAGTAAGTTTTTTTTCTATCGGAGAGAAGGATGGTGTTTGCTATAAACACAATATAGATAATAGGACATATATTGTTTTTGTAATGGCTTATGACCACATGCGTGTAAAGAATTTATTTGAACTTCGAGGAATATTATTGTGGTGTATTCTTTTTAACATTTGCTTATCAGTAATCCTTTCATATTTATTTTCCCAAAAGGCTATCCAACCCATCTCACACATTATTAAAAGTGTTAAAGCGATAAATTCATCCAGACTGAGTAATCGGCTTAATGAAGGAAACAGGAAAGATGAGATAGATCAATTGGCCATTACATTTAATGAGATGCTGACTAACCTGGAAACTGCATTTAAAAACCAGGAAGATTTTGTATCAAACGCTTCACATGAATTGCGAACTCCACTAACGGTGATGATAGTTGAATCTGATTATTTGTTAAGTCGTGAGCGCATACAGGAAGAATATATCAACCACATTTCAGGTTTAATCAACGACCTTAAAAAGCTGAATACACTATTGAATAGCTTGTTGGAATTAGCACAAATTAACAAGTATAACAGTATTCAACTTTCAAGTATCCGAATTGACGAATTAATTTTTAATGGCATATATGAAATAAAAGCCAAATATCCGAATCGGAAGGTTTTACCTAAAATACAATATCCTGAAAATGAAAGTGACCTTATTATAAGTGGAAATGCCGGGTTGCTTACAATAGCTTTTAAAAACCTGATTGACAATGCGTGTAAATTTTCGACTGATGATGTAATAATAGAAATCTTAATTATAGACAAATTCATTAAAATCATAATTTCAGATTCAGGTATTGGCATACCATCAAACGAACTGGATCTTATATTCAGACCATTTAAGAGGGCTACAAATGTAAAGTTTAAAAGTGGGTTTGGAATAGGTCTTTCATTAGTTATTAAAATAATCGAGCTCCATGATGCAATTATAAATGTTTACAGTATTGAAAATGAAGGAACCCGTGTTGAGGTCCTTTTTAAAAAACTGGATTAATGCAACCATAAATATTAATAAAAACTATATCATAAGATTCAATAAGATTAAAATTAAATCATAGACTTCCCCGATAGTTATATTGTTTTATTTAAGTTGAAATAACAGATGACACTGATTATTACCCTTGTTTTTATTTTCGGATATGTTCTGATTGCCATAGAGCATAAAATAAAAGTAGACAAAGCTGCCACTGCACTTATTACTGGAGTATTATGTTGGTTACTATTCTATCTGGGCCAGCATTCTCATAGAGAATCAGAAGAATTATTACTTCAGCACTTAGGTGAGATTTCGGCTATTCTGTTCTTCCTGTTAGGGGCTATGACTATTGTTGAAGTTGTGGACTCTCATGATGGATTTAAGTTGATTACTGATATTATCCGTACTAAATCAAAAACCCGCATTCTTGTTCTGGTTAGTATAATTACATTTTTCCTTTCTGCAATTCTTGATAATCTTACGACCTCCATTGTAATGATCTCCTTGTGCAGGAAGTTATTAAATGAAAAACAGGATCGCTTGTGGTTTGCGTCCATGATTATTATTGCTGCCAATGCCGGTGGGGCATGGTCACCTATTGGAGATGTCACCACTACCATGTTATGGATTGGGGGTCAAATTACAGCCGGAAATATAGTTATCAAGACCTTCATTCCCAGTCTTGTGGTTGTATCTCTTCCTTTGATCATCTTACTTTTTAAATTCAAAGGTCAAAAAATTGAGCATGTTAGCATGACTAAAAGCAGCGCCATTCCTGCAGAGAGTAATCTAATGCTTTTTTCCGGAATCGGGTTATTGATTTTTGTTCCTATTTTTAAAACAATGACTCATATGCCACCCTTTATGGGAATGTTAATTGCTTTGGGCGTAATATGGATTATTAGTAGTGTGATTCATGTAAAGAAACATCCTGATGAAAGAATTAGGTTTTCGGTAACATCTGCATTACGAAAAATTGATACATCCAGTATTTTATTCTTTCTTGGAATATTACTTGCCGTCTCAGCCCTTCAGTCTATAGGAGCTTTAACCCAAATAGCCGATTTTACAGCCAGGTACATTAAAGACATGTATTTGACAGGTACAATATTGGGTTTGTTTTCTGCTATTATTGATAATGTGCCACTGGTTGCAGCTGCCCAGGGGATGTTCAGTTTGGAGATGTATCCTACGGATCATATCTTTTGGGAATTTCTTGCACTTTCTGCTGGTACCGGTGGAAGTGCAATAATAATAGGTTCTGCCGCAGGTGTGGCTGTAATGGGTATTGAAAAAATAAATTTTTTTTGGTATCTGAGGAATGTAAGCTTGTTGGCACTTCTAGGTTTTTTTGCAGGACTTTTGACTTATATTTTTCAGCAATGGGCTTTGGGTTAAGAAATATATTATTAATTCTTATTGAAAATGAATATTCTAATTATTGAGGATGAGGAAAAAGTGGTTGCATTCCTGAAAAAGGGCTTGGAAGAACAAGGCTATAATGTGGACATTGCCTTTGATGGTCAGTTTGCTCCGGTGAAGGGTGGTCATTTTGGCCGATTTTTCCACTTTGGAAGATAACACTAGAATAGCTATACAGTTTATGCAAATTTAATTTTTGTATGAGAGAAACTGTAAAAATTTTTGGAGGGGAAGAGGTAATCACCCGGTATTTTCCTGTAGTACAAATTAAGCGATTTGTTTCTGAAATTGAAAATGAAGAGCTTTTACCTGGCGAAATAATAAACAATGAAGGTAGGATCCGCTTGAAAAAAATGTCTTACCGTTCAGATTAATTATTATATTCGCAGCGGAATTAGAAAAAGTTCATTGTTTGCGGGGAGAGAAAAAGACTTGTTGATAATTTTATAATCTTTGTAGATGTTCGATTTCGAGAAGCTTGATGTATATCAAGTCATTAGAAGTAATAATTCAAAAGTTTTAAAGTTTATTTTCACCAATGCCACATTGGATCTTTATTTAAAAGATCAATGGAAACGGTCAAGTTTAAGCATCATGCTTAATCTTGCCGAAGGCACGGGAAGAATGACCAATGCTGATAAAAAGCATTATCTTACGATTGCCAGAGGCAGTGTATTTGAATCAGTCGCGATACTTGAGGTCGTCAGGGATCTGGGACATATTGATGAGGATTCATTTAAGGAGTTTTATGATATTTACGAACAAATCTCCAAAATGCTTTTGGGGATGATTCGCAGTTATTCTTCATAATCACACCCACACTCACACCCACACTCACACCCACACTCACACTCAGTACGGGGTGTAGCGCAGTTGGTTAGCGTTCCTGGTTTGGGACCAGGAGGTCGTGCGTTCGAGTCGCACCACCCCGACTTTTAAAGAATCAAACCAAGACAAAAGCTCGTGAATCTTAGGATTTACGGGCTTTTTGTTTTTTCTGTAACCAAATTAAATCAAAAAATTTCAAGGAAAATGTGAACTACTCGGTGAACAAAAATTTCTTTTATATTTGTTCACCAAAACTTGTGTAATTAATTTATATTCAATTTATTAGGCAATATTTTCTATACTGTTTTGGTGGCTTTTGTAAACCGTTTTTGGATGTCACCTGGTGAACAGGAAACCAAATAATAGTAATAACATTTAAATTGAATTAACATGGTTAGCAGGCATTGTAAAAGACACAACTACATCAAGACAACTTCTCTCCCGACATCAAAGAATGAAAAAAAAGTTTTGAAAAAAAATTGTGCAACTTAATAATTGCACATATATTTGCAACCATATAGTAGCAAATTAAAAGATAATGGAATCAAGAAGAGATGTTTTTCAGGCAATTGCAGACCCTACGAGAAGAGCAATTATTTTACTCTTAACCGTTGGTACTATGACACCAAATGCACTTGCAGAGCATTTTAACTCAAGCCGTCAAGCAGTTTCAAAGCATTTGCAAATTCTAACAGAGTGCGAAATAGTCAAACAGGAGCAGCAAGGCAGAGAAATTCACTATCATCTAAATTCCGACAAAATTAAAGAAATTGAAAAATGGTTAGAACAGTTTAGGCAATTGCTTGCCAAGCGCTTCGACCAACTTGACACAGTATTGGAACAACTAAAATCGAAAAGAAAATGAACAAAACGATATTCTATAATTTCCTTGTTAACAAAGAAAAAAACGAAATTAAGGTTGAAAGGTCATTCAATGCACCTATTGATTTAGTCTGGGATGCTTGGACAGACCCTGAAATTATTGACCAATGGTGGGCACCAAAGCCGTGGTATTCAAAGACAAAGTGTATGAACTTTGAAGTAGGCGGAAGAAGGTTGTATGCTATGTGTAGTCCTGAAGGTCAGGAGCATTGGTCGATACAGGACTATATAAAAATTTCCCCAAAAACTAATTTCAAATTTATAAGTGCCTTTGTTGATAAGGATGAAAATATAAATACAAAATTTGCAAGTTCAGAATGGAATTTAATTTTCAGTGAAACAAATGGTGTTACAACTGTTAGAATAACAATAAAACACAAGTCACTTGCAGATTTGGAGCAAAATATTATTATGGGCTTCAAAGAAGGTTTTACAAAAACATTAAATTACTTAGAAAAAATATTAACTAAATAAAATCAAACAGTAATGAGAAAAATAATAGTATTATCATCAATAACATTGGATGGCGTAATGCAAGCTATGGGTGGTCCTGAAGAAGATGAATCGGGCGTTTTCAAATATGGTGGTTGGAGTGCACCCTATGGAGATAAAGTTAGTGCCAAAGTAGTACTTGAAGAATTGAATCAGCCAGCTGATTACCTGTTAGGAAGAAAAACATTTGAAATATGGGAATCGTATTGGCCAAACCATCAAGATGTTTGGCCTGGCATCAATATTGGTGCAAAATACGTTTTATCAAACACTATTGAAAAATCAGATTGGGGAAATACTATTTTTATCAAAAGTTTGAGTGACATTGAAAAACTAAAAAATTCAGAAGGTTCTGACATTCAAGTTTGGGGTAGCAGTAAACTTGTTCAGTTATTGCTTAGGAATAATTTAGTTGACGAACTTCGGCTTAAAATATTTCCATTGACACTTGGTAAAGGAAAAAAGTTGTTTGACATTGATACAAATCCTATATCGTTTCAATTAACTGATAGTTTGGTAACCCCAAATGGAGTTATTATTGCAAACTATAGGCGAATTGGAGAAGTTAAGACAGGAACTATTGGAATATAAAAGTAGGATATGACAGAAGAACAATTGAAAAACAAGTTCCAAGAAATTGAAGACAACTTCAACAAAGCAGTCGTATCAAACGACATTGAAGAAATTAGAAAATGTATAACAAGTGATTGGGTTTTGGTGGACAGTCAAGGCGGAATAATCCCACAAGAAAGATTTTTTAGTGTTCTTGAACAAGGCTTGCTTTCACATTCAAGAATGACAAAAGAAATTTTAAGAGTAAAAATTTATGGAGATATTGCTTTGGTTACAGGTCGGGGACAAAACACAGGAACTTGGCAAGGACAACCTATGGAAGCGGACGAATGGATTACAGATGTTTACAAAAGAGAAAATGAAAAATGGCTTTGCGTTTTGACACATTTAACGCCAGTAAAAAATTAACTTAACAAATGGTGACACTTGAAAAATTACGAAACTTAGCCTTATCGTTTCCCGAGACGACAGAAGAGCCTCATTTTGAAAAAACTTCATTCAGAGTGAAGAAGAAAATATTTGCAACTTATGACGACACTAACCAACGAATTTGTATAAAACTTTCCGAAATAGACCAAGACGTTTTTGCTTCGGCAGACAAAGAAACAATTTACACGGTTGAAAACAAATGGGGTAAACAAGGTTGGACAATAATAGAAATGAAAAACGAAACTACTTAAAACACATCCGTCTTCCCCCCAACGCCAAACCTCCCGTTGGCCTTAGCCATTCCATTTTCCACTTCAATAATCACATCCACATCGTGGGCAAAATCCTGTTTGCCCCGGAAATTGCCATCTTTGGTGGTGTGGAAGATGAAGATAAAAGCTGTTTTCGGGTTTTCTCTGTGCAAACGGGTAAGGTCACCGGTGTTTAATCCAGCCTTGCTCACAGAATCAATAAACACG
>Ga0074195_1004783_pt1 | contig 10849 bp, 20 predicted proteins | sample EPASupsiteHSE623_FD_64525 | JGI IMG/M metagenome (GOLD analysis project Ga0074195, IMG submission 64525) | Bioremediated contaminated groundwater from EPA Superfund site, New Mexico - Sample HSE6-23 | ecosystem: Environmental > Aquatic > Deep subsurface > Groundwater > Contaminated ... | reverse complement strand
CTTAAAGGGCGATGTCTGGGGCCATCGCAAGGACATCGATGAGTACTATACAGTCAGCGAAAAGGTAGTGCCCAGAATATCTGCACTCATGTCCGAGGGCAACAGCATTGATGAGACGGTAAAAAAGCTGCAGCGGGAGACCAAGCTCTCTGAAGATATGATCCGATATGTCTTGAAGGAGCAGGTGATGGTTTAAAGGCTTGCAGATGCTGGCCTTCAGCCATATTATATTTCAACGTGATTTTATAGAAACGCATGGCAGGAATGGTAGGTCCTTTGTTTTGGGACGGAACCGGCAGACTTACCGCGACCTATTGTGCGCCTTTGAAATGCAATTAATCCAGTCGAGCGTGCTCGCCGGGTGGCTGTTCGACCTCCGGTTCAGAATCCTGCTCTAAGCACTGGTACACTTCGGCGGATAGCAATGGATGGATCTCAGCCGACTCTCCATCTAATCTGAATATGCGAATTTGTGCACATGAACTTCTACTTGGCTTTCTCTGGTTTCTCGCCAAGGCGCTCCAAAAGGTCTTTAATAGCATGGTTATGAGAACCTATGTTGTTGATATTATCTGATTCGACTAATCTCTTGGCAAGTTGAACTATTAGCTCGTCACTTAACGAATGCATATACCATGCAACTATGAGAGCTGCGGACTTTTCGTAGCCTTCTTTTAATTCTTGATACCCGTTGAACATTGCATCGAACTCGTTGCGGGCGATCGAAGCACATTGGCGTCCATCATCGCGCGACATGAGGGTTTGGTTTGCGATTGTCGATGGTAATCCCCTTCTAACTCCTACAGATGGACTATGCTGCCATAATGCGAACATTCGCCCAATGACATCGAGCTCAGATGGCGGAGTCCAGATCCTTCTCCGACCTAGTTCAAATAGGCCCCATCCTGCTACGTACTGCTCAGCAGGTTTCTCCGAGTATAGGAGAGGAATGAATGCATTGCCGATAGCTTCGAGAGTCGCAGTTCCGAGCATGTCAATTTCGGACTTCCGTTTATGATGAAATAACGCAATGCAACCCATCGCACCTTCGCATCGATCGAGCGTTTCAGTTAGGCGTATCCCCTCCATAAACTGTTGCACCAATTGTTTGAGGTCAGCGTTAGCATCTTCTTCTGTCGCTTGCCACCATACTACTTCTTTTAAGGTTAATGCTAATCGAAGAAAATCAGATTCTTCGGCGAGAAACGCCCTCTGTGCCTCATCACGCAACTCAGATCCATACCGCCCTTTAGCAAGCATAGGAACAAATGTCTGGTTCGATATGCTATCTCCAAGCGTTTTAGATGTGATATTCAGACCTATCCTAACTAAGGCCCGCATAGCTGCTCGAATCGTGTCAGGTCGGGCTGCTGCTTCATCTGCGAGAGAATTGCCCAGCGCAAAAAGGAGTAGAGATTCCCTGTTTTCCCAATGTTTATTGAGATCGAGCGCATCCAACAAATGCGTCAATCGTTGAATTAACACCTCAGTCTCCTTTCCGCCTAGCACAGCAGCAAGCGGTATCACCTCACGCCAATCCTCTTTCATGAAATGCGGTTCGAGAACACTGACCAGCGTGTCTTTGTCTCGGCGGCCTGGATGCCACCCCTTGACCATTGCTCGTGCTGTTAAGAATTCCTGGAAAGTGAGGTGGCGAAACTCGAAGAACTCAACCAATCGTCCATCCTCTATGTCATGGCCAGTCATCATTAAAAGACTGCTGCGATCCTCAACACGATGGATGAACTGGTCCACTGTTCCCTTTACGTAGCCAAGCTCTGTTGGAAGCTCTTCCCGTGCTTGTTGCACCAGCATAGCTAGTCGTGGCCGACTAATCTTCTGCATTCCATCGAGCATCATTCCAGAGGCGACATAGCAGAGTTGGGGCATAGCCTCTTCATCAGGGATTGGCTCATGACCCTCCACGTTCCATGTCATAAGAAGAACCTCGACGGCTTTATCATAGAGAATGGCCCGTCGCGTGGGAAGTCTGCCAACCCAGCGTTTTACTAGGAGCAGCGTAGTTAGCAATAATGGATTTATCGCTAGACGTCGTATGCGGTCGTTCATGACTATGGAAGAGGCTAGCTGGTCTGCGTCTGCACGCACTTTTTCAGTGTCTTCCAAGACTTCCCGGTGCCAGGCGATGGTAAGACTGCGGATATCGTCAGAGTTAAATGCTGAAACAGTGGCGTGGGTACAAACAGGAGCCAAATGCGCGGCCACATGTCGGAAGCCAGCTTCACGAGATGTCACAATTGTGGCAATGTCCGGATAAGCCTGAAGTGCGGTTCGGATCGTGCAAACAAATGCCGCTCGGTCGCCGGGATCAGAGATCTCATCCAGGCCGTCCACAAGCAATAAGACACGACCCGCGAGTAACGCTCGATCCACATATGCGAGGAAGACTTCGGCGTGCTGTCGGACCGGTTCACGCTTAGATAGGGCTTCAAGCAATTCTGCAAAGGAGCCTCGCGCTAGGTTTCGCAGTTCACGACAGCGGAAAAAGAGCGGAAGCCAATTGCGCAGAGGGAGATTGTCATCGATCTGCAGCCGCCTATCCGGATCGGCATAAGCGACTGCAAGACGCTTAACAAGGGTAGATTTGCCGCCACCTGGTGCAGCAAGAAGCGCGAGCCTTGGATGCGCTGCAAGGACAGTACCTATTGCTTGACGCTCCATCATCCTTTCTTCTCCTTCTGTATTGACTGTGATGTCTAAGTGGAGAGGCACGAAAAGATCTTCAAGTTTATGTCGCTGTGAACCAACTTCACGGTCGGCAGGGAGACCGTCGAGTTGGATGTAGCCACATTCGCTCGCAAGGTATTGGCCGTAAGCGGCAAGAGCTTCGGTGACATGAGGGTCCGTGTCTGAACCGGTCAGCGGTTTGGGATTTAGGCATGTGAGCTTCTCAAGTTCGCCTCCACATTCGCGGTCAGTAGCGATGATTTCTTCCGCGAGCGCACGAGCGAGGGGGGTTCCGTCGGAGTGAATCAAAGCGAAATGGGTAGGCTCCTTACCTTGGGAGTAATAAATGGCCCAGATCCAACCACGTTCGTGGGCTAAGAGTTCGGCCTCGGGACCAAGAGTAAGACCCGAGTGGGTTGCACAGCACCGGCCTGCAAGTTCAGTCGCCCGGTCTTTCGCTATGAGGATGCGACCTTTCACCAACTCACTTACAACCTGCTGTCCATCAAGAGTAACGATTTTCGTTCGACGCTGCATCTCTTGTTCGATGGCTGTTTGCTTAAAGCCAGCGAGTGAGATGAAGTAGCCAGTGATGGGATACTTATCTTCTTGCTCGACACCAAGCGCGCCTGCGAACTTGTTTAAGTCGTCACCACCGACTGGCTCGGAAGTGGCCTTACACTCGCAAATGGCTTGACGAGGTTCAAGACGGTGTTTGGCTGATAAGTCGAGTTCTCTCCCGGTTTTCTGAATGTTTAAGCGAGGTTGCTCATAGCCGAGTGCGACAAAGAGATCGGCCATCAATTTCCCGAAGAGATCACCACGACGGTTGGTTTCCTTTTCAAGAATTCGGATCGATATTGTGTCTTGCATAGAGTCTCTCCTTAGTATCAATCTAGGCTCTGATGGCAGCGACCTCAGATTGAAGTCTCCTCACTTCCCGAGTATCGAGGCCAGGTCCGATGCCTGCAGTCGCACGGTGGCTGGGGCATCAGGAAAGTTTATAGCCTCCGCTGTCTTTGTATCTGGTGACATTGTAGTTCACCCTACATTGTCTATCTAGGCAAAGGCGAGAGCAAGGGCCTCATGAGGGTTTTCGCTCTCGTTTTTTGCTATTATCATATCTTCTGGTATCTTACTTATTTTCATACTGACGAAATCGCCCGGTTTTATTCCAAGCGCACGTCTGATCGAGAGCGGGATTTGTACCCTTCCCCGAATATCTACTTGCATTACTGCGGGTAATTCGCTCATATATCTTAATTTCTACCCCCAAACATATAAGCTTTCCTATTTTGTAGGTATTTGATTCTAATTACAGGTAATTTTAAATAGAATGGTGTATTAGTAGGTGCATTGGAAGTGTGACCCCAAGATGGCCAAAGTAGACGCATCGGTCGTGAAGGCAGCGTATGATCGCGTTGCTAGGGCCAAGGCCGCTATGTACGAGGCCCGCAAGGCCCTGGAATTGACAGCAGAGTTACCGATTAGCCCAGGACGCAGAAAAGGAACTGGAGCTGTCTGAAGACTGTCTGGCGGGCGTCCAGACATTGCTGAATCCCAAGGTGGTGTAGAACGAATGAAACCAAAAAGCAGAAGCGAGCTGGAACAGGCCGCTTCGAATATGTTCGAATATCTTGATGAGGCATTCCAGCCGTGCGAGGCCCTATACATCGTCAGCGAGTTGACCAATAAGATGTCGCTGGCGATGTTGCAGAGGGAGTTGGAGCGAGAGGAGGAGAAGAGCGATGGTGAGCTGAATGGATGACTTTCTCGCTATGGATGCAATGCAGGAGGCCCGCGATCAGGATGGTGCAACCGAAGCCTGGCGGCTGAACACCAAATCCTGCCCCCGCTGCGGATCTCCCATGAGGATGAACCTCGGCTGCGTTGGAAACGATGAGGGCGATGACTACCTGCCCGGAGAAGTCTGGATCTGCGCTGGCTCATGCGGATACTTTGAGGAGGTGGTTCAGGCATGTCCGTAGAATGCGACCTAAAGACAGATGTCCGGTGCCGCAGGTGCCGCCGTGCCCTGACGAACCCAGACTCAAGAGCAAAAGGCTACGGCCCATCTGCATCGCGAGAGAGGCAAAAGAGAGACTGGAAGCTCAAGAATTGGCGGAGGCCGCTTCTTGAACACCCTGCGTTACCTCCTCATCCTGCGCCGCATCTCCTGCCGGCATCTAGCCAGACTTCCCGGCGACATAACCCCCGAGCGCTGCGCAGTGCGGGATCTCATCCAGTTCATCGACAATATGATGGGCTCTCGCGCCTCTCCCGCAGTCTCCCTGGAGATCGCCTGGGACCTGTACTGGCGGCTGGAAAGCAATGCACTGAGGAGCGCAGCCTGATGCGAAAGCTAATGATCAATAATATCAAATTGTTGCTAAAGACGAGCAAAATTGCCCGTACTTCCCCGATTTCTTTCGCCCCGCACGGCGAAGAGTCAAATACTAATCAAACAAAAAGTCCTTAGGGTGTATATGGAAGACCAATCCGATGATATTGAACGTGCTTATCATAATTTGATAGCCGCGAAGGAAACACTATTCGAGGCAACAGAGCGCGAATTTGAGGCCATCGAATGCTTCGAGAACGCCAGGAGAAAGGCAATACAGGAGCAGCCCGAAGAGGATAAATCTTCCAGGGATGTTAAGGAAGCAAGGCTGCTCGATAAAATCGGCAATGAGTACCGCGAGATGCTGCAGGCAAAGAAAGACAAGCGCATGGCATCATATGACCATGAGATCGCGAAGGCCACGATGCAATTCTTCCGGGATCAGATGGATTGGCAAAAAGCCGGTGAGAAATCCGCGAGAGATTTCGCAATAAATCCCATGAGACGGGATGCAAGGGAGCACTTGAAGTACCCTGTAAGACGCCTCACAAGAAAAATCGTGATAAAAGCTGCAAGAAACGAGGTCTGACCATAAGGAATTAATTCAAGTTAGCCACACGTAAAGCCCAATGAAAATCAAAAATAAGTAGCCAAAGCTAATAGAAGCGCCAGGGCGGACCCACTCTGAACTTTTGCACGGCTCGGAGGATCGACCCAGGCGGTAGATAGTTTTGCATCGTTAGCTCATAAGCCTTTTGAGTAACGTGATTCACGTGAATCACGTGAATCACGTGAATCACGTTACTCGAACTATCTCCCGCCTGCTTGCCTGCCCTGAGCATTCAGGATGGGCAGAGGAATGCGAGATAGACCGGATAAAGTCGATAAGCAATTAATAAAGCGTGTAGAATCGCACTCAGGAGAACGAGTCGATAGAATCATAAAGCACCTGGACTGCAGAACGGCAAAAACACTGCGCGAAAGGCTCGATGCCCTGGATGCGCAGGGTTATGTTCGTTTAGACCGCACATCACAGCGCCGCCAGGTCCTGGCCTACATTACGCCGCTCGGAAAAGAAGCCATCTCGGGATGGGCCGAAGAGCCCGCCTCAAAAGAGGTGAGCTCCTCATGAGCGATTCAATTGTTTGTCCGCCTACAAATATTTTCCCCCTGTCGGCAGCGGACCTGAAATCGCCTCATATTATCCCGGTGGGATGCTGCACATGGGGTGTTCTGGAATCTCTGCAGCCAATTGGAGGCGGCCTGCTGCATGTCCGGATTAAGGGCCTGGAGAGATTTGTAGACGAGGAGCTTCTGGATATCCTGCAGCCTCTCATAGGGCAGGATGTCGCAGTCACGCACCTTCAAGGGGCTTTATGGGCCGCATCGAGGATGCCGGCATGAAGGCCCTCGAAGTAATCGAGGAAAGCGACCCGCAGGGAACCATCGTGGGTGTCCTGGGCGTAGTGAACGTCCCGCGCAAAATCCCCCCGATCCTATGGTATCTCGCATTGGTCGCGCTTGCGGCAATCGCAGCTCTGGCACTTCTGCACATCTCAGCAGGGGCCGTTGAGCTGCAAATTGTCTCGATATCAGGCAATTCCTCCGGCCACGGGCTGCACTCCCTGGAGTTCGCCGGGGATCTGCTGAACGTGTCCATCCTGCAGGGGAACAGCTCCGAATCCTGGCACATCAACGCCAGCGCCGAGGAGGCCAGGCAATGAGACGCGATCTCGCAAAGCTCCGGGCAGCCGGCCTGAAGCGTGCGCGCTTTTCTGCGCGCGTTGCCAAGATCACACGAAAGGGCCTGATCATCCTGGAGGATGTTTACCTGCCGGTGGGCTTCGAGGATCATGCCTGGATCCAGCCAAAGCACTGGCGCGGCAAAACCCCTCAAGCCGGCGAGCGGGTTGAGTTTCTTGCGTCCATCGAGCCCTACTGGAAGGGCTCCGGAGTGGAGGACCTCGAACTTGTCCGTCTGGAGGTGCTGCTGTGAACTGCCTGAATGCGCCCTACTGCGAGCACAAGGCCGAGTGTAGCCCCACGGTATGCGATTCATTTGTTCCCGTTCCTGCCAATGACCGGGACAATGAAGGCGGTGAGCCATCATGAGCGGCTACGTGGGGGGCAACACCTACTGGGAGGGCAAAAGTGCGCGCCTGCAGAGAGACGAGGCCGAGGTCCTGGCGGCTCTGCAGAAAGAGCCCCTGGGCTCCGACGATCTCGTCATGGTCTGCAACATGGGCCGGCATGAAGTCTGGATCCACCTGCACAATCTCCTGGAAGCCGGCAAGATCGAACGAGAAAAGGCAACGAGCAACTATGGCGGACTGCCCCATGAAGTCAGGACGGGGCGCTACCAGGCAACCGTCCGGGCGGCTCCGCACGAGCTGGAATGCACAGAGCCGCGGGCGGTGTCGGCATGACATTTAATGTCGGCTTCTTGACCGAATTTCACGGTGCTTTTGTCTCTCAAGTCCATGCTCCAAATTCTATGCATGCTGAAATTTGTGCAGTGCGATTGGCGAGACTGCATCAGCATACCATTTGGATCGAGGACGAAGAGACCGGGAATGTCTATCTTCCAGATGAAAAGCTAGTCGAAGAATACGAATCCCAGAGAGCGCGAAAGGAGATGGTCTAAAATGGAGCTATTCCATCATGGCCGCCACCTCTCAGCAGGGATAACAGGTAGGTTGGTCTACCTGCGAATAGGTAGATTTTACACCAATCTCCGTCTGGGCTACAACGGCTTTTCCTTCTCGTTCATTTTGGGGTGGGATTGAATGGGCCGATACGATTTCGAACGAGGGCTCATACCACTCCCCCAGGAGCGCGTTTTCGTCGATGAGATCATCCTCGACGAGGAGCTGCAGCTGGAAAGAGAGCTGATCGAGGAGGAGCTGCGCCCCGTCCAGGCTGCCTGGGATGCCCTGGAGCCGGAGGATACCGGATGGATGCCATTGCCCATGCAAGAGTTCGAGCCAAGGCCACATTGGCATCTCAACTCAAGGCAGGTGGAATTCCTGCGGCACCTCTTTTTCATCGGAGAGGTCGGCTATTCGGCGATCATCATTTCCGTGCATCATCTGGAGTTCAAAACCGCTCTTGAACTGTTCCGAGAAAAATGGGGCGACTATCCGATCTCGAAAGTGACAGAGGCGGCAAACCTCATGTGGGAACTGCGGGCGGTGGCCTGAATGTCCTCCCGCTATTTCCATATCGTGCGCTGCCGCTGCGGCCACACTGCCGGCAGCTTCGATGCTCAACCCAAGAAATGCCCGCGCTGCCATCGGCCCCTGAAGAGGAACTCCCACAGGGTCCCGGACTTCGTTAAGCCCGGCGCAAGGGTGAACTACAGCCCCATCACCGGCGAGCCGCCCGAGGTCCTGGACTGTCTCATCACCTCCGGGGTCTTCGTCATAGGCCAGACGCCTTGCTGCATGATCGACAAAAGGCGCGGAGCCGTGGCCGTTGAAGCTCTTTCGGAGGTGCGGTGAATGGCCCGGACAAAGATCGATTGGGCCGATATCACCATCAACCCGATCACCGGTTGCCGCAACTTCGGCAGGCCTGACATCTGCGGCAACTACTGCTATGCAGCTCGGATAGCCCGGCGGCTGAAAGGCCGCTTCGGCTATCCTGCAGATGATCCCTTCCGGTCCACTTTTCATCCGGACAGGCTCCAGAAGATCAACCGGAAGCGGACCAAGACCCCCTCCAAGATCTTCCTGAACTCGATGGCAGATTGGTTCAGCGAGGGTGCCGATCCGGATTGGACCCAGCAGACCATCGAGGCCGTTTGCCGGAACGAGGACAATCTCTTCTTCGTCCTGACCAAACGGCCCGAGAGGATCCAGGAGCAGGTCCACTGCATAACCCTCCCCAAGAATCTCTGGTGGGGCGTCTCAGTCACGAAGCAGCAGGACCTCTGGCGGATCGCTACCTTGAGAGAAGCCCTCCCCAATGTCCATAAGTTCGTCAGCTTCGAGCCTCTGCACGGCCCGATCAGCTTAGATTATGAGGGCATCGAATGGGCGATAATAGGTGCCGAGAGCCGCAACCGCGTGGGCAGAATCCTCCCGCAGCCTGCCTGGATTGCAGCTCTTGTCAGCCGCATTCCCAGACCGATCCCGGTTTTCATGAAGAAAAACCTCAGGCCGCACATCCCTGCAGATTGGGATCTGGTGCAGCAGTTCCCGGAGGGCCTGCAATGAAGTGGGACGGCCTGCTAATGACCTCTTTCCAGATAATGGGCTCGCTGCACTTCTCGATGCAGCTGGAGGGCTACCCGAACCAGGGCGAGACGAACGCTCTCCTGGAGCGCCTGAAGGGCAAAAAGATCCGCCTCGTGGTCGAGGAGGTGCAGCCATGACGCGATCCAATCCCGGCACCCTGCAGAGCATCTACAGTCGCTCCCGCCGCATATGCGCCGACAAGGCCCAGGCTCATCTCAGGGATTTTGCCAAGCGCGATAATTGCCGGAGCAACTCGGAAGAAGAGACTATTCGGTCCGATGTGCAGGAGGTCACCTGATGGCCGCATCCAAGATCATCGTCTCGGAGAACATCGAGGTCCCTGTAGTCGATGGAAAGATACAGTGCATCCGCTGCAGGGACTGGAAGCTGCCTGGTGAGATGCACTTCAAAGACAGGATCTGCCAGGCATGCTATGAGACCATCCGGGCCAGGAACCGAGACAAGCCCAAGCCCAAAAAGAATAATTCGAAAATTATTAAAAAGAATGCTATGGGCTGGGTTGAGCGAGTTGAGAAGCCCAGGCGAGCGGTTGGCGATTCAGAACTTGCAAAAATGATTATCCTGGAACGGGCTGCAGACATTAGTATCTCGCCTGAGACGATAACAGGCGACGGTATCAGTGTATCAGACATCAATAATCAGCCAACTAATGACGATTCACTGAAACCGATAATAGAAGGCGGTATCATAGTATCAGAGACTACCAGTAACATAGTATCTGAGACCGAAGCGCAATCAGCTAAATTTCCATCAAAAACAGAAGCATTCGACGGTATCACGGTATCAGATACTAAAAACAATTGCGCAGATAACGATTACTCTAAACCGATAGCAAAGAACGGCATCATAGTATCAGATACTGATCCGCAGTCTACCGACGACGTTCAAAAAGATACTCGGGCAACCATGCCGATAACAGAGGACGGTATCAGAGTATCAGATACTGCCAGTAACATAGTATCCGATATCGAGTCGCAATCAATCAGATGCGACCCAAAACCGAAAGCAAACGACGGTATCAGAGTATCAGATACCAGACTCATCGAAATAGAACGAGCGCTCGGAATTGCGAATGAAAGCCTCGCAAATGCTCTACGTAGAATCCGGACGCTTGAAGAAAAGCTAGAAAAATTGTCCCCCGTCATCGAAAAGGAGGAAGCAAAAAGAAATGCTGCAGGTCTCCAAAAACTCCGTGATGATCTCTTCAAGTTGCTGAGGGAGCGGATGGAGAAGACCCATACGAACGGAATCTATGTGCATTCTCTTTATGGGAAAAACGGTAGGCGCGGCGGGAAATTGAACATCTCGAAGATGCAGGCCTTCCGCCTCAGAGATGCTTGCCGGGGCGATGATAGGTTCAGAGTTGAGAAAACCGAGAACCAGCAAGGCAATTGGGCCATTCTGTTGAACATTCGTATGAATTAGAGTTAGTTAACAACGTTACGCGAGTAACAGATACTCGGTACTGGAACCCAGACTATAGTGGTAAGAACCCTGTACCACGCATAACAAAGAATCAAAAGTTATGTCGTGGATCGATATGAGTTAGTTGTGAGAAGAG
>Ga0074195_1004781_pt1 | contig 10849 bp, 13 predicted proteins | sample EPASupsiteHSE623_FD_64525 | JGI IMG/M metagenome (GOLD analysis project Ga0074195, IMG submission 64525) | Bioremediated contaminated groundwater from EPA Superfund site, New Mexico - Sample HSE6-23 | ecosystem: Environmental > Aquatic > Deep subsurface > Groundwater > Contaminated ... | reverse complement strand
GATATTGCAAACGTTCCGCGAACAGCAACGTTTTTACGATAAAGGACCCTATACTTTTCAGCGCGAAACAGCTTGGGCAACCGATGGCGTTCCGTTGAGCGGTTATGGCTATCCGGTTAAACCTTGCGGTTTGATTGTTTCCACTTTCCGCCCGAGCGACGACTGTACCTTGTTCCCGTATTTGATTCCAAGCAACATGTTTGCCATCGAGGTGCTGGGCTATTTGATTGAAATGTGCTCCACTCCTGCACTGAAAGACGACACTATAGCTGCCAAAGCCAAAGAAATCCAACAGCAGGTTAAGCAAGGATTGAAAGAGAATGGAATCATTAATCATCCGAAATTTGGCGAAATCATTGCTTTCGAAGTAAACGGGTTCGGAAGTTTCCACTTTATGGATGATGCCAATGTGCCATCACTGTTGTCACTGCCTTATTTGGGAGCCATTGCGCCTGATAGCAAGTTGTACCTGAATACCCGCAAGGTAGTACTTTCTGAAAATAACCCGTTTTTCTATAAAGGAACCGCTGGCGAAGGCATAGGTGGTCCGCATACCGGGGTAGATACCATCTGGCCGATGAGTATTATTTTACGAGCCATTACCAGTATCGACGACAAGGAAATTAAATACTGTATCGATGTGTTGTTAAAAACACATGCTGATACCGGTTTTATGCACGAATCCTTCCATAAGGACGATGCCACAAAATTTTCACGTAAATGGTTTGCCTGGGCCAATACATTATTTGGGGAGATGATCCTTAAAGTTTACCATGAACGTCCGCACTTGTTGAAAGGATAGTAGGGATTCACTACAAATTCAAATGCCTCGAACCTACAGCTCAAGGGTTAATGGTGATTATTTATGTGGAGGTAATAAATTCGTTCGACTGAGCTCACGCTGAAGGCTCAGTCGAACGCTCGCGCCGAAGTGTATTAGTTCCAAGTATGATTTATACCGAAAATGAAATATCCGGAGAACTGTCGGACTTTGTGAAGTGTTTCTGGATGTTCGACAGCCAGGGAGAAGACGTGTTAAATACCATTCTGCCCGATGGTTATTTCGACCTTATTTTTGAAATCAGGAACAGCGAATTATTCAGTGTTTTTTTGACAGGTACCTGGACGAAGGCGATTGACGTCCACATTGAGAAACATACCCGCATGTTTGGTGTGCGGTTTCGGTTGATTGCTGCCGAATACATTTTTCGTGAATCCATTGAAACCATTGTTAATACCTCAACCAACCTGCCCGTTGATTATTGGGAGGCGCTCCAGTTCGATGACCTGGCGCAGTTTGAAGAACTGATTAGCCGGATACTGATCCGGTTTTTGCCTGAGAAGGATGAAATTGATAACCGTAAATTTCGGCTGTTCCAGATTTTGTATGAGCAAAAAGGCGATATTCCGGTTAGCGAACTGGCTGATAGGATAGGGTGGAGTAGCAGGCAAATCAATCGCTGGTTCAACAGTCAGTTTGGGCTTTCGCTTAAAACATTTGCCAACATCCTGAAATGTCATGCTGCTTACCGGCAAATAGCCAAAGGACAACTGCAACCGGCAAAGTCGTATTACGATCAGGCACATTTTATCAAGGAAGTGAAACGTTATACCGGAGTTACGCCGAAAAAATTGCATCAGAACAAAAACGACCGATTTTTACAATTATCAACCCTGCCAAAGAAGTAGTTTTGTGCTTATTCACTTTAAAAAGTCAAAAATGAAGATCAATAAATTAACTCCCAATTTCGAAGTTCAGGACATTCGGAAAACGGTTCAGTTTTATGAGTCAGTCTTAGGTTTTTCTCTGGTAATGGCCGTTCCTGAAACTCAGGATGGCGTGCATGAAACGCTGGCCGAAAGCGTTGAATATGTGTATGCTCTGGTGAAAAACGGCGAGGTGGAGCTGATGTTTCAGCGTTCGGATAGTTTTAAGCACGATATAGAGCTGGCATCCGGCGACTCAATGGGTGCTTCGGTTTCGTTTTACATGGAAGTTGTTGGTTTAGACGACCTTTATGCCCAACTAAAAGATCAGGTTTCGGAGATAACCGAAGTGAAAACAACCTGGTATGGCATGAAAGAGTTTTATATGAAAGATGTGAACGGGTACATCCTTGCTTTTGCAGAACAATCGAACTAAAAAACAAACCATGGAAACGAAAGTGAAATTCATATGCCCGTTGCTGGTTGTTGCTGATATGCAGCGTGCACGCAGTTTTTACGAAACTGTTCTGGGGCTAAATGTGATTGTCGATTTTGGCGAGAATATCACCTTCGAAGGAAATTTTGCCTTGCACCAGCAAGCTCATTTTCAATCGCTCATTGATGGCAAAGATATTAAATCAGGAGGAAATGATTTTGAGCTGTACTTTGAGTACGATGATATGGATGAAGTTAATGCCCGTTTAAACGATAACCAGGTGGAACTGGTGCATCCGATGCGCGAACAGCCCTGGCGGCAACGCGTAGTCCGTTTCTACGATCCCGATCGGCATATTATCGAAATCGGTGAATCGATGGAATACCTTTGTTACCGGTTGCACTGCGAGGGCCTTTCATCCGAAGTCATTTCACAAACGACCATGATGCCCGAACCTTTTGTGAAGGCAGGGATTGAAAAATACCTCAGATAAACGTACTTCGCGCTTGCAGTTCCGATTGGTCTATTGACAGGATTTTTCCGGTCTGTTGCAGATTTTATTTTCAGGCTTAATACGGTTGGCGCACCTTTGCCGGTACAAAAAGCCTTAAAGTCAATGAAAATGAAAACAGAAAACAGAAACCAATTCATCCGCACCGGCGGAGTTTTTTCCGGCCTTTTTCTGATGCTGCACATCGGGTTTTACTGGATTTTCAAGTGGGAACAAACCCTCCAGGTGATGAACCCAACCGACAAAGCCATCATGCTCACGCTGAACCTGGTCGGAATCCTATTCCTGATTTATACCACCGGCGTATCTTTCCTGTTAACAAAACAGTTGTCTGAAACCATCACCGGACGGAGCATTCTGCTATTCATAGCTTCTTTTTACCTGCTTCGCATCGTGTCCGAATTTTTCCTATTCGGGTTTGTAGTGCCAAAATCCATTATTGCAGTGCTGCTTTGCCTTATCCCTGCCGTTTGCTATGGATTGGCAGCTTTCTTGAAACCTACTAAATATGTGGCCATATGAAGAAGATTTTTAATAAGATCACAAACGGCATTTTACTTATTGGCATTGGAATATTGCACACCCAATTGGTTGTGTCGGCCAATGGATATGGAAAACAATTTGCCAATTTCGCTGAAACCAATTTTTTTAGGATAAGTGGCGGCCTCAATGAATTACCGGTAGCGATTGGCAAAACGAATTTTGAAACTTTTGCAGCCTTTTGGTTTTTCTACTTCGGAATTTTGATTTTTCCCATCGGAATCCTGGTTCATTCGATCGAAAAGAACCAACAAGTATTGCCCCACAGTTTTACCATTTCCTATCTGATCGTGGTGGCTATCGGCAGTTATATGATTCCGGCTTCGGGAATGACTTACATTATGCTGCCTCATGCCATTTATATGCTGGTGATTAACTATTTAAAATCCCGGAACATTACTTCACAACCCATCCAATGAACAAAGTCTGTAAACTCAAAACATATCCTGAAAACACCATGGTTTTCTCGGATATGAATCGTGTTGACTATTTTGATTCGTACCTGACGGTTAAAAAGACAACTGATACGGTTCACGAGATCACCCGGAAACTGCTGAAAGCGCCAGCCTGGGTAAATGTACTGGGCCGCATACGCGATATGCTGATTGCGCGGCCTTTCGGGCTAAAAACTGAAGACAATATAAAAAAGGAGCAGTCCGGTTCCAATCCCGAATTTGGTTTTGCCCCGGTACTTTACAGCGACGAGAATGAGCTGGTCATGGGTATGAATGATAAGCATCTTTATTTCAGGCTGTCAGTATTGAAGAAAGAGAAAGAAGATGCTTCAGAGATATACCTGACCACAGTTGTCCGGTTCAATAACCTGGGAGGTAAAATCTACTTCGCTTTAATCCGATTATTTCACGGGCTGATTGTCCGCACCATGCTTGAAAGACTATAGAATAGTTAATAGTCAACCATTAATTCGTAAATTTCATGTCAATACAATTGATAAAACTTTCCAGAATAGCCGGATGGATTGCCTTTTCGCTTGGTATGATTCATTCAGCAAATACCTTTTTTGTAATTCGCGATGTCGTTCAATTCGATGCGATGTGGCGCGGGATTATCCTTTTTATGTATATTGGTGCAGGATTGGGGTGTCTGCTTGCCGGTGGTGGCATGTTGCTTTCAACAGCAGTTTCTATCCAAAAAACGACTGTGGCACACCATATCTACCTGATTTCTGCTATTTTTATGCTGTTGTTGGGAATCGGAGCTCCCATAGCCATGAGCTTCAATCCGTTTGGATATATTTCGCTGGCAGAAGGGGTTTTTGCAGTGGCAGTTGCGCTGTTACGTTACAGGTACTCCGGCAAAGAAAACTAGTAACGATCAGGCATTAAACGAATAACAGAATCCGGCCAATTATGAACCGCATCATTAAAATAATCCTGCACCTGTTTTACTGGATGGTGTTCTGCCTGTTCTCCGGTATTGTGAGCTTTAAATTAGCCGGAGGGCTTGATTTTGTTGCCCAACATCTAAGCGAGTTTCTGTATAATCTGCTGTGGGCAGTTATTCAGTTCTACCTTTTTTACATGATCGTTTACCGGCTGATTGAGCAGCAACGTTATGTGCGTTACTTCGTTCTTTCAGTAATTGTCTCCATTGGTTTGTCTGCCGTGATGATCCTGTTTTTTCTTTTGCTGTTTGATGTTCCTTTTCAGATTGACTGGAAGGGAATCCTTCCCCCGGTGGTTGGTACGTTCATTATTGGTAATACCGGCAGCCTTTTACGAGGATTCATCAGTTGGTTCGACGATCTACAGCGAAAACAGGAACTTGAGCAAACAGCCATCCGCAACGAACTCGATATGCTGAATGCCCAACTAAATCCGCATTTTTTGTTCAATACATTGAATAATATTGATTCGCTGATTTTCAGGCGTCCACAACAGGCTTCCGAATCGCTGATTACCTTGTCTGAAATTATGCGCTACATGCTCTATGAGGCTCGCCAGTCTATGGTTTCAATCGATCAGGAAATTGCCCACTACCGCAACATCATTCGGTTACAGGCCTTGCGGTTTACTTCTCCGGAAACGATTAGGTTTGAAGCTGAAGTTGGTTGTGGAGGTTTGGAAATTGCACCCTTGTTGTTTTTACCGTTTATCGAAAATGCCTTCAAATATGCCATTAAAACCGAAGTATTGCCGATGATTGATTTTAAACTTATTTGTGCTGAAGATGGAATCTGCTGGACGAGCCGCAATTCGTTTTCTCCAGATGACCGGTCATCCAATCAAAAAACAGGCGGTATCGGACTATCGAACCTGAAACGACGGCTTGAACTGCTGTACCCCGGGCGTTATGTGCTGGCAACCCGAACCGAAGGAAATGTATTTTTTGCAGAATTAATGATTAAACCATGATGTACCGTTGTATCACTGTTGATGATGAGCCGCTGGCGCTTGAGAAAATAAATGGGTTTGTGGAACAAATGCCCCGGTTGAAACTCGAAGTCAGTTTCGACAATGCCAGAGATGCTTTAAACTACCTGATCGATCATTCAACAGATATTCTGTTTCTTGACATCCAGATGGATTATCTCACAGGATTGGATATGTTGGCAGCTTTACCCGAAAAACCGCAGGTGATTTTAACTACGGCGTACAGCGAATATGCCCTGAAAGGCTACGAACTGGAAGTTACCGATTATATACTGAAACCCTATTCGTTTGAGCGGTTTGCACGGGCGGTGAATCTGGCCATCAAACGCCTGGAAGAAAAAGCAGACGCGCCCTCTGCTGATTTCATATTCGTTAAAACCGATTACCGGCTGGTAAAAATCAGGCTTAACGATATTCTCTTTATTGAAGGAATGCGCGATTTCCGCTGTATGGTCACCACAACTGGCAAGATACTGACCCAACAAACGTTTGGCTCGTTCGAAGAACAGCTTCCGCCAACTGCTTTTGCCCGCATCCATAAATCGTATATGGTTTCTGTTGCCAAAATCGAATCCATTGAGAAACACCGGGTGAAAATTGGTTCTGAACTATTGCCCGTAAGCGAAAGTTACCGGGAACAGTTTTATAAGCTGATTGGAAATTATTCGGGATAGAAGGCATAAAAGAGGTTAATAAAAATCAAACCCTGCTGGCACGGCTGTTCGTTTCAAGTGGGGCCAAGGTTTCAGGTGAAGTCAGGATTTCACTTAAAGTTAGGGCCTCGACTAATCTTTGTTATACGGCTCCGATGATTTTAGATCATGTGGGGAAACAAACGTTGAACTAAGAATGAAACTAACACCCTCCAAAAAAAACACGCCGGTATGCGAAAACATGTTGCCAGAGGCGTTTTAGAACACGCCGGAATGAAAAAAGATCGTGCGAGTGAGCGAAAATAAGCCGACGAAGCCGAAATGAATGCTGCAGAAGTCAAAACTAGCGATGCCGAAGTCAAAAAAAATGTTGTCAGAGTCAAAAAATACAAAGTAAGTATTCGAAAATTTGTTCACGGAATAAAAATAAGCAGTGTAAGAGTGAAAAAATACGTTGTAAATATTCAAAGTAAAATACCGTCGAACCGCTAACAGCAAACGTAAATCCGGTACCTTAAAAATCAGAATAATCGGTTGGGTGAAGCAGGAGTTTTACCGAATTGGAAACCGTGTTTTTATATTCTTCGATGGCCGATTTCAGGAAATTGTCAACTTTAGCTTCCTGTACTTTTCCGTTCAGACGGAAAACCTGAATTGGAAGGTATTGTTACTTTATTGATATACCAGTAATCCCACTGGAAAAGAAAGTCCATTTCTCCTTTGCCTGAAAAAATTGCTGTTTCATTGCTATCTTCAATAACGCCCGAAAAATCTATATCAAATTCCACTTTTGCATTTATTTCGTCGAATTGAATATTTAAAACCTCGAGTTTATTGAGCCTGAAAGATATAAATGAATTTCTGAAGTTTTCAAACCACTTATTTTCTTCTGCTTCTTTGGTAAGGTTATTTGTATAAAACGTTGACTCCTGATTTAAAAAAGAATCGAAAAAATCGAAACAATAATTTTTGAGGTCATATTCATGATTGGGGTGGAATTCTTCGTAGGTAAAATGGCTGATCCAACCTTCCATTTTTATATTGTCAATTTCATGGAAGAACAGTTCTTCAGTGATAAACCGGTACAGTTCCCGGCTATCAACTTCGCAAAGCGTGGCCAGATCGATTTGATTTTCATGGAGCAAGTCCATGATCCTGTCCAGTTCTTCATTGATTTCAGAATCAGGAATGTCCTCGCTTTTTTTGTATTCAGGGTTACCGATGAAGTCATACACTTTAATTTGTTCCGAACTGTGAAAAGCTTTTTCGAATTCCATAACATGGTCTAAAAACTGGCTTTCCACTTCAGGAGATAACCCGTCTTGGTTTGATTCAATCGGGAAATTGGCTCCATATTCGAGCCTCAATTTCATTCTTTTTATTTCGTTTTCCTGCTTTAGGCGGCCGAGTTCGTCTTCAAATTCTTCCGAAGGGTTAGGGTTCATGTCGTTATAATATTTGAAATGTTGCGTAATTCTGATGGTTTTAAAGATACAAAAAACAAGGCAACAGCAAGTCGAATATTTGGTAGGAAGCTCAAAATTGTCTCATTAGGTCGCTTTTCTTATTTTCGGTCCCCAATTTTCGACTTATGAACACAAATTGTTGTTGAATGTTAACTTTTCAGGCAGTAAAAGTTATAAATTGCCCACTTTAATAGGCTATCTTCGTTATTCAGTAATTTTACAATCGGTTTTTCTGCACAGTTTTTGTAGTCTTACCAGTTCAATAAAAATTAAGCTATGAGTTTTAGATATAAAATTGCAGTTGTTTCAATTTTGCTGGGAGTGATTTCGTGGGGAGGTGGCAGCGAATTGAAAGCACAGGATGTTCAGGGCAACACCATGAAATTTGGACGGTTGCTTCGTTTGATAGACAGCTACTATGTTGATACCACCCATGTTGACGATTTGACCGAAAAGGCTATTGTTGAGGTGCTTCGCGGTCTCGATCCACACTCTGTTTATATCTCGAAAGCCGAAGTTGAAAAGATGAACGAACCGCTTCAGGGAAATTTTGAAGGGGTAGGCATTTCTTTCAATGTTTATCGCGATACGTTGATGGTGGTTACCACAGTTCCGGGTGGACCGTCAGAAAAAGTTGGCCTTCGGGCCGGCGACCGCATTGTGTCAGTCGATTCAAAAAATATTGCAGCTATCGGTCTGAAAAATACTGATGTGTATGATTATCTGCGTGGTAAAAAGGGGACAAAGGTTGAGCTTCAGGTGAAACGTAAAGGCGAACCTAATCTGCTCGATTTTACAGTTATCCGCGATAAAATCCCAATTAATAGCCTGGATGCTTCGTATATGCTCAACGACCATACCGGCTACATCAAGCTGAATAAATTCTCGGCCACAACGACCAGCGAATTTCTGGATGCCATTAAATCCTTAAAAACAAGTGCAAAACTCAATAGTCTGGTGCTCGATTTGCGTGGAAATGGGGGTGGATACCTGAATGCAGCTACCGAACTGGCCGACCAGTTTCTGACCGCTTTCAAGCTGATTGTTTACACTGAAGGTACACATGCCGAAAAGAAAGAATACCATGCTACGGCTCTTGGCGAACTTGAACAGGGAAAATTGGTGGTGTTGATTGACGAAGGTTCGGCCTCGGCCAGTGAAATTGTTGCCGGTGCTATTCAGGACTGGGATCGCGGGGTTTTAATTGGTCGCCGTTCTTTTGGAAAAGGGTTGGTTCAGCAGCCGTTCCCATTGACTGATGGATCGATGATTCGTTTGACCACAGCGCATTATTATACGCCAAGTGGCCGGTGTATTCAGAAACCTTACGAAAAAGGAGTGGACGAATATCAGAAAGATTACCTGAACCGTATTGAAAATGGCGAATTGTTTTCAAAAGACAGTATCAGCCAAAACAAAACACAGCAATACGCAACCAAGGTTAGTCAGCGGATGGTATTTGGCGGTGGGGGAGTGATGCCCGATTTGTTTATCCCATTGGATACCTCAAAATATTACATTTATTACAATACACTGAACCGAAAAAATGTGGTTTACACCGGCGTACTAGACATTATGGATGCCAATCGTGAAGTCTTCAAGCAGAAATATCCTGATTTTAAAATCTTTATTGACAAGTTTGAAGTGACCGATGAGATGGTCAATAAAATAATTGCCGCCGGCGAGAAAACGGATACAGCCGAAACGTTTGCTAATAAGATTATTAACCCTATTGGTGGTATCACAGAAGAAATTCTGAAAGAAGATAAAAAAGATAGCCAGAAAGAGGTTAAAAACAAAAGAGAAATTAGCAAGCCAGATCAAAATAGTATTGACTTTGCTCGCCCCTTACTCAAGAAGCAAATGAAGGCACTCATTGCACGTGACCTTTTTTCGATGAGCCATTATTTCCAGGTGATGAATGGAGAAGATGAATCGATCAAAAAGGCTGTTGAGGTGATTAATGAAAAGGGAGCTTACGAAAAAATTCTTTCAGGGAAATAAAAATTGGTACGAATATTCTGTTGCGCGTTTCGCGATACGGGTTGCGAGGAAAACCCGCACCCTGTAACCTGCAACCCGTAACTTGAAATTTTTTATGGAACTAATTATCAAATGGTTTTCAGGAAATTACATTGAGCTCCTGGGAGCCATTTTAGGTATTGTCTATATCTTTTTCTCCATTCGCCAAAGCATCTGGACCTGGCCGGTAGGTTTGCTCACTTCCATCATTTACGTTTGGGTATTTCTGGTTTCGAAACTTTATGCCGATATGGGTTTGCAAATGTATTACGTCGTAATCAGCATTTACGGATGGTACGAATGGTTGAGAGGCAATCAATCCAATCATTCCGGATCTATAAAAATCAGCAGTTTATCGCTGAAGCTGGGTTTAATCGTGGCATTGATTTGTCTGGCCATTTTTATCCTGATCTGGTTTATCCTTAAAAATTACACCGATTCTCCGGTTCCGATAGCCGATTCACTGGCCACCGCGCTCAGTATTGTGGCGACCTGGATGTTGGCCCGTAAAATTCTGGAACATTGGCTGGTCTGGATTTTTGTCGATGCTTTTTCTATCGGATTATTTTGGTATAAAGATCTGCTTCCTACTGTTTTACTGTTTGTTGTTTACACAGTTATGGCCGTTGTTGGATATCTTAAATGGAAGAAAGAATTTATAAAACAATAACTTTTGCTCGTAAGGTTTTCTCAATCACTCATGTACCTTTGTGCTAATGAACCAATCGCGAATAACACAAATACGAATTGCAATTACAGGACCCGAATCGTCGGGGAAAACTACCTTGGCCAGACAACTGGCTGAGTTGTACAAGGGGCAGTATATTCCTGAATTTGCACGTGAATATATCGAGAGATTACCACATCATTATTCTTTTCAGGATGTTGAAATCATTGCTCAAACACAGGTTAAACAGTATAAAGCAAGCCTGAAAAGTTCGGAGCTGCTATTTTTTTTCGATACCTGGCTCATCATTACCAAAGTTTGGTTTAAATGGGTTTTCGGGAAAACTCCCGACTGGCTTGAAGAGCAAATTTTAGGTTGTCCGATAGATTTGTTTCTGCTGTGTCGCCCCGATTTGCCTTGGGAAGCTGATTCTGTGCGTGAGAACGGAGGCGAA
>Ga0074195_1004780_pt1 | contig 10850 bp, 12 predicted proteins | sample EPASupsiteHSE623_FD_64525 | JGI IMG/M metagenome (GOLD analysis project Ga0074195, IMG submission 64525) | Bioremediated contaminated groundwater from EPA Superfund site, New Mexico - Sample HSE6-23 | ecosystem: Environmental > Aquatic > Deep subsurface > Groundwater > Contaminated ... | reverse complement strand
CAGTCGCCTGTGGCTGGAGACGCTTTATGAAAGCTATCAGGATACAGGTGATGGTACAAATGTGGGACAGGCGGGAAAACCTGCCCCACAAGCATAATCGGGAGCCAGATCACAGCTTGCCCAGGATTTTTTCGACGGGACGCCGCTCCGGCACGTACACGTGAGGAATTTTTTCCTCGTTCCACTCCCTTGAGACGTACAGATTGCAATAACAGCTCCCGTATTCCTCTACATCAGGCGCCCGGTACACGCACGGGCAGATGATGTCGCGGTCCCACTCCCTGTCCGATGCCGAAAGGCGGCAGGGGCAGCACATATAGCCGTATCGAGCCTTGTTGATGAGAAGCCCCTCCAACAGGTGAAAGACCTTCTCCCTGTCCACATTGAAGTAGTAGCCCTTTTCTTCCTGTATCTTTTTCAGCATCTCATAGAGCTGTTCGACCGACATCATAGGTTCAGAGCCTCCTTGATCTCTTCCTTGCGGAATCCTACGATAATTATGTCGCCAATGATGATGGTCGGAAAGGAGCAGCTTGGATTGATCCTCTTGATTTCCTCGATGACCTGTCTGCGTTCTTCACCGTCGAGCTTATCCACATCCACGCATTCGTAGCCTACACCGCATGTTTCAAGGAATTCCTTAGTATTTTTACAATGAATACAGGTGCTCAGGGCAAACAGCTTTACGTCGCATCCGTTCATGATTTCCTCCTCTTTTAAAGATCGGTCAGGCGTTCTTCGGGCAAAATCCCCAGTCGCGTAAGGGCAAAATCGTATCGTACCGGATCGTCGGGAGCGATGGATCGGAAGCGCTCGGTCACTTCCAGAGCGGTACGCAGATCGGCCTGTTTTCGGGCCGTGATTCCCAACTGCAGGCTGATGCGGTGCATGTGGGTATCGAGCGGCACAATGAGAGCGGCCGGCGGTATCGCACTCCACCCTCCCGGATCCACATCGTCCCGGCGCACCATCCAGCGCAGGAAGAGGTTCAGGCGCTTGCATGCACTGCCCCTCGCGGGTGGCGGCAGAAGCATGCTCCCGTTTTCCAGACCGCCCTCTCCCGCAATCCGCTCCACCAGATGGGTCAGGCCGCTTAAAACAGCTCCGCTATTTCCCTCGGCGCGGCGGCTCCCCACATGAAAACACGCTTCCAGAGAGCCGTGGCGCAGCAGAACACCCCGTATCCCGGCGAGCAGGGCCGCCAGTTGTTCCCCGCTCGTGAAGCGATGTTTAAAATCACGATAATCACGACGAAGCTCCTCCGGGCAGTGATCCAGTATAAATCGGCGAGGTGACGGTCCCATCGGATCCAGCACCTTGCCGACACTTGCAAGGATCTGCCTTACCCGGCCGTAGGCGAGCGAGGAAGCCACAAGGCCTACCACTTCCCTATCCAGGGGATCGTCGTAGCGGTAAAGAAATTCAAGGGGGTCGGGATGAATCAGCTCACGGCGGTTGTACCGCTCATACAGAGCTTCCAGTGCCGGCCGGGCAAATCGGAGCATGGTACTCTCGTTCAATGGATTATCCTCAAAGCAGGCCTTCGCCCCGCGTAGCGGGAACCGGCTGCCGTCATGCGTAGTATTGTTATTACAAGGCTTTTAAGCCGCGCTCGCGGCAAGCGATTCACTCATTCACCAAAATTTGACCTGCGTCAAGGCAAGCGCTCAGCCATGAGGATAACATCCTGGGCAATCATAATACACGTCTGAAACCCTTGACCGGAACCTTCGGCGGAACAGTGCCGAATCCGGCGCTTCGTCGCGGGAGAATGATCAATGAAATGGTCGAAAGGAGCAGAGGAGCTACTGGCGAAAGTGCCCTTTTTCGTGCGCGGCCGCGTGCGAAAGCGCGTTGAAGAAGAGGCTGGCCGGACCGGAGCGCGTGAGGTGAGCGCGAATCACGTCCTGACCTGCCGCAAGCGCTTCCTTCAGAATATGGAGAGCGAGGTGAAGGGCTATGCCGTTGAAACGTGCTTCGGTCCAAGCGGATGTCCCAACCAGGCCATGGATGCGACCGGCATCGTGGAGAAGCTGGATGAGATACTATCGAGACGGAACCTGCGGGAATTCCTGAAAACCCGCGTTCAGGGTCCCCTCAAAATGCACCACGAGTTCCGCATCACCGTGGCCGACTGCCCCAACGCGTGCTCACGGCCGCAAATCGTGGACATCGGGCTCATCGGAGCGGCCCGCCCCCGCTTCGTCCCGGAAGAGTGCACCGGCTGCGGCGCCTGCCTCGCTGCCTGCCGGGAGGCGGCCATGATCCCGGCCCAAACCGGCGACTCTCCAGCTCGCATCGACACCGAACGTTGTCTGGCCTGCGGCCAGTGCATAAAAGCCTGCCCCTCGGAAGCCTTGACGACGGCCGCAAGCGGCTTCCGAATCCTGGTTGGTGGCAAGCTGGGACGCCACCCGCAGCTCGGACATGAGCTACCGGGTATTTTCACTCCCGAGGAGACGCTTCGGGTGGTGGAGCGCTGCCTGGACCTTTATATGGAGCACAGTCAGGCGGGAGAACGGTTCGGAGAAATCCTGAACCGCATAGGCGTTGATAAGATTGTGGAGGCATTGTGAAAGTCGGGTAAGCCTCTTCCTGCGGAACGAAAGAGGCTCCCACCCTTCTCATTCATAATTCCTGCGGCAGCACGCAAACATCTCCCACGGCCTTCCTCGTTTCCACATAATGGGCCGCAGCCATGGCCGCCGTACAGCCGTCGGCCGCGGCGATGACGATCTGTCGGGCGTACTTGAGCCGCAAATCCCCCACCACATAAAGACCGGGAATATTGGTTTCGCACTTTTCGTCCGTCATGACGTACCCATCCGCATTCATGCGGACACCCGCGGGAACCAGAGCGTTGTTCGGCAAAAACCCGACGAAGATGAAAACTCCGTCCACGGCCAGCTCGCGACGCGCTTTGGTGGTCGTATCCTCCAGCTCGACTCCGCACACACCGGAATCATCGGCCATGATGCGTACAGGCACGGTGTTCCACTGGATTTCGACCTTGCACTCGGCCATGATCCTCTGCTGCAGGATGCGGCTTGCGCGCAGGGCGTCACGCCGGTGTATGAGGGTCACCTTGGAGGCCAGCTTGGCCAGATAAAGGGCCTCCTCCACCGCCGTGTCGCCTCCGCCCACCACCACCACCGTCTTACCCCGGAAGAAGAACCCGTCGCAGGTGCCGCAGTATGAGACCCCTTTGCCGTAGTAGGCATCTTCGCCCGGAATGCCGAGCTTGCGCGGCTGACCGCCGACAGCCAGAATGATGGTGTGGCCGTCCAGCTCGGTTCCGTTTGAGAGGCGCACGGTATGGTAGGCAAGCCCCGGCTCGACGGCCACCACCTCCTCGCGCAAAACCTCCAGATCGTAGGCCTTTGCGTGATCGAGCATGCGCGTGGAAAGCTCAAAGCCGCTTATGATATCGAAGCCAGGATAGTTCTCGACGCTTTCGGTCATCGCAATCTGGCCGCCCGGAGCCCCCTTTTCTATAAGCACCGTTCTGAGCGCCGCCCGCTTGGCATAGATTCCGGCCGTCAACCCGCCCGGTCCGCCCCCCACAATGATCACATCATAAATGTCTTTTTCCGCCACAACGGATCTCCTTTCAGGAAGTCAGCCATCACTAAAATCGCACTCACCGCGAAAAACGCAAAAATCATGGAAAATCCCGCAGGACCCCTGCCCTTCCACCTTTTCGATATAGGAGCGTGCCGCGAGGTTTGGCAAGGTTTATCTCGGGGCAATCGCCCATAATTGGCCGCCACCGCATCACTCAAAAAATCCGCTTGAAATTGTGAATAAATTATCGTATGGGGTCTTCAATACAAGCGCGAGCTCTTCAGCAACGGATTTTTTCCAAGCCTCCTTCCCCTCATTAGGTCTTTAAGATGTGGAGGGCGGGTTTTTCATAACGGCTTCTCTTTTCTGATCATTTTCCCGCAAATCGGTTGCCGGGGGACCTTGTCCTCTTCACCCGATCGGCAGATATGGTTTTTCTTTGCCGCTTTATTTTTTCTCCGGGCTCTGAGCACAAAAGAGAGCCTCTGCACTCAAGCCCCTGAAATTCCCAGGGAGATATGCGAGAGCTGTGGGGACCTTTGCATAGAGCTATGGAACTCTTTTCGGGATCGCTCCGGGAATAGCCAGGCAGAAGCCCTGGCCGTGTGAGAGAGGGTGAGAATGGCCGCTACCAGGTGGCCTATGACGAGCACTTCGCTATCATGCTTCGACGATCGGGAGGAAGAGAGGATGAGACGCAGATTTCTTGAATTGCTTGTTTTGATAGGAATGATGTTGCTGACTGGCCTTACAAGTAGTTTTGCGGCTGCAGATTGCGGAGACGGAATGGGAGGGGGCGGTCAAAACAGCATTGGCGATTACAGGTACCCCGATGGGTGGAGATTGGGTTACGTAGAGGCGAATAAGACTTACTCATACGGTAATATTTGTAAGTGTACAACCGGTTGCATCTGGAAAGTGACAGGAAGCGGATTCTCTATTGATCAGAGCGGTAACCTAACATCTGGCGCTTGTGGAGAATTCATGATCACAGCTAGCTGCGATAAAGGTCAAACTTATGTGGCTGGCTCAGTCGGATACTGGTTGTATTATACATTGTGTACCAATGGCCTTTCGGACTGCAGTGGTAAGATTGATCATACAATAAAGTATTTCGGAAATGTAAGAATAAGGAATCATACATATTGTGGAAGCATCCACATCCCACTACCGTCTTGTGACTATGATGGACACACATACACGGCTGAAATCTTAGGCAATCCATGTGCAAACGCGAAAGATAGCTGCAGCAAGATTCTTAACGCTCATTTTGATATTGATAGATGGCATACGACTCTCTGTCACTGAATTCTTATCTATATACAGGTTTTTAGAATCTTTCCTGAATCCGTGAGCCGAAACAGCGCAAGCGTCAGTATCGGCTTTTTCGGAACTATTTGGCTCTCCTGGGAACAGCTTTTCATGCTTCCTTTGGCGGCATAGGCCGTTTCCCATTTAACTGAACCAGTGCCGTCACTTAAAGAATCCGATTAAAATCTATAATCTTTGAATAAGATATAAAAATGACGGGACAGGAATTCTAATCTTTAATTTATAGAATTCCCTTTTAATGTTCCTTTTCCATCCTGTGTTCTTTGCATTTATTAAAGGAGAAAAATAAATCGTCCCCTTATGGAAAGGATGATCGAAATTCCTCTCAATCAACCTGAAAAAGGATTTGATATGCCCATCCGGAAAATCATCTCCAAAGACAAAGTTTGAGGTGATTTCAATTTTTTCATATTTTCTATTGATATCCATGATCTTTGCAAAAGCCCGTTCAACCGCTTCTCCTGTGATGCCTTTCCCCAGTCTGTCAAGGGTCTCCTGATCCGCTGATTCAAGCCCTATATTAATATATGTCTTGAATGGAAGATCATCTATTCGTTTAAATACCTCATGATCTGATTTTGTGATGGAATCCACACTGCCGAAGATAAAAAGGCTGGGCCCCTTGAGATTGGAGTTGTTCAAATCAAAGGCCTCAAAGGCATGTCTTGCAGCGAATTCGATCAGATCAGCGGAAGAATTGAGTGCGTCATGCTGGCCCAGGAATATAGAGTTATAGTTTGACATATCATTACCGAAAAAATCCTTCAGGTCTCTCACCTGTGTTTTTATATCTTCCCTTGAACGCTCCTTGAAATGAAGATGTGATTTCACCCTGCAAAAACGACATCTGTACAGACACCCGTCTGCTATAACCATGGGGATCACATCATAATCCACATGCCTGGCGTCAGGGGGAAGGACTGTTATATTGTCACCGATTATCTCATGTATCCTGCCCGATCTATTGTGGAGCTCAGTCGGTGAGCTTGATATTACAAGATCAAGGAAATCTCTAAGTTTTTTGGTCAGCGAACTGGAATCCAATTCCATCAACTTTTTATGCAATTGGCCCCAGGCCTTAATCGCAGAGATTATGGCGTTGTCATTAAAGGGGTCAGATGAATTGATATTGTTGCTTGGGTACGACAGGCGAGGAACATAATATTCGCCGAAACAATCATAAGGACCATCGTAACCGCCCGTTGAATAATATACCCAGTCATCGGCTATGGTTCTCTTCAGCCATTCGGAAGGGTTAGGCCAGCTTTTACCCCTGCCGTTGATAAATTTCAATTCCCCATTCAAATTAAACTGAAAGACATATTCAGAGGTCTTTATCTCAGTGAAGCGGCCGTACCGCAGGGGATAGCTCACCTTTGAGTAGGCATGAGCCCCTTCTTTATCAACGGTTATATGAAGGTTGTCTATATCAAATGCTTCCACAAACAATAAAATCACATCGATGAAGGATTTGCTTCCGGCATTGCATCGGGCCAACTTATCGAATCGGCATCAAAAATGCCCCACAGACGGCTATTTTCACGGATCATCGGCTCCATCTCGGGGGCAAAACGGTCCTGATAAAGGGTAGCCGGTTCACGCGTCAACATACGGTCCAAGTCTTCTGAATACCGGCTCAGAGGGGGTCGTTTCAAGGAAAAAATGAGCGCGCCAAAAGCAAATTATCCGCTTTCCGTTTATTGGCCGGTTGGACGCATTCGTCGCATTTTTCTTTCCGTATAGATTTTTTGGGTATCCCAATACATATCCTCGTAAGCGGCCCTCATAGCCTGGTCAAAATTGGCTATCTCACCGCCGTTTTCTCTGACGAACCTATCGGCATCATCTCTTTTTTCGAAAGCCCATTTCGCTCTCTGTGTCATCACTCCGGGCTTGCTTCCTCCCACAACCCATGTGGCCGCTTCAGCATCCATGAGCTTTCTTGTGTTGTAGTCCGCAACCTGCAGGGTCGTAGGAACCAGTTGGATGTTTATGGCGAGATGGACCGCGGCGCAGTGAATGCTGCAGCCCTCGAATGAGCTCCCATCATTGTATTCGATCACAAACCTGCTGTGCGCATACTGAACAAAATTCATCCCGCAGAATGCGCATGCCTTCTGGCTCTGAACGCTCTGTGCCCCTTGAGCCGGCACAATTGCAGCGAAGAGTGAAAACAAAGCCACCAACCGAGTGATTGAACATCCCCCCTTCATTTTGCCTCTCCTCCGTAAGTCAGATATTCATGCCCCTCCCAGGACCATCAGTTCGCCATATCCATCCTTCCAATAGACCATCGCGTAAAGCTCTGCCTGAACTATGTTAATGTCTGCGTATAATTATGCAGTATCCTTTACTTCAAGATACATTCCTTTTTCGACGTAAATACACAGTTACCCCACTTTGACGTTCTGCCTGGGCTGCACATCATTTCCACATGGAGGCCATGATGCACGCCCCATCACGAAAGCGCTCGACTATTTTTCGCCATTCGGATTGGGCGGTGTGATGCGTTAGAAAGACAACTATGACAAAAATATCTCGGAGGAGTTTATGAAAACATATTTCAAAGTATCACTTGTACCTGCATTCTTTTTCTTTATAGTCTTACCGGCTTTTGCACAGCAGGATCTTCGCATGGCTCCTGAATGTAAATATTGCGGTATGTACAGGAGTGTGTTTGCCTATAGCCGAATGCTTGTTGAACGCAACGGTAAAAAACCTGTTGGGACATGCAGTCTGAACTGCACGGCGGTCGATTACATGCATAACCTGGATAGCCTGCCCAAAACCATAAAAGTTGGAGATTACAAAAGCAGAAGGCTGATTGACGCAAAAACCGCCTGTTGGGTTATCGGAGGAGATAAGCGCGGAGTAATGACAGAAAGAGCCAAATGGGCATTTAAGAGCAAAAAGGACGCACAAAAGTTCATCGCAAAACATGGCGGAAATCTGGCTACATTTGAACAGGCTTTCAAAGCAAGCTGCGAAGATCTCTATAAGGACATGAATTTGAGTAATCGGCATCGTTTTCTGCAGCATGCCCATGTTCACCACGCGGATTAACGGGTAGCATGTGATCAGAGCTTGACTTGATCTATTCCCACATGACTGGGAAGAGAGCTTCAGGAACGAAGTGTTGCGGTAAGCCTGAGCGGATAAAGGAGAAGAGCCAGCGCATCCAAAATGCCCGTAACCACCACATCCGCTGCCAGAACTGCCTCCTTTGCCGCTCCATCGGTTTGTATCACGGCTATTCCCAAAGCCGCTTCCTGGAGCATCAGCCGGTCATTGCGGCCATTTCCCATGAAACGCATCCATCGATGTTCAAGTTTTTGTCAGACGCCCCGGCTCATGTGAGTCCGTAGTGCAGGGCTTTAGCCCTGCGAGAGTCCTGAGTCCGTAGTACAGGTCCACAAAAGAAAGTGAACAAATTTTTAGGATCGCCGAGTTTCACTCGGCGCGTCAAGTGGGGAAAACGCCAAGTGAAACTCGGCGATCCCAGGGAAGAAACCTTCGGCGATTTTGTTCACTTATTTGCGTGGACCTGTACTCAGGATTGCAGCATGAGTCTCCTGCCATGAAGCGCCGCTCCGAGAGCGCCGACCATGTCGGGGTTTTTCGGGATGAACAGGCGCTCTTCCAACTGATCTTCCAGAACCCTCCTGACGCATGAGTTATGGGCCACACCGCCGGCGAACATGAGAGGAGCCTCCATTCCCACGCGCCGCAGCATGGCCAGGGTCCGCTGCACAATGGCCAGGTGCAGCCCCATGGCGATGTTTTCGGGACTCTCTCCCCGCGCCATGAGGGATGTGGCCTCGCTTTCGGCGAAAACCGTGCACATGCTGTTGATCTGGATACGCTTATCGGACTGAAGCGCAAATTCCCCGAACGATTCGAGCGGCACCTGCAGAGCTGTTGCCATGAGCTCGAGAAATTTTCCCGTTCCGGCTGCACAGCGGTCGTTCATTTCGAATTTGGCGACCTTGCCGGCCGGGTTGAGCGAAATGACCTTCGTATCCTGACCGCCAATATCGAGCACGGTACGCACGTCTGGAAACAGGGACCTCGCTCCCAGGGCGTAGGCCTGGATTTCGGTAATCGTAGAGACATCCATCCTGCTCATTGAGTCGGCGAAAAGCTTGCGGCCGTATCCGGTCGCCACAACCTTTTCGGCGCTCACTTCACGCATGAGCTTTTCACACTGCGCCAGAGGAGCGAATGTCGTCGGCGCCTTGGCCTGATGCACCAGCCCGCCGCCGTTTAAGACAACCAGCTCGATGGACCGGGACCCGATGTCGATCCCGGCAACGTTCACTGAAGACTGCATTTTCCGTGACCCCGTGTGAGCATTCATGAGGCATTCAGCGAATCATCTCGACGAACGCTTCAACGCGTGTCTTGAGCTGCTCCACGTCCTCCATGCCGTAGTCGGTTTCGATTGCGAGCATGGGGATATCCGCGGACTTCAGCGCTTTTTCAACCTTGTAGGCTTCCATGGCGTAAGGCTGGCAAAAGGAAAGGCCGTAGTGAATGACGCCGCTCACCTTTAGATCCCCGGCCATTTCGACGATATGCTCCAGCCGCTCCGTGTTGGGGGTAAAACATGCGCAATCGATTCGCATGTAGCGGTCGACGAGCGCATCGATCATTTCATTCATGCTCTTCCCGGATTCATCGACCAGATCCCTTATATTGCGCGTGCCGATGCAGGATTCTTCCCCCACGATGACCGCTCCCGACGATTCCACGATATAGGGCAGCTTCCAGTTGGGAACCGCCATGGGACATCCCGAGAGCATGAGGCGCGGGGTCTCCTTGGGAGTTATCCCTGCTCCCGCCCTCACCCGGCCTTCGATCTCATCGCAGAGTTTTCCGATATTTGCTGTAAAGCGGACCGGATCGTCGTAAAAGCTGATCTGATTTACGAGCAACACGTCCCGGCCGGATATGGGAACGGGGCTTGCCGCCCGCAGGCGGTTGAGCCGCTGGAGCACGCGGCGCTTTTCATTTACAAGGCGGATTGCCTCGCTGAGTTTGGCGGTGGTGATCGTATTGCCCGTGGCCTCTTCAACCGTATCCTTGAAGCGCAGAACCTCGGCCCGCCACAGCTCACGGTCGCAGGCGTTTTTCATCTGCGGAATCTCCATCACATGGACCGGGGCGTAATCCGCAAAGATTTCATAGGCCTTCTTCTTGCCGTCACACGTGGTTTCGCCCACCACCAGATCGCAGGACTCGATGAATGGGCACAGCCTCGATAGCTTGAATCCCACAAAGGATTTGATAAGAGCGCACGTATTCCGTGGAAGCACCTTCTCTGCGGCATCTTTTCCGGCTTCCGCTCCGGCGCACAATCCCACCTGAACGGCATCGGCGGCCAGAACGATCTCCTCCGGAACAAATACGCAGAAGGTCCCGATCACCTTTTTCCCATGTGCTTTGGCGTCCTGAAGCTCCTTTATGCGAAGTCCGTGCACCTCGGAAAGCACGAAATCGAGGTACTCCATGCCCCGAAGCCGTCCCGACTGGCTCAGATAAATATCCCCGTAGAACTTACCCAGCACCTGAAGCAGCCCGGCATGAGCATTCAGGTCCAGATTCAGCTTTTCCCACATGGAATCATAAGGCGTCGACATTCGCATCACTCCTCTATTGGTTGAAATTCCAGGACTTCGTCGCCGTTGAAGAAAGGCGCTTTGCTCTCGAATCCGGCAGACCCCCGAACGTATAAGATGGAGCCTTCAATTTTCCCAATAGGTATTTTAGATGGAAATACGCCAGGATATCGGTTCAGACAATGCAGGAGGGACTAAGGACGCAACAGATTCATCGTTCCGCACCCTTCCGTCTTTACGAAGGCGATTTTAGGGGGCGCCCTAAAATCGCCTTTTCCGGCCGAGCGGGTGCGGAATGTAAGCTTAGAAAGCCGTTATATTAATTTTTTTGTACAT
>Ga0074195_1004779_pt1 | contig 10851 bp, 10 predicted proteins | sample EPASupsiteHSE623_FD_64525 | JGI IMG/M metagenome (GOLD analysis project Ga0074195, IMG submission 64525) | Bioremediated contaminated groundwater from EPA Superfund site, New Mexico - Sample HSE6-23 | ecosystem: Environmental > Aquatic > Deep subsurface > Groundwater > Contaminated ... | reverse complement strand
TAGATGCGCACAAGAGCTTTCTTCTCAAGATTTACCAGCTCGGCGGCAATGGGGCCACGGGAATCTGATATGGTGCTGTCTGGGCTGTAGACCTTCCAGCGATGGCCCACGTTGTCTTCCTGGGATGTCTCGGGAGTGGCACTATGGCCCTCCATGCTGCCGTCCGGGCTATGGCGGATATGGCCCAACTGGATCTCAAGGTTATTCTCGATCTTCGCGCCCTGTATTGTCCAGTAGCCTTCACCCTCAGTGTGGACTTCTGAGATGTATTCCGAAGACGGGCGGTCCCTGGATTCGAACATCCAGAAGGATCCGCAGGGCGCATGATACTCGCCACGAAGCGGATAGGCTTTGCGGCTTTCAGTTTCCTCTGAATAGAACTTAAAATAATGGTTTTTCAAGCGTTGGATGCTGTCGACAGTCTTGCACATTTCACAGCTGGCGCTGGTGTTGCCCAGCCGGCAGTAGTCAAACAAGAAACACCAGTCCCGTCCAGGGCCGTTATATCCTTTCACGGGCCCGTGAAACCACCGGAAGCAGTAGGGTTTCCGCAGTTCAGGGTAAGGTTGCCAGGGGAAATCACCGAATTGATCCTGACGGGGCTTCATCCACTGGCCGTTCTTGTCAGCGATGTCGTATGGTGAAGGCCTGCAGGCTGGGTACTCCGCCCAGGACCAGGCATTGGCAAGAACTATGCCCTGCCGCCCGCCATAGAAGAAGACCCAAACGAGATCCCCCACGCGCGGAGTCCAGTTATAGCCACCACCGTGGCCGCCCAGGAAATGCTGCAGGACCGGGAGCTGCTTGCGTATCGGGGTCTTTCCATCCTTTTCTGCTCTGTCCCGCATTATCACGTCGACCGAATTGAATTTTTTATCGTTCGCAGTCTCATGCCAGTGGATGTCGTAGACGGCACAGATCTCCAGGCGCATATAGCGTCGTACAATTCTGATGACTTCATCCGTGAAACGATTCTTGAGGCCGGGCATGGAGATCAGCTCTCCTCTCCATATGTCAGAGCAGCATCTGCTATCTCCTCATCACCAATAGGAGGTCATGTCCGTTACGCCTCTCGATACGGTCAGTTCGCAAATCAGTCCCTCAACGGAATATTCTATGCTCCTGGCCACCACAGTGCCGTTGACCGTACCCGAAACCGCTTCTCCTTTTGCAATAGGAATAAAGACCGAATAGGATACCATCGAATGCAGAGGCGGGACTATCCCTGCTACTTTCGGCTTTGTAAGGGCATTCTTGAATAGCCTATAGAAATTCAGGAGAAGCTCAGCACGCTTCCTGCATTCTTCAGGAGTTCCGATCCAAACGGCTCTATCGGTAGGTGCGACCAGTTCCCCGAACTCCGCAATGGATTCCTCATCCCGCGCCGTGTACTGGATGGGATTCGAGCCCGGGGTCTCGCGGCCTTCCTCGGAATCGGCCAGAGTCTCATCGGCTATGACCTTCACTATATTGCAGTAACCCATGATGCTTTTTGTGTCATCCGGATTTATGACGTAGGGATCAAGGTCGTATAATTCCCCGACTGAAGTGGGGTCCCTGAACTGCAGGATGCCGTCGGCTGAGTAATAGTAGACTGCACCGACATCGTCTGCGATGTCTTCAAGCACTTCTTGAAAAGTCGTTTCGCTATTGTAGTTCTTGGCCTTATCATAGCGTATTATGCGGGCGTTGTACCAGCCTTCGGGCGGAGGGTTATGCAGATACAATACCTTTTCCAGCACCTCTTTCGATGTGCCTACCAATGAGAGATGGTTATATTCATCCCCAATGGCATCCGCCAGGTGACCGAGGTCACATTCCCCTGTGACGACTATCTCGCTGGAACTCCGGGAACAGTCCGTCATGTGGCCATAGGCCACAAGATAGGTCTGCTCGGCATGGCCGCCTGCTGCTTTGCGTTCCTTGTCCGAGTCGTAAACCCAATTTTTAAGTATGATCTTGATGGGTGTTGTCTGAGGGGTCCAGGCTTCCACGGTGCTGTACTTGGATGGCCGGTTGACCAGCGTGATTGTTATCTTGCCGGGGTCGCTTTCACTATCTATCTGGTCCTGGACGTTGATGGAAAGGACCTCGGCAGAGACGTCGATACCTCCGATGGTGACCTCGTGGTCGATCATCTAGTCGTGAGCCTCCTGCAGCTTGATCGTCCAGGTGGCGACATTCAGGTAGTCGGCATCAGTCCCAGGCCCATAAAGACCTGGATCATCCCTCAGAGGAAACTCTTTGTCATTTTCGCCGTGGTTTATGCTGCAGTCTACGATATACATTTTGAGGTTGCCGTGATTGCATTTCACCAAAAACGGCCCGCCCAGTTCACAGAGCGTTTTTAATGTTGCATATTGCTTCATGGTGATGCTGCGTATGGTTAAGTCGCATTCCCAGAGTGGCCCGGTCGTGGGAGAATAAGCATCCGAAGTCCTCACGGTAATGAACTTCTTGCCTTTGCCGGGGATCTGCTTAACTTCCACCACATGGGCCAAATGCCAGGTCGCATCCTTCGGACCAGGATCCGGGCCATCCGGGCTTCCCAGGATTACATCGCCGATTTGAAAGTTCATTCGATGCCAACCCCCGCACCATAGGTCGTGGCCTTCGTCTCAGCTATGACGTATCCGAACTTTTCGCTATGCACAACGGTAACGATCCTATCGCCATCTCGTGCCGTCCAGCACTCGCCGGCCTGCGTCCAGTCCAGGTTCTCGGGATGCCTGTGGCGGCTGACGGAGAGGTTTAGATTATCCAGGATTTCAGAAGGCAATTGCATTCAAAAGACCTCAGAAGATAGGCCGCATTGGTAGGACTACCGGATCTGCGTCGTAATTTTGGGATTGGGTTTCACATTCGCAGGAGCGAAACGGTTCTTAGCTGTTCTCTCTCTTTGATTTCCAAACCTAGCAAGGAGCTTCTCGAATCTCTCGTCAGACTTTTTCTGATTTTTTTTAAGTAGAGCGACATCGTTTTCCAGTGCGTTAATCCGATCAAGTTCGCTATCCAATTTACCACTTCCTTTAAGTTTAGTCTGGATTTAGGTCCGTCTCTGCCCGATAGCTTTTTTCACAGCTTCGACCGATCGGGAATCGATCCTCTTATCTATCTGCGCCATAAGTTTTTGAATGTCGACATTGCCGGACACTTTCATGCCGGAAAAGTCGTTGCTATTGTGTATGTGAATATCCCCCACACTGGAAGCACCCACTATCGCAGAAGGCTGCCCGCTCATTACGGAATCCAGCACACCAAGAGCACGAGAGATCGGGCCTGCGCCCTTCGATGCGATAGCCTGCGGAATAATTTCTTCAGGAGAATGGACCTTGCCTGCAAAGAGGCCGCCGCGGGTGAATGTAGCTCCTGCAGCGTGGCCTTCTCCGCCAACAAACTGGTTCCCGACCCACTGCCCTGCACCAAAGCCCCAATTTGCGACTGGCTTCAAGACGGGATTTTCTAATGATCTGACCATAGCACCCATGGGACCCGGCAATGTGAGACTTGTGGCATCTGTTACTATTTTTGGGGTAGTCTCTGTAGCAATTTTCTCAATATCGCTCTCTCCTTTCAAGAGGTTCACCAAATCAGTTAGTGAGCTGATGAGCCCAGCTAGGTCGGGAAAGGCAGCCTTGATCTTCTCTGCAATAGTATCTCCGATGCTGCTGATGCCCTTCTTCACAGCCTCTGCTATCCCCTCAGCGAATCCCGGCGTTTCGTTATATGTCTTCTCGTAGTCTGCAAGCTTCTTTGAAGGCGTGGCTTCACGGTACTGGTTGTACTCATCCAATCGGTACCATTTACCACTACCGCGCCCTATATCCTCTCCTCTGAATAGACCCTCTCGATCGGCCTGTTTGACCATCTTCTGCCGGGCCGTCTCCTTCTCGGCCCCGGGCATAGCCCTCTGGATCCAGCTCCAAAAGCTCTGGAAGAGGCTGTAAAGCCACTCAAAGAGGTTCTTGACACCTTTCAAGATCTCCAGTATGCGCCCGAAGAGGGGAAAATTCGTTATGAGGTAATTGATCCATCGCTGATCCAGCTCGATCAGATAGTCCAACAGCTCGCCCGAATCCTTGCCCGTCACGGTCTTTGCGATTCCCATGCCAAGTGCCAGCGGAGATGCACTGATGGCCGTCAGGGCAGCCACAAGCGGATTGGCCCCGCCCTTCGTCATGGTCGAGTAGATCTTGTCTATGTAGTCCCAGGCATTCCCCAGGACCTCGACGAGCGCGAAGAAAGCCGAGAGCATCTGGTTCTTTCCGCTGTCCTCATACCACTTGGAGAGCCTATCGATCAGCGTGCCCGCGAAGTCCGCCAGGCCCTGCAGACCGCTCATGATGTCCTTGCCTATGGCACTCTGCGTGAACTTGTCCCAGGCCTTCTGCAGCACTCCCGTTTTGTAGGCCACCACCAGTATGATGGCTGCAAGCGCAGCAAGTGCCACATAGGGATTCATAAGAGCGGAGAGCGAGCCGCCACCGCTGAAGAGCTTCGTGATCCCCGACATGCCCTTCATGTCCTTCACGGTCTCGGCCAGCTTCAGGCCCTTCAGAACTCCGCCCAACGGCTCCAAGACAGTCAGCAGCAGGCTTGCTCCGCCCGCGGCTGCCATGAGAACGGCGATTAACGCTATGAGCCCGGGAGCTCCGGGGATGTTATTGATGAGATCGAGTAGACTGTTGACTTTCCCAAGAACCATGTTCATGGGCTCAACCATGGTCTTGCCGACTTTCCCAGAGGTTTCAGATAGCCGATTGAGAAAAGCCTGATAGGAATCCTGAGCCGCGAGTGTGGTTTCATCTATGCCCGCGCCCTGTTTCTGGGCGGCTTTTAGACGGTTTGAGACGCTCATAGTCTTGGCATTTTTATTCATGAAGCCGATATCTATGAGGGCCTGCCTATCTCCGGGGCCCAGGGTTTTCTTCGTGAGTAGATCGGAGAAGTCCTGGGCGCTCGTGATACCGTTCTTATTGAGGTCGTAACTGTTCAGGAAATACAGATCCTCGATGGACTTCGTGGTGGATTCCATCTTGGCTCCACGAAGGTTCGTCCTGGTGAGCAATGTATCTGCTATGTCACGGCGCGTGCCGGTCGTGGTATAGCCCGTGCCCTCTGCCTTGGCGATAAATTCGTCAATCGGCTTCGTGTCGATACCTTTGCGAGCCATTCTGCGCTCAAAAGATGCCGCGGATTTATCTGAAGACATTGCTTTTAGCCATGACATCCCGCCGATCGATCCACCGGCCAGCAGACCCGTGATGGCCCCGAACTTGTCCCGGAGCTTGTCGGCAACACCACCCACATTCTCGAGCTTGGACTGCATGGATCCCAGAAGGCCGGTTGTCTTCTGGGTTTCGTTGCCGATATTTTTGGTAGAATTGGCCGTTTTGTCGGCCACACCCGCCGCCCTGCCGAGCGCATTATTCCAGCTGTTTGTCGTGCTTGTGGTATCATTGACCTTCTTCTGGATATTGTCGAGCGCCTGACCGGCCTTCGATTCGTTGAATTCAATGTCGACCTGATGGACTTTGCCTGTGATGGCATTCATCTTCTTCTGAATAGCATCATACGGCGCGGTGAAACGGTCAACCAGATCGAAGATGCTTGTGAAGGTCCTGGAATTTTCAGCCAGAAAGATCACCTATAGTGGTTTGCTGCACTTCATGCTAATCTCTTCATCGTTCTTTCCCAGTTCCCGCATGCGTTTCTGCTGCTCCAGGAGCTCGCCATAGTTGTCCCGTTGCCCGGTTGAGCTGGTGTGCCGTCTTGCAGGCGGGACTTTTGCCCCGGCCAGCCTGGCCTTCAGGCGCAGCTCTTCTTCAGCCACGAGGGCAACGAATAGCTCTTGATTGCATGTCAGGTCGTCGATGCAGCCTCCCGCCAGCTTATAGCCGGCCAGGTGCTGCATCAGAATTAACTGGCCCTCGGGGCCCCAGTAAAATCCTCGACGGCCTTGTCCTGGGCTTCGGAGGATGCCAGAATGTCCTGCCCCACCTGCAGAATAACGTCCGGATCCAGATCATCCAGCTTCTCGGCAATGCCGGGAGTGATTATGCCGATCCTGCAGGCTTCGAAGGCGAGCTCGAAGTTGCCGTGCAGGTCCTCCTTTCCGACATGCACCTTGGCGGTGATCTTGCGAAACTCCCGGGCCCTTAGAGAGCGCACTCGGATGGATTTTCCGTTATAGCACGGATTCCCGGACTCGATCAGAACAGAACGCTCTTGCAGGATGCCAGCCGAAATATCTCCTGCTGTGATCTCCACTGCATCTGCAGCAGAGCTGGATTCGGAATTTGTAGCCATAAAATAACCTCAATATGAATAAAATTTGCAGGCTCACCAAGCCTGCCGGCGCTCATTCATGCTTCTGCGACGGTGGTGCCCCAGGTCACTCGCTTCGCCATCCACTCATAGGATCTCTTGGCAAGCGATCCCTGGGCCGAACTGAAGCTGTGATGATTGAGCTTGCAGCCCTCAAACATTGCCCATATGGCACCGCCCACTACCCTACCCGAGGCCGCGTCGTACTCACGCTCGTGGTACTCGATCCTGAAGGGCACGCTGCGGCCCTGATTCGAGGGATTGATCAGGTAGGTGTAGAGCAAATACTCCCAGCCTTCCGCATCCAGTTCCGTGACGCCCTGCGCCTCCCACTCGGCTGGAAGGCCGTTGACCACCCAGCCCGTCTCCAGAGTTCCCTTGTAGTCTACGTTTCCCTCTGTGATATTGACGGGCCTTCCGTCTCCGCTGTAGTGCTCAGCCGTCATCTCCTTGGTAATGTCATAGGTCAGGCCCGTGAAGGGCACCCAGACCCATTGACCGCGGCCCTTGAGCCTTACCTGGATGTCCGATGGATATTTTGAGAATATCGAATCTCCATCGTTAAGGAATGCCATTATTTTTCACCCCCGTTCCTCACTCCACCGTGGCGGACTCTATGATGCCGTTGTAGTAGTCGACGATGAACTGCTTGATGTGGCCCACGTTCTCAGCCTCAAGTTTCACCCTCACCAGACCTTTGTTGCCCTCGGATCTGCCGGAGGTGACGGCCAGCGTGTAGGCATCCATGACCTCATCCGATTTCAGAGTGTTCAGCACATTTGCAATATCGGCTTTCAGCGTAGATCTCTCGGAAGGCGTGTTCTTGGCGAAGTAGAACTTGTCCGTGATCTGCTTGATCACCCAGATCATGTAGTTGATCGTTCTTACATCGACGCATTCCTTGTATTGATCCACGTTCGAGGTGTTCCGTCCGTAGAAGCTGAAGATGCCTGCGTTGGTCTTGACGAGCACATCCAGCCTGCCGTTATGCAGGGCTTTGACGGTCTCCTTTCTGAAGGTGTTCAGCAGGCCATAGGAGGAAAGCCCCTGCAGGCTCATATTGCTGACACGCCGGGCGCAGGACGTACCCAGGGGCGCTGTCGCCTCCTGAGCCGCTCTTGCCACCGTCGCATCCAGCCTGTCCGGGGAGGTCCTGTCCCAAGGATTCACGACCACCACCAGCTCGTAGTTCGAGAAGTTGCTGGCCACGGCAATGGCTGCCGACGCTTCTTCGTTGGCATTCATGCCTATGAATCCTATAGCGGGGATGAAGTTTGTCTTCATCTCGTTCATCTTGCCCGCCAGGACAGGGATGAGGTCATAGGTGCCCTCATCGATCTCATTGTCACAGAAGACTACGGTAGAGACGTACGTGAGGGTCGTCTCCAGGTACTCCATCAGGACATCCATGGCGTCCGCATAGTCGTCGGTCGTAATGGCCGCGCCGTCCAGACCTCCCACGAGGGAGTAGGTCCCATTGGCCGGAAGATGTGTATTCGTGGCATCCGGCGTGAAGTTGACGAGCTGGTTGTAGATCAGGGCGGCCTGGATGGCATCCAGGTCCTTGAGGTTGTCAAGGGCCGGATAGGCCACTTCACCGTCATGGATGGTGATCTTCTTGCCCTTGTAGTAGACGTTGACTGTGATGGCATCCGTTGTAGCAGGCTCCTCTCCTGCAAAGAACATCAGCGAGCCTTTGGATTTGTTGATGTAGACTTTGCCGGCTGCCAAATCCCCGGTGCTGTAGACGATGGTCTTTTCCGTGTTGCCCACAAACACCTGATTCGTGCTCTTCTCCAAAATGTTGCCGAACTTCAGGTAGTAGGGCCCTGCAGTCCCATCTCCGGCAAACTCCTCGACATCGTGCATGCCGAATGTGCTGTCGGCCACCACCGCAAAGGCCGAATTGCCCGTGATGCCGCTATTGGGGCTCTCCCAGGTTCCCACGTTGCCGTAGTGCTCCAGGGAGCAGGTGACGAGCTGCAGATTGGTGGGGCCTTCGCCCTCAAAGAATGTCAGCGTGCCGTTCTCCTGGTCCAGATAGACTTTGCCGGCAACCAGGTCGTCGGAATCGTAGACGATCGTCTTCTCGGTCGAGCCGATATGAACGCTATTGGCCGCGTTCTGAGTGTAGCACTTATATCCCAGGTCATAGGGCCCTTCTCCGCCGTCTCCATAGAATGTCTCGGTCTCAGTTGCCACAAGCCCATCGTGGGCGTACTTCCTGGCTGCAGCATATCCTTTGCCAAGCACCCGGATGAAGTAGCCTGCGGCGAGCCCCTGAGCAAATCCTACCTTTCCGGCTCTCGCCAGCGGGCCGCTCTGGAAGTACAGGCTTGTCTCGTACTCGCTCGTCAGAGGCAGGACCTGCATAGCCGGACCATGCGAGGCCTGGCCCAGGGCAGCCATGATATTTGAGCCCAGAATGGTCTCCGTGGTGCCCATGACACCCATGCGGATAACCAGGCCTACTGGATAGCTCGAATCTCCGATCTGCTCGATAATTTCGGACATTTAAGCCTCCTTGTCCGCGATCAGTATGCCCCAGGCCGCGAGTTGCGACCGCTCGATGATCTGGGTCCTCTCCTTTCCTGCCGCAATCTTTCCGGTTTGCAGGACCCACTGATATGATTTTGTCGAGATGGCCCCATCCCCCCGAAAGTTGATGAGCGTTCCTTTTTGTCGAACCATTACATCACCTTGAGAATATTATAACTAAAAAAAGATTCAAGTCAATCAATTTTTATAACCAACATCAACGTCAAATTCCTGGATTGTCTCAAATGGCGTCGTCCAGGAGAATTCGTATTCCACAAAAAAATCAACTGCACGCCGCTGCACAAGCTTCTTGAGCTTCTCGTTTCGATAGGGCGGAATGGCCTCGGGCGGATCGACCCCACGAAACTGCATCCTATCCTGGATGGGATTGATGCCGAGCTCCGCCCGGTAAAGCTCCTTATAGAAAAGGCTCGCCAGGCACTCGATCTCCGTAATATCCAGGGCTTCTATGATGCAGGATATCCGGGCCTTCATGTTCTGGCTGAACTTCACGGTTCGCACTTTCGTGGCCGGATCGTACACGGAGCTGACATCACGCCGCACATCGCTGACTGGGATCCCCTGAGATATGATCGAGACCAGCATGAAGGGGAACGCAGGCCGATTGACATACTGATCCGCCCTTTCTTTCTGCAGCGTTGCGCCGCCCGGCAAAGTGGCAGGGATGCCGTCATAGATCTTAGTCCATTGTTCCTCGGTCAGCGTCATACAGTCTCCTGCTTGGAGTCAAATGCACCTTCCAATTCCTCAGGTACATCGAAATCCAAAAACTGCGAACTCTTGCCCACCATCCTGGACAGGCGCTTGATCAACTTGTTTTCGACCAGCACGACATCACAGGAGTAGCCATGGCCTACAATGGTGCGCATCAGGGCGTCCAGGTGGTAGTACTTGCGGGGCTGCTTCCACATGCGGCCTACGTCGATCTGATAGGGGCATGGCGTATCGACTGACAGGATCGCATCAACGGGCGATTCGTGACTTACCTTGCCCTGCAGCTGCCGATCCAATTGATAGGACTTGGATTGCCTGCCTTCGAGCAATGCATCGATTTGATCATTCTTATGGAGCTTTGATTCGAGCAGAGCATCTACATTCTGCCCTTTGCTCTTATCCTTTGAAATTTTTGCATCTGCAGTATATGCTTTGATTTTTTTGCCTTTGATGCACACGTCCGCCTCATAGCCAAGACACTGCCGCCTATATTGCTCCACATAGCTCCAAGAGCCGTAATTATCGCAGCCTCCCGTGACCCACGTGAGCTTGGCAAAGTTGTCATCAAGAAATAGAGTGCTTGTCGCTGCAGATGCATCGCCGGCATTTCCAACCTTAAGTTTGGATACGTCAATGCCTATCCAGGTCAGGCCGCCATCTATCGAATACTTGAGGCTGACGATTGAATTTCCGTTGGAATCGATGCTCGTCTGGGCCGAGAACACAAGCTTATCGTTATAGGCCGCGCCCGTCACAGGCAGGTCGTATGCGGAAATCTGGGGCGTATCAGACTGAGAGATGTATTGCTGGAAGACGTACCTGAACCAAGCATTGCCCATATAGACGCCGTGGATATGGCCTGCGGCACCATAAGTCGTGAAAACGCGGCTGTAGAGGGCACTCTCGCCGGGCAATGGCACCAGATCGTCGCAGCGGACAAGGAATTGCACATCACCTCCGGTCGGGCCATCGATTGAAGTGATCGGGATTTGGGTAATGAGGAACGGCGGAGAACTCGGAACCGGCCAGAGCCTACCGGCTACCAGGCTATGGGGCGGTGCAAGGTCGTACCAATCGGGATTACCTGAAGCGTCAGCCATCCAATAGCGATAGCCCTTGAAAGTCAGGCCGGCATCCTCGGATATTAGAAGAAATGGCCCGGCTGCTGCAAAGACGCGCCCGCATGCGCCCGCTATGCATGGCCTGGACAGGTTGGTGTAGTACGTCTTGTAAGTGCTGCGGCTTGCATCA
>Ga0074195_1004778_pt1 | contig 10851 bp, 10 predicted proteins | sample EPASupsiteHSE623_FD_64525 | JGI IMG/M metagenome (GOLD analysis project Ga0074195, IMG submission 64525) | Bioremediated contaminated groundwater from EPA Superfund site, New Mexico - Sample HSE6-23 | ecosystem: Environmental > Aquatic > Deep subsurface > Groundwater > Contaminated ... | reverse complement strand
GGTGGGGGCAGGGGTGTGGGGGGGGGCGGGGGTCGCCTCCGGGAAGACGATCCCGATCGCCTCGCGGACGCGGTCGGGCTCCCGCCGGAGGTCGCGGCCGGCGATCACGACCTCGCCCTCCTGGATCGGGAGGAGGGTCGTAAGGACGTTGATGACGGTCGACTTGCCCGCGCCGTTCGGGCCGAGAAAGGAGAAGATCTCCCCCGACCTGACCTGGAACGAGACGTCGTCGACTGCGACCAGGTCATCGAACCGGTGCGTGAGGCCATCGACCCGGATCACCTCGTCCTGCATGGCCCCATCTTCTCGTCGATTGTACCAAAACCTTTCGGTCAGCGGCCCGCCGCTCCGGTCGGGCCCGTGGTGCGCACAGCGCTCCGGGCGTCGTGGAGCGGGGTCCGCCGCCCGATCCCGACCCGTCCGCGGGTGACCGCGAGCTCGACCCCCAGCTCCTCGAGGCAGGCGCGGGCCCGCCCGGTGCCGTGGATCAGCAGGTCGACGAGGTCCTCCTCCTCGTCGAGGTCGAGGTAGAGGCAGAACGAGTCCACGCACTCGGCCGAGAGGCCCGCCTCGCGGGCGATCGAGAGGTGCTTTCGGATCGAGCACTCGTAGTAGTCCACGTGAAAGCGGGAAGGATCGCGGATAAAGAGGGCGTTCGTGCCCCCGCCGCGCCCGGGGGCGATCGCGACGTCGGCGTCGGTGTTCGCCAGGCGCCGGACCGCGTCGGGCGTGACGAGGGGCAGGTCGGCCATGATGACCAGGACGGGCCCTTCCAGGGTGGGGAGGAGGTCGTTGAGCGCATCGGAGAGGCCGCAGGGCTCGACCCGGACCTCGACCCCGGGGCAGTCGTACGGGCTGGTGCTGAGCAGGAGGGGCTCGAACCCCGCCGAACGAACCGCGCCGATCACGTCGGCGAGCATGGTCCGGGCGAAAGCCTCCCGCTCGACCTGGGAGAGCAGACCGGAGAGCCGGGTCTTCGGGTCGACCGGCCGGAACGGGATCACGGCGACGAACATGGGGCGATCAGATCGGGTTCGCGCTCCTATATGAAAAGAGTGCGCTCCGTGACTGTGTGGGACACTCCGTTACATATAGTGGAAGACCCAACAGGATCGATCAGGCAGTGGTGAACTCGCCGATGTCACACGGATCCCTTCCTCTTCTCTGTCTCGTCCTAGCCATGCTCCTCCTTCCCGGAGCGGCGTCGGCATGGGTGATTCCGCTCACCAGCGACAGTGCCGATCAGCAGAACCCCTCGATCTCGGGCCAGAAGATCGTCTGGCAGGACGACCGGAACGGAAACTGGGACGTCTACCTCTACGACTACGCGACGCAGACCGAGCGACGGCTGACCGACGACCCGATGGACCAGGTCAACCCCCGGATCGCCGGGGACCGGGTCGTCTGGGAGGACTACCGGAACAGCGGGGCGTACGAGAACCCCGACATCTACCTCCTCGACCTCACGACCGACCAGGAGCAGATGCTGAACCTGCCCGAGTCCATCTGGGGCGGGTACGAACGCCAGCCGGCGATCGACGGGGACGTGGTGGTCTGGTACGAGTCCGCGAACGGGATCTCCGAGTGCGGGCGCACCTTCTATCGCTACCTCGACCGGCCCGACTGGCCGAAACAGGCCTTCCAGGACTCGAACACCCAGAGCGACCCGGACGTCTCGGGGCAGAAGGTCGTCTGGACCGATGTGGACCTGGGCGGCGTCTACTTCCGGTACCTGCTCGACAGCAACACCTACCTCCTCGAGCGGATGTCCAACGATACGGTCCGGGGGCTGCGGATCTCGGGCGACCGGATCGTCTGGTCCCAGTACGTCCCCGAGAGCATGACTTACAACATCCGGCTCTGCGCGCTCGACATCACCATGACGAACGGGACGAAGTCGTGGCTCTCGCCGGGGAGCTCGTTCCAGACCGATCCCGCGATCGACGGCAACCTGGTCGTCTGGTGCGACGACCGGAACGGGAACACGGACCTCTACCTCTACGACTTCGCGGCCGGAGCCGAGCGGCCGATGGTGGTCGCGGCGGGCAACCAGATCACCCCGGACGTCGACGGCGAGTACGTGGTCTTCACGGACGACCGCGACGGCGACAACGAGATCTACCTGGCCACGGTCCCGGCCGCGACCCCGGCCGTCGCGGCCGTGCCGGGCGGGACGGGCGCACCCCGGGACCTGGACAGCAACGGGAAGTACGAGGACGTGAACGGGAACGGGCGGAAGGACTTCGCGGACGTGGTGCTCTACTTCAACCAGATGACCTGGATCGGGGCGAACGAGCCGCTCGCGGCCTTTGACTACAACGGCAACAACCGGATCGACTTCGCGGACACGGTGCAGCTCTTCAACGCACTCTGATCCGATATCTCCCATTTTTTCCCGTCTCTTCGTCATCCCCCGCCCCCGCTCCTCCCGGCGATCCGCCTCGATTAAACGGCTCCTTTTGGGAATCGGCTCATGAATGGGCGATTTTTGGCAATCGCCGGGCTCCCGAAGAATCTCCAAAAGGCGAAACATTATCTGGGATAACATGGCCAATTGTATCTATGAACGATCAGACTACCTCCCGGACGGGGCGATTCCTCCTGCTCGCCCTGGTCCTCGCGGCCTCGTGCGCCCTCGTGACGGGCGCATCGGCCGCGACGGTGACCACCGGGACATTCCAGATTCCTTCGGTCGGCGGGACGGTCGACGTCCCGATCATCCTCGATACCGCCCCCCACGGTGTCTCGGGATACAATATCACGATCACCCTGGCAAATGGTGATGTTGCCGAAGTCAGCGCAATCGGCTTCGAGAGCTGGGCATCGGTTCATAAAAACGGGAACATGCCTGCGGGCAGCGTCTACTTCTCTGCGTCCGACCTGATGCGTCAGATCCAGGACGGCGCCACGAATGTCAAGCTGGCCACGGTCACCCTCCGTGGAAAGGCCGTCGGCACCTCCGCCATCACCCTGACGTTGACTCAACTCGACGACCAGGAAGGGGGTATCATATCCGCAACGTCCCCCGCCGGCCTTCTGACCGTTGGCACCCCCACGGCGACGCCCACCCCGACGCCGACCGCGACCGCAACGCCGACTCCGACGCCGACCGCGACCGCCACGCCCACCCCGACGCCGACTGCAACTGCAACGCCGACGCCGACGGCGACCGCCACCCCGACGGCCACCCCGACCTCGATCGGCGGCGACAGGGGCTACTACCTGATCTCGACGACCCCCTCGGGCGCCGAGATCTACGTCGACGGCGTCCTGAAGGGCAACACCACCTCGGGCCCGCTGAACCTCACCCACTTCACGACCGGCACCCCGATCCAGACGATCGAGGCCCGCAAGGCCGGGTACGTGACCGCGTCGCTCGCGAACCCCGTGACGCCGCTCAACGGCCAGACGGTCCCGATCCAGCTGACCCTCCAGCAGATCGGTGCCGGCGCGCCCGTCGCGGACTTCACCACGAACACGGTCACGGGCCCCTCGCCCCTCTACGTGAAGTTCACGGACAGATCGCAGAACGCGGTCTCCTACTTCTGGCAGTTCGGCGACGGCGCCGTCAACTACCAGGCGAGCCCGAGCCGGACCTACCGGACCGAGGGCACCTTCCAGGCGAACCTGACCGTCACGAACCTGACCGGCGCGACCAGCACCAAGTCCGTGACGATCACGGTCCTCCCGCCCGCGACCCAGACCGTCACGCCGACGGAGACCGCAACGGTCGAGCCCACGGTCACCGTCACGGCCACGCCGACGGTCACGGCAACCCCGACGGCCACGGTCACGGTCACGCCGACGGCCACCACCACGGTCGAACCGACCGCGACCGTCACGGTCACGCCGACGGTCACGAGCCAGCCCGAGCAGCCCTTCCCCTCGGCCCACGTCCTCCCCGCCACGATTGAGGCCGAGCACTTCGACACCGGTGGCCAGAACCTCGGATACGCCGACTACGAGCCCGAGAACCTCGGCAACAACCAGGCCCTCCGGCCCGGCCTCGGTGTCGACATCGAGACCGAGAACGGCGTCACCAACGTCGGCTACACCCGTACGGGCGAGTGGCTGAACTACATGGTCGACGCGAACGGCGCAGGGACGTACGTCCTGAAGCTGAAGGCGGCGAACCCCGACGCGGCGACCAAGGCCCTCAAGGTCTACCTCGACCACGTCCCGGCGGGCGAGATCCCGGTCGCGACGACCGGCGGCTGGAGCACCTACCGGGAGTTCACGGCCTCGACGCCGCTTGCCATCCCCAGCGGCCGCCACATCGTGACCATCGCCTTCGAGGGCGTCGGCCGGGTCAACCTCGACTCGCTCAGCCTCACGAACGGCGTGAGCCCGACCGTGACCGCGACGCCCACCCCGACGGCGACCGCCACCGTGGCGCCGACGGGCACCGTCACGGTCGCACCGACCGTCACGACCTCGCCCTACGGCCCCGGCAACGTGATCCCCGGCCGTGTCCAGGCCGAGAACTACGACCGCGGCGGCCAGAACGTCGCGTACTTCGACACGACCCTCGCGAACGAGGGCGGCGCCTACCGCACGGCCGAGAGCGTCGACATCGAGTACACCTCCTCCGAGGGCAGCCACGACGTCGCCTGGATCCGCACGAACGAGTACCTGATCTACACGGCTCAGATCGCCCAGAGCGGGCAGTACACCGCCACGTTCCGGGCCGCCAACCCCGACGCCGCGAACAAGCCGGTCGAGGTCTACCTCGACAACGCCCTCGTCGGCACGGTTCAGATCGGCCGCACCGGGTCGTTCACCACATTCTCCAGCTTCTCGACCCCGCTCACCCTCGCGGCGGGAACGCACCAGGTCAAGCTCGTCTTCAAGGGCGAGCGCCTGAACCTGAACTACGTCGAGTTCGCGCAGGGCGTCGTCACGGGCACCACCACGACCCTGCCGACCCCCACCGTGACCGGGACCCCGCAGCCGACTACCGGCGACAAGGTCGTCGACTTCACCGCGACCCCGTCCACCGGCGTCGCGTCTCTCAAGGTCCAGTTCACGGACAAGTCGAGCCCCAAGCCCGTCAAGTGGGCCTGGGACTTCAACACGGCCAACACGGGCTCCGTCTCGTGGAAGACCTCGACCAAGCAGAATCCCTACGTCTGGTTCAACACGAAGGGCACGTACTCGGTCAAGCTGACCGTCACCTACGCTGACGGCACGACCAAGTCCGTGACCAAGACCAACCTGATCTCGCTCACCCGGTGAGCGGACCCGCCCCCCCTATTTTTCGCGCCCCCTCGGCAGGCTTAACCATCCCGCCTCCGAACCCTGACCCATGCACGTCCGCATCCCCGTCATGGCGCTTCTGCTCGTCGTGCTCGCCCTCGTGACATTCTCGGCAGGGTGCACCGACGACCCGGCCGCGCCCACCGGGCCGTCCGTCTCGCCCGGCGAGACGCCGGCCGTCGCCGGCACCCCGGTCGCACCAGAGGTCCTCGCACGCTTCGTGCCCCCCGCCCCCGCAGGGTGGCGGCTGGAGGCCCCGCCGTCCACCATGGCCCTCGACGAGGACGGGATGCCCCTCCTCTCGGTCACGGCGAGTTACACCCCGGTCACGGAGCCGAACGGAACGGCGGCCGGCGATGCCGACCTGGTGATCCAGGACACGGGCGGGCAACCGATCGGCTTTCGGAAGCTCGTCGACCTCCTCGCGAGCGCGCCCCCGGGCACGGACGGCCTCGACCGCACCACCCTCCGCGGGCATAGGGCCTTCGAGGTCCGCGACGAACGGAGTGCGAGCTCCTACATCCTCGTCGCCGACCGCTACGTCGTCTACCTCTCGGTCTCGGGCACCCCCGCCGACTACGACGCCTTCGTGGCCGCTCTCGACCTCGACGGCCTCTCGCGCCTGCGATAGCATTAACCGTCCCCTTTTCCATGATCTCGATGATATCACCATGAACCGTCCCACGTCCCGTACCCTGCTCGCAGCCCTCGCCCTGCTCGTCGTGCTCGGCGCCGCCCTCGCGGCCGGCTGCACCTCCGGCGCCCCCTCCGGCGGAGCCGCCACCGCCGCCGCGACCGGCGCTCCTGCGACCGCCGAATCCACCGCCGTCGCCGGCGTCACCGGAGGCGCCGGCGCCGCCGTCAACGCGGTCGGCCACGAACGCCTTGCCCCCTTCGTTCCCCGGTCGGCCGGCGCCTGGAAGCTCGACGGCGAGCCCCAGGGCCTGACCATGAAGGACAGCGAGGGGCGCGACTACACCTGGGTGACCGGCGAGTACAGGAAGTCCGGCAGCGAGGACGCGCAGGGCAGCCTGGCGATCACCGACAACGGGGTCGCCACGAGCCCGCTCAAGCAGCAGTGGCAGTCCTTCGCAAGCCTCGACACGACCGAGATGTCGATGAAGCAGGTCACGATCAAGGGTCAGCCCGCCTGGCGGATCGAGCAGAAGCAGTCGAACGAGCACAGCATCATGGTCCTCGTCGGGGATCGGATCATGGTCTGGGTCCAGGTCACCGACGGGACCGGCGCCGACCTCGACGCGCTCGTCGACGCGATCGACTTCGCCGGCATCGCTGCGGTGAAGTAACCCCCCTCTTTTTCCGCGCGAACCCGTATCCTTAATCTTTTCTGCCGGGGTATAGATCTGCGGCATTCGCAATGGAGAGGAGCATCGGATTCAAGGAGCGGCGCTACATCGAGGAGCTCCGCATCCTCACGCGCTCCACGGCGGTCGACTGCATCATCGACGACCGGTTCGACCGGGTGATCTACGTGATCAAGCCCGGGGACATGGGGCTGGCGATCGGTAAGAAAGGCGAGAATATCAAGAGGCTCGCCAGGCAGCTCGGCCGGAGGCTGGAGATGGTCGAGTACGGCGAGACGTCGGAGGCCTTCATCGCGAACATCATCCGCCCGGCGGAGCTGGCCGGCCTCGCGCCCTCCGTGGAGGAGGGATCGGTCGACCTGGTCCTCCGAAACCGGGCCGACCTGGGTATCGTGATCGGCCGCGGCGGCTGCACCATCGAGAAGGTGCGCCTCCTTTCGCGGCGTTTCTACGGTCTGGAGATCGACGACGTCCGGATCGGCGAGGACGCCGGAGACGCGACCGGGGTCGTGGACGACGAGGAGACTCCCTGTGGCGACTGATACCCTCGACGAGCTCTGGGCCGTCATCGAGGACCGGGCCCACCACCCGAAGGAGGGATCGTACGTCTGCTCCCTCCTCACCCACCGCAAGGGGATCGACAAGCCCCTCGAGAAGGTCGGCGAGGAGGCGACCGAGTTCATACTTGCGGTCAAGAACGGTGACCCCGAGCGGATCGCGAGCGAGGCCGCAGACCTCTTCTTCCATGTCCTGGTCGCGCTCCGGGCGTCGGGCGTGGACCTCGCCGACGTGCTCGCCGAGCTCGACGCGCGGCGGCACTAGCCTCCCGCCGCGCCACCGCACCCCTGATAAACCTTGAGACATAAGGAGTACCGGGTTTATCAATGAACTATCGAGTGCTTGTGAGCGATCCGCTGGCCGAGGAGGGGATCGAGATCCTGCGCGGTGAGGCCGAGGTCGACGTCAGGACCGACCTCTCCGAGGACGCGCTGGTCGGGATCATCGGCGACTACGACGCCCTGCTCGTCCGGTCCGGAACCGAGGTCACGGCACGGGTGATCGAGGCGGGGAAGAGACTCCGGTTCATCGGCCGGGCCGGTGCCGGCGTGGACAACATCGACACGGCGGCCGCCACCCGGCGGGGGATCATCGTGGCGAACGCTCCCGAGGGCAACACCCTCGCCGCGACCGAGCACACCTGCGCCATGATGCTCTCCCTCGCGCGCAACATCCCGCAGGCGAACGCATCTGTCAAGGGGAAGCAGTGGAAGCGGTCCAGGTTCATCGGCGTCGAGGTGAATGAGAAGACCCTCGGCGTCGTCGGCTTCGGCCGGATCGGAAAAGAGGTCGCCAAGCGCGCCTCCGCCATGAACATGCGGATCGTCGCGTACGACCCGTTCATCGCGAAAGACCGCGCACGCGAGCTCGGAGTCGAGATCGTCGACCTGCCCGAGCTCTACAGCCGCGCGGACTTCATCACGATCCACACGCCCCTGATCAAGGAGACGCGCCACCTGATCAACGCCGAGACGATCGCCCAGATGAAGGACGGCGTCCGGATCGTCAACTGCGCGCGCGGCGGGATCATCGACGAGGCGGCGCTCTACGACGGGATCGTCGCGGGCAAGGTCGCCGGCGCCGCCCTCGACGTCTTCGAGAGCGAGCCGCCCTTCGACTCGCCCCTCCTCGGGCTCGACCAGGTGATCATGACGCCGCACCTCGGCGCCTCCACGGTCGAGGCTCAGGCGAATGTCGCGGTCTCGGTCGCCCGGCAGTGCCTCTCGGTCCTCGGAGGCGGGGACGCGAAGTACGTCGTGAACGCGCCGACCATCCCGGCCGAGCAGGCCGAGGCCCTCGAACCGTTCGTGGACCTCGCCTCGCGCATGGCCCGGCTGCTCATGCAGATCACCGACGGCCGGATCGAGGGGCTCCACATCACCTATGCGGGCGAGATCCCGCACCTCGACCAGGCCTCGCGCTACCTCACCAGGCAGACGGTCAAGGCGCTCCTCGAGCAGATCCTCCACCTTCCCGTCAACATCGTCAACGCGGAGGTTGTCGCAGGCGAGCGCGGGATCGCGATCACCGAGACCGTGACCCGCGAATCGCACGGGTTCAAGAACCTGATCCGGATCGCCCTTCGGACCGATCTCGGCGAACAGACGATCGAGGGCTCGGTCTTCTCGCCCACGCGCCGGCGCGTGGTGGCGATCGGCGGGTACACGATGGACCTCGACCCGACCGGGCACCTGGTCATCTCCAAACACCTGGACCAGCCCGGTGTGATCGGGCGGGCCTCGACCACCCTCGGGCGGGTCAATGTCAACATCGCCGGCATGCAGGTCGGGCGGATCCGCCAGGGTGAGGAGGCGATCATGGTCCTCAACGTCGACTCGGATGTCCCGGCCGAGGCGATCGAGGAGATCCGGACGCATCCCGGTATCTTCTCGGCCTGGTTCGTGGACATCTGACGCACATTTTTTTATAGGAAACCCGCCCACGTTGTAAGGCACACACGCGGTGCAGCGGGCTCGTGGTCTAGCTGGCTATGACGTCGCCTTGACATGGCGGAGGTCCGGAGTTCGAATCTCCGCGGGCCCATTCTTCTTCGCTTTCTCTCCTGTTTCGCTCTCGTCCCCGCACCGCCTGCCGTCGCCTCGACACCCGCGAGACAATCCGCCGGCCCCCGGGCTTTTCGATTGGCTGCAACCGGTGCGTCACGAGGTCCGGAGAGACGGACTGGGGCAGTCCGAACGGATAATTATTTCCGATCGGCAGGGTATTCCCACATACCCTGAGGTCTCTGTTATGACGCCATCCGACTCCACCTCGCCCCACGGCGGCTCTGTCTCGTGGGTGACGCCGTCATGGCTCGCCGATCACCACGGCGACGAGCTCCTGCTTCTCGACTGCCAGCCGAACATCCACGAGTACGTGCAGGGGCATATCCCCGGGGCCATCTACCTGAACGAGAACGTCTTCCGGGCCCACGAGGGCACCTGCCCCGCGCGCTGGGTCAACCGCGACGCCGCCATGGGGCTCTTCCGGCAGTTCGGCCTCGATGCCGACGTCCCGGTCGTGGTCTATACCGGCTCCTGTTCGCTCACGGGCTGCACGACCTATATCGGGGACGGGCTCGAGCAGACCATGGTCGCCTACTCGCTCCTGCGGTACGGTCACGGCGACGTCCGGATCCTCGACGGCGGCCTCGACGCCTGGAAGGCGGAGGGGCACCCGCTCTCGCGGGAGTACGGGAAAGCGGAGGAGTCCGGGTTCACGCCCCGCGTGCGGAACAACCTCTTCCTGGACCTCGACGAGTTCGTACGGCTCAAGGACCGCGAGGACGTGATCCTGCTCGACGCCCGGCCGCCCGCGACCTACCAGGGCCAGGGGCCGTGGCCGAAGCCCGGGCACATCCCCGGCGCGGTCAACCTCCCCTGGAAGGGGCTGATGAGCGCCGAGAACACTCGAAAGCTCCGTCCCGAGGCCGAGATCCGGCAGGCGGTCGAGGCGGTCGGCGCGACCCCCGACAGGACCGTCATCTGCTCCTGCGGCACCGGGCGCGAGGCGACGAACGAGTATCTGATCTTCCGCCACCTGCTCGGGTACCCGGACGTCCGGCTCTACGAGGGCTCGTTCACCGAGTGGACGGCCGACCCCGCGAACCCGACCGTGACCGGGCCGAACCCCCGGTAGTGCATGGACGCGATCACGGCGATCGACATCCTCGCTCAGGGCTTCGGCCTCGTCGGCGTGGTGGTCACGGTCTACGCGGGCGTGGTCGCTGCCGTCCACCTCCTCCGGCGCGAGTTCGGGCGGGGGGACCGGAGCTACCGCCAGATCCGGATTCACTTCACGAACCGGATCCTCTTCGGCCTCGAGTTCTTCATCGTCGCCGACCTGATCCGGACCTTCACCGAGCCGGGGCTGCAGGAGATCACCCAGCTCGGCGCGATCGTCGCGATCCGGACCGTCCTCGCCTACTTCCTCGAGAAAGAGGCCAGGGAGTTCCCCGACATCGGCTAGTGGGACCGGCGCCGGCCGACCGCCCCGACGTAGACCAGGAACTGCTCGTCGTCGAGGCCGAGCGCCCGGCCGATCGCCTCGTCATCGAACGCCCCGACCGCGCAGACCCCGCAGCCGATCGGCTCGGCCGCGAGGTAGAGATTCTGGCAGACGTGCCCCGCGCCCCGGAAGAGGTAGCGGGATCCTCGTTCGCCGTACCGCCATGTCCTCCGGGACCGTAAGGCCGTCCCGAGGAAGACCGCGG
>Ga0074195_1004777_pt1 | contig 10855 bp, 9 predicted proteins | sample EPASupsiteHSE623_FD_64525 | JGI IMG/M metagenome (GOLD analysis project Ga0074195, IMG submission 64525) | Bioremediated contaminated groundwater from EPA Superfund site, New Mexico - Sample HSE6-23 | ecosystem: Environmental > Aquatic > Deep subsurface > Groundwater > Contaminated ... | reverse complement strand
GAAGCACATAACCCAGGGCGCAAAGAAAGTAATCGTGAGCGCGCCCGGAAAGGAGTGCGACGCGACCCTTGTCATGGGAGTGAACTTCAACACTTATGACAAGTCAAAGCACCACATCATCTCGATGGCATCCTGCACTACTGGCTCGATGGCACCTGTGATGAAGGTAATCGAGGAGGCGTTCGGAATCAAGCGCGGGTTCATGACGACCTGCCACGCCTACACGATGGACCAGAAGGTGCTTGACGCATCGCACAAGGACCTGCGCCGCGCACGCGCAGCAGCGCTCAACATCATACCTACAAGCACCGGCGCGGCAAAGGCAATCGGCGAAGTCATCCCGTCGCTGAAGGGCAAGATGAACGGCCTCTCGCTCCGCGTACCCGTCCCAGACGGCTCGGTCACAGACATTTCAATGGAGCTTGGAAAGGAAGTCTCCGTTGAGGAAGTCAACGCCGCGCTCAAGGCCGCAGCAGAAGGCCCGCTTAAGGGAATCCTTGGCTTTTCGATGGAGCCACTTGTGTCAAGCGACATCATCGGTGACTCGCACTCCGCAGTAGTGGACGGGCTGTCGACGATGGTTCTTGTTGGCGCAGACGGAAAGAAGGGCAACATGGTCAAGCTCCTCTCCTGGTACGACAACGAGTACGGCTACTCGTGCCGTGTAGTGGAGATGGCGTCAAGACTGGTATAGTTGGTTGGCGGTTTTTCCGCTTCCCAAGCCTTTCTTTTTTCCTTTTTGTTTTTATTTTTTTCATCCTTTCATATTTTCATTCGCACTTTTTTGTTTTCCAAAAAAATATTCCAAGGGGGTAGGCAAAGTATGGCAAAGCTTCTTGCGGATGCAGGCGACCTTGACGGCAAGACTGTGTTCCTGCGCACCTGTTACGACGTGCCAATCGACGTTTCAAAGCCCAAGCTAGACCCTGCAAGGGTGTCCGACGACTCGCGCATACTCGATTCCATTCCCACCCTCCGGTTTTTGGTTGAGAAAAAGGCGAGGATAATCATCGAGCCCGGCTGGTGCGGCAGGCCAAAAGGCGAGGACGCCGAGCTTTCGATGGCGTGCGTAGCAAACCGGCTCTCCGAGACGCTCAAGAAGGAAGGTCTCCTCCAGTTCCCCGTCCTTATGGCGCCCAATGCCTTGGATGGTTCCAAGCCGCGCAGCGTCTACCGCAACAAGGACGAAGTCATACTCGCAGCACAGTCAGTAAAGCCCGGCCAGGTGCTTGTTCTTGAGAACAGCCGCTTTGATGCCGAGGAGAACTCCGCAGACGACGGTTTCGGCGCGTTCCTCGCATCCTTAGTTGACGGCTGGTCCCTCTACGTAAACGAGGCCGAGGCACAGAACCACCGGCCCTGTGCAAGCGTCACAGTCACGCCCCTCAAGATTGCGGAGCAAGGCGGCGATGCCGTTCTTGGCATGCACTTTGCAAAGGCAGCGGAATACATAGGTGGAATCGGAAAGGCCCTGCGCGCTCCAAGCCGCGGCAAGTTCGTGTTCTTCCTGACTGGAAAGAAAATCGAGACTGCTCCCGGAATCACCTCGAAGATTACCGTCGCGTCCAACCTGCTTGACCTGATGGCTGAAGGCGATGTGATGGTGGTGCAGGGCGCAATAGCTTACACGTTCCTTCTTGCGGACATGCAGAAGGACGCGCTTGCGAAGGACTCCAATATGATTTCAATGATAATCGCGGAGTACAACGCAAAAATCAAGCAGGTTTCCTCGGACGCCAAGAAGACCAAGGAGCCCGGTGCGGCCGAGGCTGCGGCAAAAGCGATCGAGGGTCTTGAGAAGGAAAAGAGCGTCAAGATTCTATCGCTGATTGGCCTTGACGAGAAGCAGTGCAAGGTCTTTGTCGGCAACTCGTATGTCGATTACAAGCAGCTCGGCGAGCAGCTCCATTTTGCCCATTCATTGATTGCGAAGGCGGAGTCCAAGAAAGTCCAGCTCATCACTGGAGTTGACCACATAATCTCCGACCAGCTGCCCAACAAGTCCGGCCAGCTTCCGGCAAACGCCAAGGTGCAGGTGTTCTCAAAGCCCTTGGGCATCCCCGCGGGGTTTTTGGGAGTGGCTCCCGGTCCTGCGACCATCTCGGCAATCTCCAAGGCAGTGTCGGGCGCGGGCATAGTGCTTGTTGCAGGCCCCATCGCAATCGAGGACATCAGCATCGAGCAGAATTACGGCGTGCACAAGCACGTCTTTGATGCAATCGGCGCTGCCAAGGAGGCGGGCGCAATCACCGTTGCCGCAGGTGGCGACACCGCAGCGACGGTCAACCGCGTGCATTCGAGCGCATCGTTCTCAATAGTATCCAATGCAGGCGGGGCAACGCTCGAATTGATAGAGAAGGGCACTTCGCCCGGAATCGAGGCGGTTGAGAAGGCAAACCAGATTGCGGCTTCAAAGAAAGTCTAGGGGGCAAGTTTTCTTTCTTTTCCCTATTTGCGTTGTGGCCTTCGGCGGCGTTTCCTTCCTTTTCCGGTTTTTTTCTTATTTTTTGGACTTTGCCTTTTTCTTTGTAGCATTAGCAGAGGCATTTCCTTTTTCCAAGGCCTTGGCCTGTGGTGCGGTTTGTCCCGCAGCGGGCGCAATTGTTGCAGGTTGGGTTGCCGGCTGTGCGCTTGCAGACTGCTTCGCCTCAAGCGAGTCCGTTATCGCCTGGCGCAGCTGCTTGAGCACCCCCCGCGGGACGTTTCCTGCAAAGAGCACGCCCGTGTTCCCGACGACCTCCACGCGCACGTACTCGGGCACGAACGCCCGCAGCTCCTCGTCGTGAACCTTGGGGTATGAAAGCGGCGCGAGGCGGAAGCCGATATTCTGCTGTGCCGGCTTTCCGGGCTGTCCAGGCTGGCCTTTCTTGAAGAACTCCGCATACGGCGAGCGTGCGAAGAATGCAGGCGCCCAGTTCTTCATCACCAGCACCAGAACGAAGTTTGCAAGCACTATGAATGCGAATATTATGAGGAACGAGGCGTCGTGGTCAACCAGCGGAAGCGCAAACATTGCGATTATCGCCACCCACATTGCCGCGTTTGTAGACAGCGAGCCGAGCAGTTTCAGGTAGTCGTATTCCATCTTCAAGTCATCTTTGATACTTTCACGAAACGGCGCGTTTTATGGCTTTTGCAGCCCCTTTTCCGGCCTAGTTTTGGGCTTCCGCGCCCTCCAAAATACAATGAAACTAAATGCATCTATATATTTTTTTGGAAAAACAATTTTTTCGCAATGCCTTTATAAGTTTGGTTATTTCCATTGATTATCGGATGGGTAAAGGCACGAATCCACCTTTAGTGGACTGGTTCGTTATTTAATGTCTGATACCAAATCAGGTTGCACAATTGCGGCCGCGGCAATCGTCCGGCGGGCCATTTTCAGCGTTTGAACGGTGTTTCCCAATATGACTTCGAAGATTTCGCCAAGAAAGGGCAGGGAAGATGAGGAGGACGGCTCGCTTGACCAGGTAGGCCGCGTGGCATCAACCGGAGCGCCGGCAGGAAAGGCCGAGGATAAGAAGCCCGACCACGCCGCAAACGAAATCGGCGCCAAGCTCAAGACCCCCCAGGGCGCAATCCTTGTCCCCGGGGTGGAAATCATAAAGGACGCCAACCGCAAGAAGGACGCAATCATCGCACAGGCAAACGCCAAGGCTGACGAGATAATCGAAAAAGCCAAGGCCGAGGCCGCAAAGGAGACCGAAAAGACCCTCCAGGCGGCCAAGCTCAAGGCGGAGAAGGAGAAGGAAAAGATAATCGAGGACGCGCACAAGAACGCAAAGAAGGCGCGCTCTGCCAACCAGGCGGACGTCTCGCACGCCGCAGGCCAGGTATTCCACAAGGTATTCGGTGAACTGTTCTAGTTTATGCTCAAGCTCAAGAACGTAGTCAAGATACGCATAATGACTACTGAGAAGCACCGCAAGGACCTCATCAAGTCGCTGTATTCGTTCGGCCTGGTGCAGGTGGTCTCGGCCATGGAGCCGCAGTACGACAAGCCCCTTGCGGAGTACTCCCAGGTTTCGGACGCCCTCGTCTACCTTCGCGGCCTAATCAAGAAGTACGACCTTGGCGTCGAGCCCGCGCCAAACCAGGGCGAGATTACCGAGCTCAAGACCTATGCAGACCAGTATGCCGACATAAAGGCTACCCTTGGCGCGTTCGAGCAGAGGATTGCCGAGGCCAAGGACAAGCACGACAAGGCATTTGCGCTCACCAAGCTTTGCTGCGGCTTTGAAGGCTACGCTCAGACTTTCTCGGAGTTCTTCCCAAGCGGGGTTCTCAACCCGCGCGTGGTGCTCTTGCAGCCAAGCTCAAAGCACGGCGTTGAGACGCTCATAGCTTCCCTTTACAAGACCGACAGCGTCATACTGGAAAACAAGGCCGACGACTCGGACAACGCGCCGGTTGCGCTCATCTACGACGCACCCGACGAACCGGCCGTGCTTTCGACAGCAGGCTCCGACGTCTCGTTGCTTGCAGGCCCCTACCAGGTCTACCGCACCGACACTTTCCAAATCCTTTGCGAGAGCACGCGCTCGGCAGAGGAGCTTTCGGCAAAGCACCTCGCCCACGCCGAAAAGGAGCTTGAGGCGCACCTTCTTGCAAACAGGCAGAAGTACCTCAACCTGGTCTCGCGCCTTGAGACGCTGTCCGGGCTCACAACGCTCCCCCTCAAGTTCACAAAGGCAGACAAGCTGCTCATAGTCGAAGGCTGGGTGCCAGAGGACATCTACAACCAGCTTGACCGCGAACTCAATGCAGCCCTTGGCAACGTCGTGCAGGTAAGCGTGCTTGAGACCAAGGACAAGCCGCCCACCCTGATGGACAACCCGACCGTGGCAAGGCCCTTCGAGTACCTGATGCGCTTCTTCTCGATTCCAAGCACCGGCGAAATCGACCCGACCATACTCATCGCAATCACTTTCCCGCTTTTCTTCGGGCTCATCCTCGGAGACATCGGCTACGGAATCCTCGGCCTCATAATCGCGTTGTACGTGCAAAGCAAGTACAAGTCTGGCTTCTGGGGGGACTTCTCGCGCATAATGGTGCTCTCAAGCATCGCATCCATACTTTTCGGGTTCGTGTTCGCGGAGTTCTTCGGAAAGGAGGACATCTTCGGCTACGCGCTCCACCCCATGATTGCGCGCGTCACGACCGCAGGCACTTCCACCATGATAATGGTCTCGCTTGTAATCGGCGCGGTCCACGTGTTCCTGGGCTTTGTGCTTGGCGCAATCAACGGCTACCTGCACCACGACAGGCACCACATGTGGGCGAAGATCTGCTGGGCGGTGTTCGAGGTAAGCGCGATATTCCTCTACCTTTCGCTCTCTGCTCCTGGCATGCTTGAAGGCCTTCCAGTTGACGTCATCCTCAACGCGTCCGGCGCGCTCCTTGCGCTTTCCCTTATTGGCATACTCAAGCTTGAAGGCATCGCCGGAGGAATCGAGATATTCAGCCTGGTAAGCAACATCTTCTCCTACCTGCGTCTCATCGCGCTGGGCCTTTCCGGCGCAATCCTTGCGATGGTCATCAACACCATCCCAATTGACCTGGGCTCAATAGGGGCGATGCTTACGGGCGCGCAGCCGTTCGACATCGGCGCGATAATCGGGGTCATACTTTTCGCAATGATATTCATAGTGGGGCACGCGATGGCGCTGCTTCTTGCGCTCTTCGAGTGCTCGATACAGGCCCTTCGTCTGCACTACGTGGAATTCTTCTCCAAGTTCTACCAGGGCGGCGGCTCGGACTTCCTGCCGCTGCGCGCGGTCGCGCCCAGGAGGCGCAAGGGCCTTGACGGGTGGAAGGAGAGGCAGTACGCCAAAAAAACTAAGGTTGAAAACAGATATTTACACAGAGGTGTAATGTGAAAATGGTCGACATGTCAATAGGAACTGGGCTTGCATACGTTGCAGCATCGCTCCCCATAGCGCTTGGCGCAATCGCAACAGGCATTGCAATGGGCAACATCGGTGCAGCTGCAATGGGATACATGGCAGAAAAGGACGGCAACCCGCTCATCTACGTGGCATTGCCTGAAACTATGGTAATCCTCGGGTTCGTGTTCTCGTACATGCTCATGAGCGCAATAACTGCGTCTGCAGGGGCAGCGGCACACTAAATACCGGAAGGAAGTGCAAAAACCGAATGGGACTAAACGACATAATCAAGGACCTTGAGAAGGACGCAAAGGCCGAGGCGGCCGCAATCGTAGCGGATGCCAGCAAGCAGGCCGACGCAATCCTTGCAAAGGCCAAGGCCGACGCCGCCCAGCTGGGAAAGGACGCGGCAGTGCGCGCCGAGGAGGACGCAAAGCGTTCCGCCCATTCAGTCAGCCTTGCAAAAATCGAGGCCTCAAGGATCCTCACTGCTGCAGAGCGCGAAGCCTACGGCCTTGTGGCCAAAAAGGTGCGCGAGAAGCTCGATGCGCAGTCAAAGGACAAGAAGGGCTACGAGAAGTACGTGGCAGACGCCGTTGCCAATGGCAAGAAGCTGGTTGGCAACGACTTTGTACTCTGCGCCAACAAGCGCGACCAGGCTCTTGCAAGAAAGTACGGCCCCCTGTCAAGGACCGTGCTTGAATGCGAAGGCGGAGTCATCGTGACCTCGCCCGACGGCATGGTGCGCTCGGACAGCACGTTCGACGCGCTCTTTGCAAGCCGCGAGCTTGACGTGGCCAACTGGGCAAGGCACTACCTGAAGCGTTGATTTCACTCTTTGTTTTTTTATAGTATAGGCAGACAATCGGTTGTGTGGGATTAGAAGCAATATGGACCTTTCGTACGGATATGCAAACGCGCGCGTCAAGGGCATGAAAAGCAAGCTCCTTGGCGAGGAGACGCTCCGCGGTTTGTGCAGCTGCGCCACGTTCAACGAATTCGTGAACATGATGGAGGGCACGCCCTACAAGCAGTCGTTCGTCAACGCCTCGGCGCACAACGAGGGCATCCGGCTTGTGCTTGCGGCGCTTCGCATGGAGTTCGACTCGATGCTTGGCCGCATCTCAAAGGTCGTGCCGGACGAAAGCGAGGACAAGGTCCAGTCGCTGATTTCCCTCTACGAGCTCAAGCCGTTCCAGGTAATCCTCGCGGCGAAGGCAGCGTTGCTTCCTGTTGACCAGTCCTACATAGGCTTCCTGGATTCGCGCGGAAAGGAAAAGGCCAAGATTCTCATGGACGCGGCCAACTTCGATGAGGCCCTCCAGGCGCTTGGCAAGGTCGGCTATTCCAAGGTCGCCTCCAAGGCGCACGCAAAGTACGTGCACTCCAAGGACTTCCGCACCGCGCTGCGCATAATCGGCAAGGAATACTACAACAACATCTTCGAGTACGCCCGCGGCGAGCCCGACCCGCTCATCAAGGAAATACTCACTGCCGAGCTTGACTACTTCAACTGCTCAACAGCACTCCGGCTCAAGAACGCCGGGCTCAAGTATGCAGACATCAAGCCCGAGCTCTCCCACCCGTCAGCTTCGGGCCTTGCTTTGCACATCGCAAAATGCGAGACCGTGCAGGCTGCAGTCGAGGCAATAGCAAACAAGCTTGGGAAACGCGAGATAGTGGAGACCTATTCAAAGAGCACTGCCGGGCTTTCCGAAGTCGAGCTTGCGCTTGAAAAGCACATGTACAAGAAGATTCTTTCAGCAACCCGCGTAAGCGTGATGACGCTCGGCGGGGTAATCGGCTTCATCTACCTCAAGCGCCGCGAAATCGAGAACCTGCGCGCAATCGCAGTGTCGCTCACCTTCCCCAAGCGCGAGGGAATGATGTGCAAGGTAATATACACGCTCAAGGGCGAAATCGGTGCCAATGCAAAATGAGTAAGATACGCGTAATCGGCGACAACGCCATGATGCTCGGCTTTTCGCTGCTCGGGATCCGCGACTGCGTAATAACTACTGCGGACAAGGCCGAGGACGAGGTCAAGAGGGCCCTTGAGGACGAGAGCATGGGAATGGTAATACTTCTTGATGACTTTGCGACTGGCTTCTCTGCGAAGATGAAGCGCCGCATCGAGTCAACAACTAAGCCAGTCGTGGTGATAATACCCGGCAAGGCTGGAAGCGGAAAGCAGGGTGCAAGCAACCTTGCCGCGATGATAAAGAAGGCAATTGGAATAGAGCTGAAGGCGAACTAGACGCCATTATGTTACAATAACCGGTGATAAAGACAAATGGGCTTTTTGAAGAAGATTTCGGGTCCCGTCGTAGTTGCTGACGGCATGACTGGCAGCACCATCAACGAACTCGTCAGGATTGGCGAGCAGAAGCTTATCGGCGAAATCATCGCCCTCAAAGGCGACGAGGCCAGCATACAGGTGTACGAAGAGACAGCAGGGCTCAAGCCCGGCGAGAAGGTCATCTCAACAGGCCTTCCGCTCTCAGTCGAGCTCGGGCCAGGGCTCCTCTCATCGGTCTTTGACGGCACGCAGAGGCCCCTTGAGAAAATCAGGCAGGCTTCAGGGGATTTCATCGCCCGCGGAATCGACGTGCCCTCGCTTGACCGCAAGGCAGTGTGGAAGTTCGAGCCCAAGATAAAGAACGGCGACACCGTCCACGAAGGCCACATGCTTGGAACTGTCAAGGAAAAGAACATCGAGCACCGCATCATGGTCCCCGTTGGCGTGTCCGGAAAAGTGTCCGGAATCAGCGAAGGCAACTACAAGATTACCGACGTGGTATGCACTGTCGGAAAGACCGACATCACCATGCTCCAGAAGTGGCCTGTGCGCAAGCCGCGTAAGTCGCAGAGCAAGAAAGACATCGAGCCTCCGCTCATCACTGGAAAGCGCATCTTCGACACTCTTTTCCCGATGGCAAAGGGAGGCGCAGCTTGCATCCCCGGACCGTTCGGTTCAGGAAAGACTGTCACCCAGACCGACCTTGCAAAGTACTGCGACGCAGACATCATAGTATACATTGGCTGCGGGGAGCGCGGAAACGAAATGACCGAAGTGCTCACCGAATTCCCGCACCTTACTGACCCGCGCACCGGAAAGCACCTGATGGACAGAACCATCCTGGTTGCAAACACTTCCAACATGCCTGTGGCCGCGCGTGAGGCAAGCATCTATACTGGAATCACACTCGCAGAGTACTACCGCGACATGGGCTACGATGTGGCCCTGATGGCCGACTCCACCAGTAGGTGGGCAGAGGCGCTCCGCGAAATCTCCGGACGCATGGAAGAGATGCCCGGAGAGGAAGGATACCCCGCGTACCTTGCACGCAAGCTTGCCGAGTTCTACGAGCGCGCAGGGCGCATCGTCTGCCTCGGCAGCGGCGGAAAGCGCGAAGGCTCGATTTCGGTAATCGGCGCAATCTCGCCAGCAGGCGGAGACACTTCCGAGCCAGTCTCGCAAGGAACCTTCCGCATCACCAAAATCTTCTGGGCACTTGACGCGTCGCTTTCAAGGCGGCGCCATTACCCGGCAATCAACTGGCTCAAGAGCTACTCGCTCTATGCCGAGATGCTTGCGAAGTGGTTTGAGAAGAACGTTGCAGAGGACTACTGCACCCAGCGAGTTGAGGCAATGGGCCTGCTCCAAAAGGAAGCGGAGTTGCAGAACATCGTCCAGCTCATCGGACCTGACGCACTGCCTGACCGCGAGCGCATGATCCTTGAAGTGACCAAGATGCTGCGCGAGGACTTCCTGCAGCAGAACTCGTACGACGAAATCGACGCGTACTCGTCGCTGAAGAAGCAGTACCTGATGCTGCGCACGATCCTGCACTTCTACCACAAGGCCAACCGGGCGTTGGATGCGGAAGTGCCTCTTGCCAAGATAATCTCCTCGCCTGCGAAGGGCTTGATTTCCAAGCTCAAGCGCGTGCCCGAGAAGGAAATCGAGGCCAAGGTCAAGGAAGCGGTTGCGTCAATAGACTCGACGCTCTCCTCGGCATAATTTTTTTGAATGGACTATACTACGAAAACGGTGTTTTGCAAATGATACGGGAATTCCAGACGGTCAAGGAAGTCTTCGGCCCCATCGTGATGGTGGACCGCGTACAGGACGCGGCCTACAACGAGATTGTCGAAGTCGTGATGCCCAATGGCGAGAAGAAAAAAGGCCAGGTGCTTGAGACTGCGCGCGGGTACGCCGCAGTGCAGATTTTCGGCCAGACCACCGGGCTTGACGTTGAAAAGACCATCGTGCGCTTCTCAGGCGAGACCTTGCGGCTTCCCGTAAGCGAGGACATGCTTGGACGCGTGTTCAACGGAATCGGCGAGCCCATCGACGGAGGCTCCAGCATCCTCTCATCGGAGAAGCTTGAAATCACCGGAAGCGCCATCAACCCCGCATCGCGCGCGCCGCTTTCGGACTTCATCCAGACAGGTATCAGCACAATCGACGTCACCAACACGCTCGTTCGTGGACAGAAGCTGCCCATATTCTCAGCTGCTGGACTTCCCCACAACGACCTTGCAGTTCAGATTGCAGGTCAAAGCACTGTCCGCTCCAAGAAGTCACAGGACAAACAGGACTTCGTGGTAGTGTTTGCCGCAATGGGAATCACCTACGACGAGGCGCGCTTCTTCATGAACAACTTCGAGCAGAGCGGAGCGCTCGAACGTTCGGTGCTGTTCCTCAACCTCGCAAGCGACCCGTCAGTAGAGCGCATCATCACCCCGCGCCTTGCACTGACTACCGCAGAGTACCTCGCATTTGAAAAGGACATGCAGGTGCTCGTCATCCTCACTGACATGACCAACTACTGCGACGCACTGCGCGAGATTTCCGCAGCGCGGCAGGAAGTGCCCGGACGCCGCGGTTACCCCGGCTACATGTACACCGACCTCTCGCAGATTTACGAGCGCGCAGGACAGATCAAGGGCAAGAAGGGGAC
>Ga0074195_1004776_pt1 | contig 10861 bp, 8 predicted proteins | sample EPASupsiteHSE623_FD_64525 | JGI IMG/M metagenome (GOLD analysis project Ga0074195, IMG submission 64525) | Bioremediated contaminated groundwater from EPA Superfund site, New Mexico - Sample HSE6-23 | ecosystem: Environmental > Aquatic > Deep subsurface > Groundwater > Contaminated ... | reverse complement strand
GTACCCGAGGGCATTGATGAAATCGTAATCGATCATCTGGGCTTCCACATCACCCATTCTCCGTTTCTCGTCCTGCGCCTCGAACCGTGCCTTCTGGTCGACAGGATCATTGAGTTCCGAGAATCCGTTACCCACTTCCATCCCGTTGATGAAGAACTCGAACCGTTCGGTAAATCCTTCCTTTTCGCGGTGCCGCTTTGCAAGCGGGGAATTCTCAACCGGGTAATCGTAGATGAAGGTCGGCTGGATCAGTTTTCCCTCAACGAGCTCTTCGAAAAAGGCGATGAGGAACTCCCGCTGGGACTGCAGTTTTTCTGATTCCGGAATCTTGTGCTTGAGTGCCAGTGAACGGAGTTCTTCCACGCTGTGGGCAAAGATATCGATGCCCGCGTATTCTTTAACTGAATCTTCCATGGTGATCTTCTTCCATGGTTTGGCGAAATTCAGGGTCATCTCCCCGTACGGGATCTCGTCTTTACCATGCATTGACCGGATGACGGAGGTGACGATATTCTCGGTCAGTTCCATCATGTCCCGGAAGTCACGGAATACCCAGTAGATCTCCACCATGGTGAACTCCGGGTTGTGGTTGGTATCCACACCCTCGTTCCGGAAGTTCCGGGCGATCTCGAAGACCTTCTCGAATCCCCCCACTACGAGACGCTTGAGGTAGAGCTCGGGAGCGATCCGCAGGAAGAGTTTCTGGTCGAGGAAGTGGTGGTAGGTGGTGAACGGGCGGGCATTGGCCCCTCCATAGACCGGCTGGAGAATCGGGGTTTCGAACTCTAAAAACCCGTTATCATCAAGGAACCGTCGGATAAGGGCGACAATGCGACTACGGTCCCGGAATGTCTGCCTGCTCTCCTCGTTGGTGATGAGATCGACATATCGCTGGCGGTAGCGCTTCTCCACATCCGTGAGCCCGTGGAACTTCTCGGGAAGTGAACAGACCGCTTTGCAGAGCAGGGTAAAGGTATCCACCCAGATCGTGATCTCGCCGAGTTTGGTCCGGAAAACATGGCCGGTGACCCCGATGATATCCCCCCGCTCGATGTACTGGTTGAAGATCTCGAACTGCTCTTCGCCCAGATCGTTCTTCCGGATGTAGAGCTGGATCTTTCCCGCTTCGTCGCCGAGATCGGCAAAGATGGTCTTGCCATGGTTCCGGACAATGTAGATCCTTCCTGCGGTCGTGACGCTCTCTGCACTCTTGTCGTGCGTTATGTCGGCGTACCGGGTCTTGATCTCAGAAATGGTATCCTTACGGTCGAACGTGGGAGGAAAGATCGTTATCCCTTTTTCCTTAAGGGAGGTTATTTTATCGAGCCTTGTTATTTCAAATGGAACATTTTCGAGGGGACCGGTCATCTTGAAAGCACCACGGTGAGTAGGATACTCGTGTATCGTAAATATGCGGTTCCGGTGGTAATAATACCTTTTTTACAAATTTCTCTTAGAAAAACGAATTAATTTTTCACTCTGATAACTCCGTATCGGAAAACAGGGAGTAAGAAGAAGTATTGACTATTCCCCTTTCCTTTTTTTGAGGATTCCTGATGCATATTTTGCAAGCCCGTATACCCCGTCAGTGGAAGGGTGGACTTCGATGAACTCCTCAAAGTCATGGACGGAGAAATGCCGGCTCATGAGAAATGTCATGTATCCTGTAATAAGGCCCCCGCCCGGACCTGCGGCACATACACCATCTATCGCACCATCCTTGCGATTTACAAAAATCTTAGCAAGGCCGGTGTCGCCCGAAGGGACTGACCAGAATGTACCCGGTCCGGCAGGTCCCGGGATTGCCAGCGATGCCGTGTTCTCAGTAACCGATCTACAGAATGCCAGTTCCTGCGAAAGGTTGATCGATTGCGGGATGAACCGGTAGTCCATAGTTCGGGGAATCCCGAGAATGTTGTCCGCAGCCACAATCCCCTGGTGCCGGGCAACCGGTGTCAGGTAGGGAGGACCGATTACATCCCCGCAGGCATACACGTCCGGGACACTGGTGCGCATGTGCTCATCAACGATAATTTCACCAACCGGTCCTTTATTGATGCCATTGAGCATTTCAGAACGAGGTACAAGTCCTGCGGCGATCAGTACGGCATTTGTCTCATGCGTGGTAGTCTTCCCCCCGGTTGTCAGGGTGAGTGTTTTTCCTGGGGAACTTTCGGTTATCGACTGGACCCGGGTGTTTTCCTGTATATCAACCAATGAAAGATCCTTGACAGCCAGTTCCCGGAGATGCGTGTCCAGATCTTTTAGAAGGGCGCTCCTGCTCAGGAGGGTTACCTTGCAGCCGAAAGTGCTGAAAATATATGCAAATTCGGCAGCCATCACCCCTCCTCCGATGATGGAGAGTCTTTCTGGTATTTTATCAATGGTAAACAGGGTGTGAGGAGTATATACTTCCGGCAGATCAATACCCGGAATTGCCGGGATTTGAGGGCGGGATCCGGTTGCGGCAATTACCACATCCGCCTCGATCTTTTCTTCATTTAGAAATACGGTTTTTCCCTCGAGCCTGCCGCTCTTTCCGTAGATAATGTCCACACCGGCAGATTTGGTCTCTGCATCAAGCACGGATGCAATCTTTGCCTGGATCGCGTGCATCTCCTTAAACATCCGGGGAACATTGATCGCAGGAGAAGCATCCATCACGCCGAGATGCCGGAATTGCTGGAAAGCATGGATCGTACGGGCCACATCGTTGAGGGCGCAGACGGGCATGCAGCCAACATGGAGGCACTGGCCCCCGATACCGCCCAAGCCTCCGCGTTCGATGAGCCGGACCTCTTTTCCGGCGGATGCAAGCCGGATAGATGCGATACGGCCCGCGGGGCCACCACCCAGAACAACGATCAGGGGATTTGGGGATATCATAAGAAAAAATCTGGTTTTTATGAGAAAGGATCTCAGGGGGAGATCCCTTCAGGTTTCTTGTATCAGAAGACTTCGCAGCCTTCGTCCATCGGTTCCGAGAGCAGTTCGCCGGTGAATGCGTTCACTTCGACAATCTTCTTGCCCCGGATCTGCCAGACCGGAATATAGACCTGCTTGGAATCAACGGTGATGTTTTTCCTGTCAGGTTTTAAGATCTTTTCTTCATAGAAGATCGCATCGCCTTTCTCCTGCTTGATCCGGACTTTCTGGGTGAGCCGCTCGATCAGTTCGTTGACTATCCTTTCTGAAGCCTCATCCTTGCGGATATGCGAATCGCAGACTTCTGCCGCGCCGGGAATCTCGGTCTCCTCTACCTGTTTGTCATCGAGATCGATCCTAATCCCGTTAATCGCGTTGATTGCTCCCCAGCCGTCAGCGTCAAAGGGAATCCTGCGGTCTTTGTACACCTGCTCTCCGCTGCTGGTATAGTGGAACAGGAAATGGGGGATGAACCGTAACTTGGCCACACCCTGCACCCCGGCGGTGCGGATTGCAGCCTGTTCGGTGATTTTTATCGGGAGATGGAGGAGCGTGATACCGGATGGCTCTTCTTCTTTCGCTGTGGCTGCCGCAGCTGCGATTACTGCCGCTTTCTTAGCTTTTCCCGGCGTGAGATCAAGTGCCAGTTCACGATCAAGGATATCGGCAAGGACCGCTTCACCAGTATATCGTACAAACTCATCGATTCCCCACTGGATGCAGTTCTCGGTGGAGATCTCTTTATCGAGAGAGAAGAGCAGTTTCTTGCAACTCATCTCCTGATCATCGATCATGAGGCTGTAATTGGTCTTATCGAACTGTCCGATCAGATCGCTCTCGTTCGAACAGAGCACCAGCAGGCAGGTGCTGTCACGAACAGCTGAAAGGTCGAGAGGGTCATCAACCTCTTCAACCTCGTACCGTGCCGCTTCAAGAATGAGTCGCATCGCATTCTTGGCTTTTTCCCGCATATCGTGTTCCATCATACATAAATTGCCTTACTCTTATAGAACAATTTTTCTATTGTTATGTCCGAGATTAGTATAATGAACCTCCCGCTGAAGTTTGTCAACCACAATATCGAAGATTTTGCCATCCAGGTAACATTCGATCCGGTTGCGGGAGACGGAAAAGTTGTATACAATCTCTCGTTAATAAAAAACGAAGATCTTGACTATGCAATTTCTGTTCTCAAGGATGCCAATAAAACCGGTATCAGTGTCAGCGGTATGGTCAAATTTTTCTCATCGGGTGAAAAAGTTGCAGATTTTGCAATCCCCAAAGACTGTACAGGCATTTGCACGATGTGCAGCATCACGTTTGACGGGCTTCTTATCCGGAGGGGTATCCCCATCAACCCGATTGGTGGCGGGGTAGTGGAAATTGAGAACCGGACCCCGATCCGCTTCACCCATATTATCCTGTACGAGCACACAACCATCGATCCACTGCAGGTACTCATCTCCCAGAAAACTACGTCAATAACCAATGTTATGCGGAGGGGGAGCGGCAATATTCTTGCAAATATCCGGGAGTTCCATATGGAATCAGAGCACCTGGTCGGCAATGTGCTCGATGAACTTTCGAGCAGCAGTTATTCAGGGATCCTTGAAGTGGGCATGCCCAACCTGTCGCTCCTGGGTGTACCTGTCAGCCCGCAGTATGTTGCGATTGCAGCCATTGGCGGTACCAATCCCATGGCAGCGATCCGGGAAGGGGGGCGCTGGATTCAGATACAGGCAATGAAGGGTCTGATGGAGATCCAACAGATGGACGAGATCAGGGATTATTAAAAAAAAATATCCTATTCCGGCTTTTTTGTCCAGTCCGCGATCAGGTTGTAATACCGTGAGAAGAACCGGACAAACCCGTCTGCTTCTGAAAAGAGCGCCACAGCATCTTCCTTTCCGGTCCCCATGATAACCAGTACACGCCGGCTATCGACAATACAGATACCCCCGGCCATCATATCCTTCAAACGATCAAGTTCCTGTGGCATTTCCGGGTGTTTCTTGACATAGACCCGCACTTTTCCCGTATTGCTACCCCCCCACTGGGGGGTGACAACCTCAACATCCGAATGTCCTGCCTTATTCTCCAGCAGATTTTTAATTTCCGGTGAGATGATCTGGGGGTGGGCGATTATCCTTATGGTATGGATAGCAGAGGATATGATGTCGGTGAGTTTCCTCTGTATATTATCGATACCATAAACATTCCATATCAGCTCCTCGCTGCTCTGTTCATGGCTGATTCGTTCACGTTGAATCGCTGACAGGATCTCTCGGGCGTCGGCAGCATCGTGTTCGATCCTGCTCATCATTATTGCCACTCCCTCCTCATGAGAAAGGGCAGCAAACCGTTTTGGGGTTGAACGGGCAACGGATATGAGTTTTTTTTCCTGAAGTTGATCCAGTACCGGGTATACGGATGCGCGCGGGACAGTGGATATTTCATGGATTTCACTTGCGGTTGCACTCACCACTTTTAAAAGAGCTATATATACCAGCGCCTCATATTTTGTCAAACCGAGTGATTTGAGACATTGAATTACCCTGGCATTACTGGGAGGGGGCTCTTTCATTGGAACATGTCTTTATATCCTGCAATATTAAATGTTGTTATAATAATAACAACACGTGGTCACTGATGGAATATCGCAGATTTATCATTATTATCCTGATCCTGTTTTTCGGATGCAGCATGCCGGTGCTGGCTGTGGATACCTACCTGGGGTCAGCCCCCCAGATGTCAGCAGCAATCTCCGGCGTCAATGAATTCACCGCGGGACAGGATATGACCATAAATGTCCTTGTCCAGAACCGCGGGTTGAACACGGTAAAATATGTCACCAAAGGGACGATTGATCGCGACGATCTGCCGACCACTGCCAAGATGGTCACCGTCTCACTCGCGCCGGGGAGTGCACCGTTCATAATCAAATCAGATCCCCAGAATATTGGCGATATACCAACGCAGGGATTCGCAACGGTCCCCATCCTGGCAAAAGTTCTGTCGAATGCTTCCCAGGGAGAGTACCGGATCCCGCTCACGATCAAGTACACATACCTCGAATCGGCCAATAATGATGCAGGGGAATTCCTTCAGAATAATTACCGCACGGTAAGTGAAACATTTCCCTTAACGGTCATGATCAAGCCCCAGGTAAAAATCGATGTGATCGAAGCAATTCCAGAAGACCTGAATGTCGGGAGCGGTGGATATCTCAACCTGACAATACAAAATACCGGGTATGAAGACGGGAAGAAAGCTACGGTTAAGATACTTCGGAGCGGCCAGAGCCCGATCATTCCCACCGATAGCAGCGTTTTTATCGGGGATTTCCCGCGTAATGGAATCGTAACCTGCAGGTTCAAGGTATCCGTTTCGGGCGATGCCGCACGGCAGACCTACCCGGTCGATGTTGCTGTCACCTATGAAAATCGTTACGGTGAAATCGTCACCTCCTCGACAGACACTGTCGGTATTCCTGTTGGCGGGAAACTTTCATTTTCTGTCATTTCTGCTCCTGCCCAGATCAGCCCGGATTCGGACAATGTGATTACCGTCGTGTTCAGGAATAACGGTGATGCGACAGCCTACCACTCACAGGCACGGATCTCCGCAGTTGACCCGTTTACCAGTTCAGATGACACTGCGTATATCGGGGACTTAAAACCCGGGGAGAATGTCACAGCACGGTATCAGATATATACCCGTGAAGAAGCAGAGATCAAAACCTACCTGCTGGATGCGGAGATACGGTACCGGGATGCACTGGACAACAGTCAGGTATCGGATTCCTTTAAGGTACCGGTTTCAGTAGAGCCAAAACCTGCATCAGATGGTCTTGTTTCCATGCTTCCGGTAATCCTTGTTATCGCAATTATTGGCATTGGCGCCGGGTATTATTTACTTGTAATGAGAAAGAAGAAGTGATGCTTGGATGGGATGGGGCTCTCCCTTTGCCTTCGGTCCGGACAATTGCGGAGATGCGGCCTGTCCTTGCCGACTCTTCGTGCGAGGGTCACACCCCTCTTTATTTTATGTACCGCGATCTGGCGAAGTCAGATTTGGATCGCCAGTGGTTGCAGAGCCAGAAGCTGCGCTATGATCTTACGGTTATCCCTCCCTGTACCCTCTGCGGCGAATGGGTAAAGACCAAAGGACATTATCACCCGAAAAACCCTGCCGGGACCGGATATCCGGAAGTCTATGAGGTGCTGGAAGGTGACGCGAAGTACCTGCTCCAGTCGCGGAGGCTGGATGATATAGTGATGATTTCTGCACACGCCGGGGATGTCGTCATCATCCCCCCAGAGTATGGGCACATTTCGATCAATCCTTCTGCTGATAAGACCCTTGCCATGGTTAATATCGTATCTACTGCGTTTGAGAGTGAATACGGCGAATATGAGACGCTCCACGGGGCAGCGTATTATGCAATGGGTAATGGCAGCCTGCAGAAAAATCCCCATTACCCGAAGATACCTGAAGTCAGGTATCCTGGCACGCGGTGGAGATCTGCGATGCACGGGTTATGTACGGGACCCCTTTACCAACAAATCGGGAATGAGTCGATGCTCAGGTTCCTTAATTTCCCGGAAGAATATTCTGGGATTTTTACAGAATTGCTAAAAGATTAGGTGCCGGGAGCCGCTTGTGCTCGCTTTTTTTCACCAGTGCAAGGACTTTTTCTTCGGTCGGGGTTGCCGCTTTCCACTCGTGCAGTTCAAGTGCTCTTAACGAAGCATCGATCTCGGTATAGGTAAGCCCGATCTCGCTCTCGTCACTCTGGCCTTCCCATAACCCGGCAGAAGGGGCTTTTTTCAGAATAGAATCCGGAATGTTGAGTTCCCGTGCGGCTTCATACACTTCATCCTTGTACAAATGAAGGAGCGGCTGTACGTCTGCTGCATTGTCGCCGTATTTCGTGCAGTAGCCGAGCATATACTCACTCCGGTTGGATGTTCCGCAGACAAGCCGGTGGTCGATGTTGGCTTGATAATAGACAACTGCCATCCTGATTCGCGCCATAAGGTTCCCGGTCAGGTACCGGGACCCGGTATATCCTGTCATGGCTCTGAAGCCTTCAAGCATCGGTTCGATACTGACTATCCTGTGCTCCATGCCAAGCCGGGCACAAAGTGTTGCAGCATCTTTACAATCTTCAGGATTGTTGATTGCCGAGGGAAGCGAAAGCCCAAGAACTTTTTCAGGACCAATTGCCCGGCAACAGAACGCTGCTGCTACCGCGGAGTCTATGCCCCCACTCACACCAACGACAATACCTGTACAACCGCTGTTCCAGTAGGCGTACCGGATCATCTGCTCAATCTGTCCCAACCTGCATCCAAGCTCTGCTGCCATGCGTACTCTTCCGATTATACTAGGTGAATGAATTTTTTCAACTGTTCGGTATCTCCCACCGCGATAAGAGCATCTCCTTTTAAAATGATCTCTTCTGCCGATGGGGCGATGATAAACCGGTTTGGGCTTTCGATACCAATGATACGAACCCCGGTTTTCCGGGTGAACCATTTCAGGGGTTTTGAATAGTTTTTATTGGCATGTTTAAGGATAACCAGATCATTGTTGGGGAGTTCGAGAAGGATGGTTGCCGTTTCGGCAAGAATGATCCTTGCGATCGTCTGGCCTCCAATCATGGGCAGGAGTGCAACATAATCCGCTCCTGCCCGGTAGAGTTTTTCAACAGAAACAGGCTCATTGGCACGGGCAAGAATCCTTATGACGGGGTTAAGGTTCCGGGCCATGAGAGTAGTAAAAATATTCACATCGTCATCGTTCAATGCGACAACACAGAACCGTGCATCTTCTATGCAGGCTTCTTTCAACACCGCCTCATTTTCGGCATTACCGACGACCTGCTCTACACCCTGTTGTTTCGAGTCCACTACTATGCAGGAGACCCCGGATGCATGGAGTTCCTGATAAGCACCAGCACCTACATCTCCGAATCCAGCGATCACCGCGAATGCATCTGCACATCCGTTGATATTGAATTCTTCGCGGATCGCAGCGACAATGGATTCAGCCCTGCCAAAAAGGAAGAGGGATGTTGTGTTGTCGACAATGATATCGTGACCCGGTTCAGGAATGAATTTTCCGGCCTTCCAGAGGAATGGCACTATGATACCGAATCGCTCAAAGAGCTGAAGATCTGTAAGGGACTTGAATGCAGCCCTGCACCCGAAAACCACCGGGATATTGATGAGCCTGAGTTCCTGCTCTGCTGCGTGTTCGAGGTTGATGTTGATCCTGTCAAGCCCGGGAATATCCGGCTCTGCATCCCCGCTCGGGTTAAGGACGGCATGTCGTGCCAGGATCCTTCCCGTTGCATGTTTTGGGGATAGTACGTAATCTGCTCCCGCGTATCGAAGATAACGTTCAAAGGAAAGCTTGTCCACAACGGAAATGATCTTTCCTTTTACCAGTTCGCGAATACCCAGCACAATAGTGGCGGTCTGTCGCTCATCCTTACAGATTACAATATAATGTGCATTTTCCAAGTGTGCTGCCGCCCACGTACCGGGATCGCTATAATCTCCCCAGATTACATAGGCGCGTTTACGGTAATGCGTGGCAATCTCAAGGGCGATTACCTTGTCCTGTTCAATAATCACGATATCATGATCGGAGACCGTGAGACTGTCTATAACCGACCGGGTGAGCTCATCGTATCCCATAACAACGGTATGCCCTGACAACCGGTGCGGGGTTCTCCTTGGCGGTGCGGGTGCAAGGAGGGTAGTGAGGAACGGTGCGAGGAGCAGAGGGATAACGATAAAGATCATGATCACCCCGGACAGCATAATCTGGATTGCAAGGTACATGGTGAGATCATTGGAAAACGGGAGCAGCCAGCCGTATCCTACGGTGGTCATCGATTCGACCACAAAAAGAAGCGCCTTGGGCCATGAGAGCGGTTTGTTCTCAAGCACAGGATATGCCGTATGGAAGATGTACGTGTAAAGGGCGATGAGCATGGCAAATGCAAGGAAATAGATCGCAATCTGGATACCCGGCGAGTTCCTGATTACCCGCCATACCTGCCCGCGTTTAGTATGCGCCATATTTCATATCACACTCTGTTGATTCGATATTACTCTCTGCGCATCCCAAAAACCATTCACACGCATAGATAATGCCTGCAATCCCCGTGGGAAAACCCGCCAGGTTCTCTCCCAGGTTCAGGAGTGCATATTTTGTTGCAGGATGATTATTCGTGTAGTTGTCCAGCATAGCGACCGTATCCTTGTGCAGCCTATCTCCCGGTTCCAGACAGGACGTCTGTTCCTCGGGAAATCCACAAAGGTCCGCATACAGGGATAATTCCTCGGTGGTAACTGAGATAAACGGACAGATCCGAAGGATGGTGTCCTTAGAGGAATTGCCTCTCACTAATATGTCCACATTACCCCGAATGAAGCTGTCAAGTACCACACCCGCCGCATCATCGAGGCATAATGCCCATGCAATACTGGTGATCCCGTGTTGTTGTGCCATCCTGTCGATCAGGATCGAACGGGGTGGTTTGGACAATGGCAGTGATGCGATATTCAGATTTTTTTCCGTATCTGCACTCGTAAGGATCCCGGATTCCTGCCATAATCCTTCAAACACTTCCGTATCCAGAGCCTGTGCGATCTTTTTCGCACGCGAGATGTCGCTATTGTCACCAGTCCCGTCTGCGATGGTAATGGCACTGATCCGGATATCCCGACGCTGTTCTGTAAGGTGTTTTAAAAAATACAGGAGAGCGCTGCTGCCCGGGTCTCCGGAAAGAAGTACGGCAATATGATCGCCGGGCCTGAGCCAGCCCTGGGCCCGTATCATCTTTTTTGCTTTTGCTTCAACATCGGCAACCAGGTGCTGGCCGCAGAGATGCATCCCCGAATAGGGCTGGAAAACGATC
>Ga0074195_1004775_pt1 | contig 10863 bp, 8 predicted proteins | sample EPASupsiteHSE623_FD_64525 | JGI IMG/M metagenome (GOLD analysis project Ga0074195, IMG submission 64525) | Bioremediated contaminated groundwater from EPA Superfund site, New Mexico - Sample HSE6-23 | ecosystem: Environmental > Aquatic > Deep subsurface > Groundwater > Contaminated ... | reverse complement strand
CCTTGTTGCTCAAGCCTGGCAAAAACGCTACCGAAGTGGCTGAAAAAATCAACATTAAAATACTGTCTAAATTTCTTCAATTCCATTCCACTGGTTGTTCTTAAGGCTAAAAAAACGTATTCAGCCATTGCTACATTCTTTGCAGGCGTTTCTCTCATAGCAATAGTCGAAGCACCGGTTGTCACTTTTTTTATATATTCTTCAATACCTGATACCTGGCTTATTCTCTCCCCCTGAAAAAAAGAATGGGCTGCACAGCCAATACCCAAATACGGCTCATAATGCCAATATTTTAAGTTATGTTTGCATTCTTTGCCAGGACGAGCAAAGTTGGAAATTTCATAACGCACTAATCCTTTTTTAGGTAAAAAGTCAGTCATCAGATCATACATAGCTTCTTCTGCCACTTCCTCCGGCAAAGCTAACAGGCCTTTATCAAAAGCAGTTGCAAGCGGTGTGCCTTCTTCAAGCTTTAGGCCATATACTGAAAGATGGCAGGTATTAAGCGCTGCAGCTTGCTTGAGTTCATTGGCAAAACCGACAAACGTCTGACCTGGCAGACCGTACATTAAATCAATACTTATGTTGGTAAAGCCGGCAGCAAAAGCATGTGCTATGGCATTAATACTATCGGTTGTTTTGTGAATTCGGCCTAGAGAGACAAGCAACTTGTCATTAAAAGACTGAACACCAAAACTCAGTCTATTTATGCCCATAGCTTTTAGCGTAGTTAACTGTTCCTTAGTTACAGTACCCGGGTTGGCCTCCATACTAATTTCTGCTGCTGGTTGGATGGAGAAATGCGTAGTTAAGCTTGCCAGTATTTTTTCGATAAACGGCACTGGCAGTATACTGGGGGTTCCACCACCAATATAGACTGTGTCAACAGACGGGTTACATAGCATACCGCCCTGTTCAGCGATTTGCTGACACAAGGCGGTAATATAAGCATCAAACAGATGCTCAGCATGGGCATAAGAAGAAAAGTCGCAATATAAACATTTCTGCCGGCAAAACGGGATATGCACATATAAACCAAGTTCGCTCATATAGCTTCTACCTTAATCCATTTTTAAGATTGCCATAAAGGCTTCTTGGGGTACTTCCACATTACCAACCTGCTTCATTCGTTTTTTACCCTCTTTTTGTTTCTCTAACAACTTACGTTTACGGGTAATATCGCCGCCATAACATTTTGCAAGTACATCTTTACGCATTGCTCGTACTGTTTCACGAGCAATTACTTTGCTGCCGATGGCAGCCTGAATAGGAATCTCAAACATCTGGCGGGGAATTATACCTCTTAGCTTTTCAGTAAGCAGACGCCCGCGATGAGTGGCTCTATCCCGGTGAACAATCACGCTGAGAGCATCAACAGGATCGCCGTTAAGTAAAATATCCAGCTTAACAAGCGCCGAAGTCTGATAGCCGCAAAGTTCATAATCCAGCGACGCATAGCCGCGAGTTGAAGATTTTAACTTATCAAAGTAGTCATAAATAATCTCGCTAAGTGGTAAATGGTATGTCAATGTAACACGGTTTGTATCAAGATATTTCATATCTTTGAATTCGCCGCGTTTTTCCTGGGAAAGTTCCATAACAGCACCGACAAAGTCGTTAGGCACAATAATGGTTGCTTTCACAAACGGCTCTTCCACATGATCAATCTCTTGCGTTGTCGGCAATTTTGAGGGGTTTTCAATTTCAATAACTTCGCCGTCTGTTTTAAATACACGGTAAATAACGCTTGGCGCGGTAGTAATAAGTGTTAGATTATACTCACGTTCCAGGCGTTCTTGAATAACATCCATGTGAAGAAGTCCCAAAAAACCGCAACGGAAACCAAAACCTAGCGCGATTGAAGTCTCTGGTTCAAAAACAAGAGATGCATCATTTAATTGCAATTTTTCCAAAGCATCCCGCAGGTTTTCATAATCAGAACTCTCTACCGGGTAAAGACCGCAATACACCATTGGTGTAATTTTGCGATAGCCGGGTAATGGCTCGGCAACTGGCTTATCCGCGCTGGTAATAGTATCGCCAACTCTGATATCGCGTACATTTTTTACACTGGCAGCCACAAAACCGACCTGGCCTGGCCCTAACTCATCAACATTGGCCAGATAAGGTTTGAAAACCCCAACCTCAGTTACTTCAACTGTTTTGTTTGTAGCCATCATTTTAATTTTCATGCCAGGTTTGATCATGCCGTCCATAATCCTGACATACGCAATTACACCTTTATAAGAATCAAAATGAGAGTCGAAGATCAGTGCACTCAGCGGCTCGCTGGCTTTGCCCTGCGGAGCTGGAACCTTCCTGACAATGGCTTCCAGAATTTCTTCAATACCCATACCTGTTTTGGCACTTGCGAGTACCGCATCAGAAGTGTCTAAGCCAATAACATCTTCAATCTCAGTTTTGACGCGTTCGGGTTCGGCACTTGGCAAGTCAATTTTATTAATTACAGGAATAATCTCAAGATCATGTTCAAGAGCTAAATAAACATTAGCCAGCGTTTGCGCTTCTATACCCTGGGCGGCATCAACTACTAAAAGTGCCCCCTCACACGCAGCTAAACTGCGGGAAACCTCATAAGTAAAATCAACATGCCCTGGGGTATCGATAAGGTTGAGCATATATTTTTCGCCGTCTTTGGCTGTATAATCCAGCTGTACAGCCTGTGCTTTGATGGTAATGCCACGTTCGCGTTCAAGATCCATCTGGTCTAACACCTGGTTTTCCATCTCACGGGCAGAGAGAGCTCCTGTGTACTCCAATAACCGATCTGCAAGAGTTGATTTGCCATGGTCGATATGGGCAATAATTGAAAAATTACGAATGTGTCCTGTATCCATACAACTGGGGCTCCTCCCTGGTATAATTAAGGCTTTTTTACATACTTCAATAAATTATACCATCAGCAGCCTGCAGCCTGCAAGTTTTACCTATATTCGCGGACAGTTTCTTCCAGCTTCTCTATAGCCTGCCGGCTTTTTGCTTTTAGCTTTTGCGAAACCGTTTCCAGATACGGCTTAATCTGTTTCCAGTACCGCCATAGCGTTTCTTTGGTTTTTAGCGCTTCGTCTACAAATTGTTTATGCCAGATAGCAAACCATTGTCTTTCTTGAATTCTTTTAAACTCCGACTTAATTTTAATAGGAAGCTGAAAGGAATGTTGACCAATTGTTACAGCAAGCTCTTGTTCGCTTAGTGAAACAGCAGTACCTGGGTATATGCGATCAAAAGCCCCTGATATATAAGTTAAATAGCTATGATCTGCCTTATTTTCCATATAAAATAGGCGTTCGTTTACAGGACGTTGCGTCAGTGCTGCCATCTGATATTCAACAATGCCTACACCAACTGCCACAATTGTCAACAAAATAATTAGTCCTTTAATAATCAGTTTAGTATCTGTTGCCACCGCCCGTTGCAACACAGTAATCCTCCTTACCCAACTAGCGGCTTTCTGCAAGAAGCTCCACAAGTATGTCTGCCATGAGTTCCATGCTGCGAAGCGCTTCTTCTTTGCTACTTTCCTGTGAACCTACTTCAAGCAAGAGCGCCCGTGGATGAAGATGTTGATTATATCGCCATTCTACAAGTTGAATACCGCGGCATAAGCCGGGGTATTTCTCATTCAATTTAGCTTCCAGCAATTTAGCAAAAGCGTGATTTTGCTGCCAATGAGGCTGCGGCAAATCCTGTTGCCCGGTTGCTACAACAAAAGCAATTTTAGCAACCTGAATGCCATTAACAACCGCAGTCACATTTTCACGTTTTTCTGCATCGCGGTGAATATCAAAAATCATTTGTAGTGAAGGATTGTCAGTTAGCATTTTTTGTGCCGTGGCTTCCGACGGACCGTAGGCTTTCATAAAACTTGGATGATCATGAATCGTTGTACTGTGAATTGCTTTAACTCCGGCACTTTCTAACTTCTGAGCCAAAGCCCCGCCAATGTCTGCAATATCGCCCAATTGACCTCCCGGTCGATGCGCTACTCCAGAATTGGGAATAAACGACTCTGCCGTATGCGTATGATAAATCCCTACTAACGGTTTATCCTTGTTTGCTGAGTTTTGAGAATCAAATCTTGGAAAATTGGGCAGTGTTGCCGCACTGACAACAGGTGATACCGGCTTCTTAAACGCCAGCATCAATGGGATTTCATGTGAGAAAAATGATCGCCAGTCTCCAAAATCAACATTTGCAAATAACAGCACCAATCGATGGCTAAGTTTAGCAGGAGTTAATTCAGGCGTTATTTTTACCGGGCTTTGTGGACGAGAAATCTCAGCTAACCCAGGTACTCCTAATAATAATATTTGCTTTCCCTGCGGCAAAAATCCTGGCATGTTTTGTCCATAAATTGCCGTTCCGCTCGCAGGAATAGTACTGGTTGTACTATTCCTGTATATGCCGACTGTTAGAAAAGTTATCATGCCAAGCAGGCAACATATACATATAATATTGAACAGTTTAAGGTATTTATAGTTATTAAAGAAATTTATCCAAACTCTTTTGGAATTTATCTGTTTTCGCTGTTTTCTCGTTACCATGGTGCCTCCGCCAGTTACATTCGTGTTTTTGTTTACATACAATCTATATGCCTGGCTTCAAGGCGATATTACACATATTATCGGACTAGCTATGTTAATGCAAATACATATGAATGTTTTCATAATCAATATTAGGATGCATGGCTTGATTAATCCCGCCTGCTACCACCGCAGAAATATCCTCAATCAGCCTATCAACTTCTTTCGGGGTTACCATAAGATCTCCCAACATTTCCGGCAGCACTTGCCGAACAATGGTATGCCTGTCCTGATCTGACAAGTCAGCCATGCTTTTAAAATAACGGCCGAATGCAGCATGTTCCTGCAAGGTATTAATCGTGTCCATTGCGATAGTTGATGCATGGACAACGGTTGGCACCCCAATTGCAACAACAGGAACCCCAAGCGAGGCTTGCGTAAGTCCAAAACGTTTATTGCCAACACCTGAACCTGGATGAATACCAGTATTGGCTAATTGAACTGTGGTGATTACTCGCTGGCTTGATGCTGCCGCCAAAGCATCAATGGCAATGACTAAACTAGGCTTGATTTTACTTACAATTCCTTGAATAATTTCACCTGTCTCCATGCCGGTTATTCCAAGTACTCCAGGAGAAATGGCGCATACTGAGCGCACACCTCCCTTTAGTTCCGGAGACAGCATCTCTTGCAGGTGACGAGTAACTACAATTTTATGTGTTGCCCTTGGTCCTAAAGCATCAGGAGTGACATTCCAGTTGCCAAGACCTACAATTAACACTGTGGCATCGCGGGGCAGATTAATCATTTCTGCAAGTTCTGTTGCTAAGAAGTTCATTACCTTTTGTTGCAAAGGAGTATTCTTATATCGTAATCCAGGTGCTTCAATCGTAATGTACTTACCCCGCATTTTTCCCAACATTCGCTCTGCATCTGGTGTAGTAATATTCACGCGGGTTATAATAATATCCTGATCTTCGCTGGTCTCTACTAAAACTCCGGGAATATCTTCGCGTACTTTTTTGCTCAACATTTCCCGCGCTTCTAAAGCCAAATCGGTTCGTACTGTGTTAAAAATTTGATCCATACGTTTCGCTCCTTTAGGCTAATATGGTCCAGACTTAGGTTATCCGAAAAAAAAGCCACCTATGCAGCAGCATTTTATTCCGGCTTTTTGCTTGCTTTTTCCTGTAGCTCATGATAAAATACTTTAGTAATATATACATAAGGAGGTGAATTACTTGCCAAATATTAAATCATCTGAGCGTAGCGTAAAAACTGACGCTGAACGGCGTGCCCGCAATTATTCGGTAAGATCAGCGATTAAAACTTCTACTCGTAAGGTGGAGGAAGCTGCGACTGCCGGTAAAGCAGATGAGGCCAAGACCCTCCTGACCAATGCCGCAAGCATTATTGATAAAGCAGCCGCTAGAGGCGTTATTCATAAAAATGCCGCTGCCCGTAAAAAATCGCGTTTAGCTCGCAAAGCAAATGCAACCCAACAAGCTTAATATCAATAAGTAAAAACCCTGTTCACTTTTAAAGTGAACAGGGTTTTCGATTACCTGGTGAATAAAACTACTTTTTATTCACATAACTCAATTATAATTTTTTCTAACACTACAGGACCATTTTGGCTTGTTTTTAATTCACGGTCAGCCGCTGCTAAATTAAGCAAAGCATTTTTTAATTTTTTTTCATTAAATCCGCCGCTTTGTTTTATCAGTTTTTCACCAATAAACCCGGGAACTTTAAAATAATCAGCTACTTCCCTGCTGCCATACCTTTTATTACACAGTTCCTTTGTCTGCCAGAGCTGTCTTACTTGCCTTGCTAAAAGTGCCAGTATCCGAATTGGGTGTTCGCCTGCTGACAATTGCTCACGCAGTAAAGCCAGTGCCTGCGCAGTTTGCCTTTGACTTAATGCTTCCACCATCGAAAAAATGGACACTTCCGGTACAGCAGATAATATTTCAACTAAATCCTGCAGAGTTACTGTTGGCTTACCCATTGTATATAAGGTTATTTTCTCTAATTCATTATTTATAAAATCAAGGGAAACTTGTGGCATCATGCTAACCACAGCCAATAAATGCTCCTGCGCACCAGGAGCCATTTTTATTTTTAATTCTGCCAGTCGGTCAGTAAGCCAGTTTCGCAGTTCTTTGCCCTTCAGGGGTGACGCTTCAAAAATTACGCCGTTTTTATCGATTGCTTTGAAAATTTTCCGTCGTTTGTCTGGTTTATCAGTCGTCATAAATACAACACAACTATAGGCAGGCATATTGCTAAATAAGGCACATAACCGTTCGGTGGATGCGTCAGTTTTTTCCTGACTTTCATCCCCCTCGGTTGCCGCTTTGCGTCCGGCACTGAATAAGCCAGTATTATGGACAATAATCAAATTCTTCTCACCAAGAAATGGAATGGTTTCAATAGCATTAATGAGTTCTTCCTTATGCGGATCAGACTCAAAAATAATGAGATTCATTTCCCGATCTTCTATAGGCACAATACTGCTGATAAGAGCCTGCTCAACCCTGTGTAAAAAATATGTTTCTTCACCATACAGCAAATACGCTGATGCAAATTTATTTTGTTTGATTGCCGCCAATACTGCTTTATAATCCATGTTTCACCACATTCTAATTATTTTATATATGTATGGACATCCATCTTTTTGCCATCTGAAGAAAAAACAACGGCACCATGCCTATCGGTGCGATATACTACTGCAGCCTGTTTTGTAAGCCGCATAAGGGTTTCCGAATGTGGATGACCAAAAGGATTCCCATAACCAACAGAAATCACGGCAAATTTAGGAGCAACCGCCTGCAGAAAAGACTCAGTAGTAGAAGTTCGTGCCCCATGATGCCCTACCTTTAATACAGTAGAAGTCTCAATCGCATTTTTCAAAAATATTGCCTCTCCCTTAGCCTCTAAATCACCGGTAAATAAAAAGCTATGGAGTCCATATTTTACCCGAACAATGCTAGAAGCTTCATTACTGTTTGAGGCTATACGGCTGCTTCCCTGATCGCCAGCCGCCTGGTCAATCCTAACTGATACATTATCAATCTCAAAATGCAGCCCGGTATAGACCGGAATACTAATTGCTTGCTTTGCTCGATGGAGCAAAGCTTGTACTGCAGGCGAAGGCACCTCCTGCGGCAATAGCACATTGGAAATCTTGATGGCATTGGCAACACCGGAAGCTCCACCCGCATGATCCTGATGTCCGTGAGTCAATACTAAATAGTCAAGTGTCCTTACGCCAAAATGCTTAAGATATGGGGCAACAACCCTCTCCCCCACATCAAAACCTGAATCACCCCATGATCCGCCAGTATCAACAAGTATACTTTTGCCATGAGGTGTAATAATTAAGGCTGCGTCGCCCTGTCCAACATCAATAAAATGCACGGTCAACGGTCGTGGATACCATACATATATTGTTAAGAAGCCAATAACCAGCAACAATGCAAAAATGCCGGCACGAGGCCAAACTGTCATAAACTGTTTAGGGCCCGGTATTTGCAACGGGCGCCAACCATAAATCCAAGACAGCGCCAGATAATATAACGCACTAACAGGTAAACCCACAGACGGTATATAAAGCGAACTATAAGGTACTGCTGATAATAATTTGGTAAGTCCCATAACTAAACCTAACCAAAGACTGCTTATTACAAAAACTATATTACCGACAAGCGGAAACCCGGTATAAATAATGACACCAAACAAACCTAGGATAATTACCAGTTCAATAATTGGCAATACAATAATATTAGCAATAAAAGAGATAAGGGAAAAATTATTAAAGTACCAGGCAATGGTAGGTAAAACACCAAGCTGCGCAGCAAGTGTGACGGCTAATGGTCCTGCGAGCCAGCAGAAAACCCATTTTGACAAATACGCTAACGTCTTGGGGTATAAAAAAATCAAACCGGCAGTAGCGCCAAACGATAGTTGGAAACTGATGTCAAATAATAAGAGCGGTTGATGTATAAGCATAGCCAGTCCTGTAGTACCAAGGGCTGCCGGAGCATACGTCTCCCGGTTGCATACTACTGCCAGTAGGCTGATTATACCCATAATGGCAGAACGTATGACAGGTGGTGTCAGTCCGCTCATAACGGCATAGAAACTAACTATTATAGCTGATGTCGTTACAATTAATAGATTTCCCCAGCGCAAGCGGTTACCTATCCAGGTAATTAATCCAACAACAAGTGCGATATGCGCACCAGATACTGACAGAATATGAATTAATCCAGTTGCTGCAAAATCATTAATGACTTTTTTATCTATCCCTTGGTACCCGCCAAATAACACAGCGGTCAAAATAGCAGCATCATTTATCGGCATTACTTTTTGCATACCGGAAATTACTGTCTGCCGCCAATTTTCAAGCCGCATTTGCCACGAGTAATCTTTATTGGCAGCAAGAACTTTTAGGGCTTGTTCTTGGCCGGACATGCGGGCCGATATGCCTTGTCGCTTAAGAGCGGCAGTTATATCAATCTGCCCTGGATTATTATACCCATGCAGTTCGAGCACTTTTCCATAAATAGCTACTTTATCACCAAAACCGCTAGCTTTAGCTTCTGCATTTTTATACTGGATAGTTAGTCTGATTTTTCCGGACACTGCTGTGGCAGTATCCGAACCAGCCGTTCTAACCTGCTCTGTTTTAATATTATAGCGTACTCTTTTCTCACTCTCATCAAGCGTTGTCGTTTCAGGAACAGCGTCAATGATTCCCACAATGTTGACGTTTTGCCCTATATAATGGCTAATGTCATTTGCAGGTAATAAGGCAGCCTGATTATAGCAAAGCATTCCCGCCATAAAAAACAACGCTGCGACAGATCTAAAACATTGTTGGTAATTACTATACACCTGCCACGCTGAGGTTAGCAACAATAAAATTGCCAAGCTTACAAGCAAAGTAATATTCCAATTATATATTTGGGCTTGCCAGATGCCTGCGGCAAACGCAATACAAATAAACAAAATGATATTATTTAGCTTCATAATTATAAGGAAATTTTGTCTTTGAATTGATTGTATTTCGCTTCACCGATTCCGGGAACTTTTTTAACATCGGCAAGCTCCCCAAACGGTCCATTTGCTATGCGATACTGGGCAATACGCTCAGCCAGCGCAGGCCCTATTCCAGGCAGTTTATCCAGGTCGGCTGTGGAAGCTGTGTTAATATTAATCTTATCGCTAGCATTTTTGGTATTAGCAGCTGTTCCGGGAATATGACTGTTATTTACACCTGCAGCAACAGTATAGGGCACATTGACTTGCATCTCATCTTTTACATGTAACGCCAGATTAATCTTAGCCGCATCGGCTCCAGGCGCAAACCCACCGGCTAAATTCACTGCATCCACGATCCGGCTTCCTTGAGCAAGTTTGTATACACCCGGTTTATTTACACCGCCACTAACATAAACAACAACCTCGCTGCTCAAAACGGTATTTGCCGCATTACTATTAACAGGCGAGTTTTCTTGCGCAGGTGCTGCGGCAATTTGTTCCGGCGAATCTTTTTGCCACATACTTTGGAAACTATATAGTAATATTCCGCACGCCACCACAATAACAATTATGAGCTTTTTCTGCAAAACTCCCATATGTCATACCTCACCATATACTTTTGCCAGTACTATTTCAACAAATTCGGTTAATATCCTGCTGTTTTTGTATTATTTGGTAATTTGTTTTACATATATCACCATTGACATTATTTGCCTGATTGTTTAGCATAACAATGTAGGATATGTTTTGATTTGGTACCGTAGGATGGCAGGGTTTTTACAGTCCAGAAAGTTGGTGAATGTGCAGATTTTTACCGATCAAAACCAACTAACGTGTAGAAAGGTAGGATGGAATTATGTCCATACAATTTTTAATCGTAGTTCTTTATATTATCATGCTTTTTGCTATTAGCCTGTATGCCAAGCGTAAAGCAGCAGGTGGAAGTGTAAACTTTTTATTTGGCGGGCGGCAAATGAACACGCTGCTGGTAGCTGCTAATGTTACCGGCTTGGCAGTTGGTGCTGCCTCAACCATCGGAGTTGCTGAAAATGCCTTTACAGCTGGCCTCGCCGCAGGCTGGTACAATGCCGCCTGGGCTGCGGGCGCCTTGGTAATGGGCGTACTGGCAGCAGGCAAATATCGTGACATGAACTGCACCACTATTCCTGAGTTATTTGAGCGTTATTATGATAAAAAAGGTCGTATTATAAGTGTTATTGGGTTAATTACCATTCAATTAGTAATAACCTCCATGCAATACCTGGCAGGC
>Ga0074195_1004774_pt1 | contig 10863 bp, 9 predicted proteins | sample EPASupsiteHSE623_FD_64525 | JGI IMG/M metagenome (GOLD analysis project Ga0074195, IMG submission 64525) | Bioremediated contaminated groundwater from EPA Superfund site, New Mexico - Sample HSE6-23 | ecosystem: Environmental > Aquatic > Deep subsurface > Groundwater > Contaminated ... | reverse complement strand
CACGCATTCGCTGTCGAAGGGTTTTATCGTGTGCATGTTGACCACCGAAGCGCCGATGCCTTCGCCCGCGAGGATATCGGCGGCCTTCAGCGCTTCCTTGACCATGAGGCCCGTGGCGATGATGCAGACATCGGCGCCTTCGCGCAAGATATTGGCCTTGCCCGGCACGAAGGGTGTCGACTCGGTCGTGAAGGTTTCGACGACGGGGCGGGCGACGCGGATATAGACGGGGCCGTTGATTCTCGCCGCCGCGAATACCGCTTTTTTCGTCTCCATGGAATCGCAGGGAACGAAAATCGTCATGTTGGGCACGACGCGCATGAGGGCGATGTCCTCGATGCTCTGGTGGCTTCCCCCGTCCTCGCCCACGGAAAGGCCCGAATGGGAAAGGCCGAACTTTACGTTGGCATTGACGTAGGCGATGGAATTTCTGATCTGCTCGTAGGCCCTTCCAGTGCCGAACAACGCGAAGGTGCTGGCGAAGGGAATGAGCCCCGAATGGGCGATGCCCGCCGCCGCGCACATCATGTTGGCCTCGGCGAGGCCGAAATTGAAAAAGCGCTCCGGATATTTGGCGGCGAAAATGCTCGTCATCGTGGCGTGGGAGAGATCGGCGTCCAGCACCACTACTTTATCGTTCAACGCTCCGAGCTCGGCCAACGCCTCGCCGTAAGCGACTCTCAATGATTTTGGTTCAGGCATCGACGGTTCCCCCTAGTTCTTTCATGGCGGTGGCGTATTCCCCGGCGTTCATGGGCTTGCCATGCCAGCCGGCGTTGTTCTCCATGAAGGAAACGCCCTTCCCCTTCACCGTTTCGCAGCAGATGAATTTCGGCTTGCCAGCGACAGGAGCCGCCAATGCTTTCGCGATCGCGCCGATATCATGGCCGTCCACCTTCAGGCACTCGAAGCCGAAGGCCGCGAATTTCTCCATGATGTTGCCCAGGCCCATGACCTGGTCGTTCGATCCATCGATCTGCAAGCCGTTGTGGTCGAGGAGAAAAACGAGATTGTCAAGCTTGTAGTGGGCCGCCGACATAGCGGCTTCCCATATCATGCCTTCCTGGATCTCCCCGTCGCCCAGTACCGCGTAGACCTTGTAGTTGGCTTTCTTGTATTTCGCCGCTATCGCCATGCCGATCGCGATCGAGGCGCCCTGCCCCAGCGAACCCGTGTTGGCGTCGACGCCGGGGGTCTTCATCATGTCGGGGTGGCCCTGGAGATGGCTGTGCAGCTGTCGCAGGGTCCAAAGATCCTCGCGAGGGAAGAAGCCTAAGTCCGCCAATATGGCGTATAAGGCCGGATTGCCGTGTCCCTTGCTGAGCACCATCCTGTCCCGGTTTTCCATCTTCGGATTGGCGGGATCGAAGCGCATCGTCTTGTAATAAAGCGCCATCAGGATTTCCACGCAGGACAGGGAACCACCCGGATGACCCGATTGGCAGGTGTAGAGCATCTTGACGATATCTCTCCTCACTTGCGCGGCCTTCTCGGCCAGAGTCTCATCGCTCATCGTACATACTCCTTTTCTATCAGCCTTTCACCGCTCCGGCGGTGAGGCCAGCGATCAGTCGTTTTTGCGCGAAGAAGAACATTACGCACACTGGAATTATCGTGATTATCCCGCCCGCCGTGAGCATCCCCCACTCGACGCCGAGCTGGCCAATCAGGTTTTTCAGCGCGACCGGTATCGTCCTGTTGGCCTCGTTGGTGAACATGACGGCGAAGGTATATTCGTTCCAGGCCGTCATGAAAACATAAGCCCCCGTGGCGACGATGCTGGGCGCCAGTATCGGGAGGATTATTTGCAGGAAAGCCTGCGCCCTGTTGGCGCCGTCGACCATGGCCGCTTCCTCGAGGGCGAGGGGGAGATCGTCCAGGTAGCCGCTCAAGAGCCAGATCGAGAAGGGAATAGTGAAGGTCGTGTACGAAAGCACGAGGGAGCCCGGCGTGTAGAGGATGCCGAGCTTGCGCATAATCGAGTAGAGCGGGATCAAGAGCAGCACCGTCGGGAACATGTTATTCGTGAGGAACATCGTCATCAGAGTCTTGCGGCCCTTGAACCGATAGCGCGAAAAGGCGTAGGCGGCCAAAAGCGAAACGGTGAGCGATATCACTGTCGTCATCGCCGCCACGAGGAGGCTGTTGGCCATGGGCTTCAGGAAGTTGAATTCGGTGAACAGCTTCTTGTAGGAATCAAAGGTGGGCGCCTTCGGCCAGTAGGTCACTACCTGGCCATAGAGTTCGCCTTCCGATTTCACCGAGGTGACGAAGGTCCAGTAAAAGGGAAAGAGGAGAAAGGCGAGCATGCCCGCCAGCAGAATGTAGAAGAGAAGCGCCTTGAAGACGCCCAACTTTCCTTTTTTCATGCTTTTCCCTCCTGGTTCCTGAAGATGTTCCTCAGGTAGAGCACGGCCACCGAGGCGAGGGCGAGGGTCAGCATGATCGACATCGTCGCCGCGTAGCCGAGATTGAGGGAATTGCCCTTGTTGAAGATGTAGACGGAGAGGGTCTGCGTTGAGTAGGCGGGACCGCCCTCGGTGAGATTGAAGATAACGTCCACCGAGTTCGCCACCCAAATGATCCGCAGGAGAGTCGTCACGAAGATGACGCTTTTAAGCGAGGGAATCGTCACGAGAAAGAATTTCTGTATGCCACTCGCCCCGTCCACGGAGGCGGCGTCGTAGAGCTCGTCGGGAATGCCCTGAAGCCCCGCGAGGAGCATGAGGGCGAAAAAGGGAATCCCCTGCCAGATGATCGTCAGGATGACGGCGGGAAAGGCCGTCGATTCCTGGGCTAGGAAGGGAACCTTGTCATGGATGAGGCCGATTTTCAGCAAAAGATCATTGAGGACGCCGTAATTGCCGTCGAAAATCCACCGCCACATGAGGCCGATGAGGACGCCGGGCGTTACCCAGGGGATGAGGCTGAGGGAGCGGACCAGGCCGCGGCCCAGGAATTTTTTGTTCAAAAGCAGGGCCAGGATGAAGCCGAAAACGAACTGGAAGCCGACACCGAGGGTGACCCAGACAAGGGTTTTCCACAAGGACTGCCAGAAAAGCGGATCGGCGAAAATCGCCGCGTAATTCTTGAGCCCTATGAAGCCGATGCTGCTCGGTCGCCTGAGATCGTAGTTCTTGAAACTCATCAGAAGCGCGTTCACCGCCGGGATGAAGACCACGGTCAGCACGATGGCGAGCGCGGGGGCGACGAGCAGATAGGGCCAGATAGTATTCTTCCGTTGCATCGATATAAACCTTCCTCGCGAATCCCGAAACCGCGCCGCCGCTTTCACGGGAGCGAAAGCGGCGGCGGCCCGATTCCGGAACGCAAGCCTTGGAAAACCGGGAACCTTATTTGCCCCAGAGCCCAACCTGCAGTTGCTTCATCGCCTCGGCCGCGGAGATCTTGCCCATGAGAGCGGCGGCGATCGTGTTCGGCCAGATGTTGTTGATCCATTCGGTCGTCGTGTCGAGGATCGGGAAGATGCCCGCGAAGGGGGCCGCCTCGATGGAGACTTTCATGAATTTGCTGTTCTGGAAGGCGGGAAGCTGCTGGACGGCCTTGCTGACCGGCACGTTACCCGTGACCGTGCACCAGGTTTCCTGGCCCTTGCCCGTGGCGAGATAGGACAGCCACTCGAAGGCCGCGTCCTTATTCTTGCTGGATTTGAGCAGGACGTTCTCGGTGTCGCCCATCGAGGTCCACTTGCCGACATCGCCGGGGAAGGGGAAGGCGTCGACGTCAGTGCCGAAGGTGTCGATCATGCCCGCCGAGGAGCCGATGTGGTGGACGGTCATGGCCGTCTTGCCCGATTTGAAGTTGGCGATGATTTCGTTGAAGCCATCCATCGGCGCTGTTGGGGGAACATAGCCCTTCTTGAACAGGTCGATGAAATCCTGCATACCGGCCACGGCGCCCGGGCTTGTCATATCGGTAAAATTCCCGCCGCGCGCCCAGATGAAGGAACCCCAGGGCTCCTGTCCGCCCTTGAATCCCCTCATGCCAAAACCGTAGACATCGGTCTTCCCGTCGCCGTTGGTGTCCTGGGTGAGTTTCTTGCAAGCTTCGAGGAACTCGGCATAGGTCTTGGGCACCGAGATGCCGACTTTCTTGAACATGGAGGGCCGGTAATAGACGTAGAGAACCTGGGTGTTCCAGGGCATCACGTAGACGCTCTTGGTGCCGCTGGCTTCTTTCATCGTGTTGTAGAGCGAGGCGTTGATCAGGTCCTTGTCCTTCCAGCCGGCGAGATAGCCATCCAGGTTGGCGAGGAGGCTATTGGCCGAGAAGAGGGGGGTCGAGGTGAGCTTGAATGACGAAGTGTCGGGACCGCCGCCGCCCATCACCGCCCTGAACAGGGTTTCGCTGTAGCCGCCGCCGTCCCAGGGATATTCCTGGGCGACAACCGTGATTCCCTTGCCGTTCGTGGCGTTGAAGTCGGCCGCCATCTGCTGCATCGTTGCGGAGTACTTGGGATTGTCGGCCCAGTACCAATGCGTGATGGTGACCGGTTTGTCCGCGGCGGAGACCGCGAAGGTGAAGAGCATCGCGAAAGCGATCGCTGCCATGAAGACCTTTTTCATTTTTCCGTACCTCCTTGGAATACATGAACTATCGATGCAAGTTCCGCAAGGAAACAAGAAACCACGATAGAGGGCGGAGCGGTTCGCCTATGCGGCCCGCTTCCGCGGCCGCCCGAAGCCCCCACTCAAAACCCCGTCTGGCGCCTTCAACCGCCAAGGGTCAGCCCGCGGCAGTCAGCCTACGGCTGATGGCGATTTCGGGGCGCTCCCGGGCAAGCGCCGCTTCCATGCCTCGTCCATATGGAAACGCATGGCTTCCGCCGCCCCCTCCGGATCCTTTTCAAGAATGCTCCGCACGATTTTGTCGTGCTCGATAAAGGTACGCTGGAAGCGGTCGGGATCACTTTCGGCGAAATCGGCGTTCAAGGAGATGATCTGGGGCGTAATATAGCTGATCAAGGAAAGACAAACCGGATTGGCGCTCGCCTTGGCTATGGCGAGGTGGAAGAGATGGTCTTCCTCGAGGGCGCGCAGGCCTTCGCTCGCCTTGGCGCGGAATTCCGAGTGCCATTTGAGTATTTCCGTCACATCGTCCTGGTCGGCGCGTTCGGCCGCCCGCCTCGCGGCGAAAATTTCCAGAAGCGCGCGTATTTCGAAGAGATTAGCCGGCTCGAAGGCTTCGTCGAAACTTCCTATGCTCGCGATGAGGCCCGAAATAGCCTTGCTGCCCAAGCCGGCGACGATGGTCCCGCGCTGCGGCAAGGTTTCGATGAGGCCGTAGTGCTCCAGCTTGGCCAAGGCCTTCCTCACGTAGCCGCGACTCACGCCCAGGGTTTCGCCCAGCGAGCGTTCCGAGGGAATTTTCGTTCCCGCCTTCAGCTGGCCGGAGATGATCTGGTCACGGAGGTGGTTGAGGACGATCAACTCGGTGTTCGGCTTTTCGATAACCTTGTTCCTCGGAAAATCTTCCATGCGGAAGGGCTCTCCTATCTGGTTAACCTAAGTGGTTAACCAGATAGGAGAGAGTATTCACCAAAGTCAGGAATTTGTCAAATCATTTATTAGCGAATTGATATCGCAGGTATACAAGAACCCCGAGCCAGATAAGCGCGAAGCTAGCCCACTGCGTCGGGCCGAAGCGCTCGCCATACGCGAGAACGCCGAGGAGAAGCACGATAGTCGGCGATATGTACTGGAGGAAACCAATGGCGAACATCGGAATTCGTTTAGCGCCCGCCGCGAAAAGAAGGAGGGTAATGGCCGTAAGGACGCCCCCGCCGATGAGCAACATGCCATATCTCGGCGAAGAGCCGTAAAAATAGCTCTGGCCGCGTATCCCGGCCCATGAAAGATAGATAAGGGCAAAAGGCAGGAGAAAGAGAATTTCATAGAAGATCGAGTTGAGGGAGTTGATTTTGATCCGCTTCTTGACCAGGGAATAGACGGAAAAGGATCCGGCAAGGACAAGAGCGAGGATAGGCAATCGCCCGTAACCGACAATAGTGACCACCACGCCGGCTCCCGCCAAAGCGAGGGATATCGTTTTGGCGCGATTCAATTTCTCCTTGAGAAAGAGCCAGCCAAGAAAGGTCACGATGAGGGGGTAGAGGTAATACCCCATGCTGAGCTCGACCAACCGCCCGGAGGAAACCGCTATAAGATAGGCGGTCCACTGGACCGCCAGGGAAAAGCTCGCGAGCAAATGAAGAAGAAGCACCTCTCTGTCCACGAGCGGGGCAAAGAGGCGCTTCGGCTTATAGACGACCAGAAGGGCGACGATAAGAACCACGAAGGCCCACAGCGCCCGATGAGCCATGACGGCAAAGGGGGGGACCGCCGCGAGCAGCTTCCAGTAAGCCGGAAGCGCTCCCCATATGAGGTAGACCGCCACGATGCCGGCCACGCCCCTCGCCTGCTCCTTCTGGCTCCACTCCATCGGCTTAGAGCGGCCCCATGAATTTGTCTGGCAACCAGGTGATGATCTGCGGGAAAAGGAAGATCAAGATCAGCGCCACGACGAGCGCCGCGAGATAGGGCATGACCCCCTTATAGATTGTCTTAAAGGGAATGCCGGTTATGTTGCCCGTGATGAAGACATACAAAGCTATAGGCGGGATGAGACCGCCGATCATAAGCGTGATGCTGATCATGATGCCGAACCATATCGGATCGTAGCCGAGGGCAAGGGCGGTTGGCAGGAAGATCGGCGTCGCGAGCACCATAAAGGCCAGGTCGTCCATGATCGATCCGCCAACGAGGTAGATCACGATGATCGCCAACATCACCGCGTAGGGGGGCAAGGGAAGGGCTGAGGCCCAGTCGGCCGCCCTGAAGGGAATTTCCGTGATGGTGAGGAAACGGCCGAAAATTGAGGAACCCGCGAGAAGCATGAGCGTCATGATGGCTGTTTTCAGAGAGCCCTTGATCGAGTTTTTGATCATTTTAAAGCTTACTTCCCTGCGAACCAGGGCAAGGGCGAAGACGGCCACGGTGCCGATGGTCCCCGCCTCGGTGGGGCTGAAAAAGCCTACCATCATGCCGCCGATGACGATCACGAACACGACGATGACGACGAGCATCTCAGGCAAAACCTTGAAGCGTTCCTTCCACGAGGATTTCTCACACTTCGGGGCGATGCCGGGCTTGAGAGTCACCCAGACCACGATGACCAGCATAAAAAGCAGGGCGATCATGAGGGCGGGTATTATGCCGGCAAGAAAGAGCCGGCCTATCGACTGCTCGCAGATAAGGCCGTAAAGAATGAGGACCGTGCTCGGGGGGAGGATCATTCCGATCGTTCCAACCGAGGCTACCGTTCCCGCGGAGAGCTCTTTCGAGTAACCGAATCTGTCCATTTCGGGGATGGCGAGGCCGGAAAAGGTGGCGACCGTGGCAAGGGTCGAGCCGCACATCGCCTTGAAAGCGGTGGCGCCCACGACGGTCGTCATGGCCAGACCGCCCGGGACATGACCGAACCACTTGTAGGCCCCCGTATAGAGCCTTTTGGCGATATTCGTGTTCGACGCGAACTCCCCCATCAGCACGAAGAGAGGGATGACCGTGTAAGAATAGGTGGTAAATGAATCGAAGAACTCCTTTACCACGAGATTCGAGGCGGGGATGAAGGACATCAGGGCCGCGAACCCAAGGAAGCCCACCAATACCATGCAGTACGCCATTTCGAGGCCCGTGAGGAAGAGAACGAGCAGGGCGACGATGCCGACAAGACCGGTTAGGATTTCAGTACTCATACCGTGGCTTCCTTTGCGTCTTCAGCGGTACCGCGAAGCACTTCGACAAGATCATAGACGAGGGTCAGACTCTGGAATAGAAAACTGAAGGCAAGGGCGAACACGATCGGATAATAGGGGATCTTGAAGCTCGAGGTTGTCTCCCCCGTGCTCTTTACATCGAATCCGTAGATGAAAAAGTTGTAGGCGACGAAAAGAAAGATAGCGATGCCCATCACCCGCGTGATGATGGTGACAATCTTCTTAGCCTTTGGCTTCAGCTTTTCCACTATGATATCGACTTGGATCTGGGCTTTCAGAAAAGTCGCGAAGGGAATGGAAAACCCGAACACCATGGCGCCGCCGTACATGATGATCTCCATGGATCCCGTTATCGGATGGCCGAAATTGCGCAGGATGACATCAACGAGCGTAAGCAAAACCATACCAATCAGAATCGCGCCTGCCATGACATAGAGAACGGCATCGACCCTTCTCACGAGAGCCATGAACTGCTTCATTGTATTCCTCCACCATATTCAAGGCGCGACCGGGTTCCCGCCTTGGTCGCGCCTCAAAATTTCTCAGGGATTGTTCTTTATATAATCAAGGCAGAATTTGAGCGCTTCATCGCCCGGAAGGCCCTTGGACTTCGCCATGGCCACATATTTGTCGAGGATCGGCTTCATCAAGGCTACCGTGGCGGCTTGGTCTTCTTTTGACACATCGAGGAATTTCACGCCCTTCTGGAGCGCCCACGCTTTCGCGTTGCTGTCCAGTTCGACCCAAAGCTTGGCCTGCTTCTCGTTGTACTCGTCGTTGAGTTTTTCTATGGCCTTCTGATCCTCAGGGAGGATGGAGTTCCACTTATCCTTGTTCATGATGACGTACATCGAGGTCATGTAGGAAATCCCGTAGTCCTGGATGACGGTCTTGACGACTTCGCCGATCTTGTAACCCTGGAGGGCCTCGAGCGGGAAGAGCGTGCCGTCAATGACGCCGCGCTGGAGCGAATCATAGGTGTCGCTGACGGGCATCGTGACGGGGGCGGCCCCGAGGTTGACGACAATGTCGGCGTTCTCGGCGTTGGCCTTGATCCTTAAGCCCTTCACGTCCTTTATGGAGCTGACGGCCTTTTTAGTGAATATAAAGCCGGGCGCCGCGCCGTGGAGATACATCACTTTGACGTCGTCGAATTCCTTGGGCTGGAATTTTTTATAGTAGGCGTTCGCGAGCTTGGATGACTGATAGCCATTCAGATAGCCCAAGGGCTGCTGCAGGACTTCGGAAAGCGGCAGCCTGCCCGGCGCGTAAGCGAGAAGACAGCCAGCCATGTCGGCGATTCCCTTCACCACGGCATCATATGCCTGCATGGGCGGGGTAAGGGTATTGCCGGGGAATGTCGTGACCTTGACCCTTCCATTTGTCGCGGCTTCGACATCCTTTCCCCATTCCTGCGAGAGTTTCGTGATGGGATGGCTGGCCGGCCAGAGCAGCGAATACCTGAGCTTGATTTCCTTGGCCTGGGAGATCGCGGGCGCGACGAACGCCACGAGCAGAAGTCCGAGCGCCAGGAGCCTTATCAGGCTGGCGGAACTTGTGGTTCTCCTGGACATGATTGCCTCCTTAATACTTTCATAGAACGCATTCACCGAATTATGTATTATGATCCTGCATTTTCCTGATTTGTCAAGAAAAATATTTATCTTTCAAAGGCTTCTCCCGATCCTCGGTCATCTCCGGCTTCCCTCATATAGCGTAGCACCGGAAATTTCGGAAAGGTATGGAAAGATGCTCCATAGCGTTAAAAAATCGTAGTAATAACGATTTCCCGCGCCCGAGTCGGCCTGATTCGCAAAATATTTCGGCTTGCCTAAAAAATTCCGATTGACAGGAATAAAAAACCCATTTTACACTGAACGCATTCGGTGAATGGTATTGGCCAAATGAGGAATTTCGGGAATCGCCCGATTCCTGTCTGCAAAACACCACATTGGGGGTATAAGATGGATGGCCTTGTTGAGAAACTGGCCGCAATTGTCGGCAGGGAAAATGTCGCCGGCGACGCGAGCACGCTCGAGCGCTACTCAAGGGACGGAAGTTTCGCCGTTCCGATGAAGCCGCGCCTGGTTGTTAAAGTGAAGAGCGCCGAAGAGGTGCAGCGGATCGTAAAGCTGGCGAACGAAACGGGGACACCGCTCGTGCCCGTAAGCTCCACTGGTCCCGGCCAAAGGGGCGACACGGTTCCCTCAGTGCCGGAAGCCGTCATCGTGGACCTGAGCGGGATGAAACGCATCCTCAGCGTGAACCGCCAGCAGAGAATTGCCGTGATCGAGCCCGGTGTCACCTACGGCGAACTCAACGCGGCCCTGGCGAAGGAAGGCCTGGAATTTTCCATGCCCCTCGCTCCCAAGTCCGGCAAGTCCGTCCTCACGAGCGTCCTGGACATAGAACCGAGGCTCAACGCCCTGCACCAGTGGAACTTCATCGATCCCCTGCGCTGCACGGAAGTGGTGTGGGGAGACGGGAACAGGATGTTCACGGGCGAGGCGGGCGGCGGCCCCCTCGACATCGAAAAGCAGCAGGAAAGCCAACGCTGGCAGGTTTCAGGCACGGGGCCCATGATGCTCGACTTCTACCGCCTCCTCACCGGATCCCAGGGAAGCATGGGCCTCGTGACCTGGGCCTCCCTCAAGTGCGAGGCGGCCTCGCCCCTGCACGCGATGCATCTGGCGCCCGCCGCGAAGCTCGAGGACCTGATCGATTTCGTCTATCGCGTCATCAAGCTTCGCCTCGGCAGCGAGATGCTCATCGTCAACCGCGCCGCCCTGGCCGCCCTCGTCGCCGATGACTCCGTCGGCATGGCGAAGTTGATGGCCGACATGCCGGCATGGGTGGCTCTCGTCGGCATTTCTGGACAGAACATCCTTCCCGAGCGGCGCGCCCAGGCCCAGATCCTGGATATCGCCGACATCGCCCAGCAATTCGGCCTGAAGTTCCTTCCCGCCCTGCCCGGCCTCTCGGGCGACACGGTCTACGCGAAGGTCACAGGGACCGGCGAAACCCCCCCCCCCCAAAAAAAAAACCAACATCCCCCTCCCCCACCC
>Ga0074195_1004773_pt1 | contig 10865 bp, 16 predicted proteins | sample EPASupsiteHSE623_FD_64525 | JGI IMG/M metagenome (GOLD analysis project Ga0074195, IMG submission 64525) | Bioremediated contaminated groundwater from EPA Superfund site, New Mexico - Sample HSE6-23 | ecosystem: Environmental > Aquatic > Deep subsurface > Groundwater > Contaminated ... | reverse complement strand
AGCCCATACACCACGCAGTTCTGGAACCTCCCCATAAAAAGGCTCTTCATCCTCTATGATCTCATAAGTTGCTCTTGATAGCGCAGCATGAATGTATTCGCAGAACATATCGAATCCTATAGCGTCTTCAAGAGATTTAAACCCAAGGGTTTCCGAATTATCTGCATGGATATTTCGCCCTGGGCGTGATCTGTTCCTTATGCCGCCGAACGGGCAGCCAGCATCCCCAGAGCGGCCAACAAGCAAGCAGGGGCTGGCTAGCCTGCCCGGCGATCGGCGATCCACGCTCGACCGGATTCCTGGCGGGCATCCACGTCGCCCTAGCTGCATCCGAACCAAGACCCCGCCTGCCAAGGATGAATTGGCCCGCGGGCGGCCATCCTACGGTTCAGCATAATCCCATGAGAGCCACCAAGCGGGCAGCCGACGGCCCGAAGTGGCCAATGGGCGATCGAGGCCTGCCCATCTGATGACCAGCCTTTAGCCCCAATCGGGCTCCCTGCTTGATCATATTCCAACAAGGCTGCGTGGAGAGTCTGCTATCTTAGAATGATTTAGCTGAAATCTAGGATAATATTATTAATATTTATGATGATCCGAAAAACATTTGAATCAGAATTGTATATGTTGCTCAATGATTCCCGACTTTGATAATAACGGTAATCTTCCGCCGATTGGTATTATCCGTCCTACTATCCAAGAATTTGAGAAACGCTTCGTGGATACAGAAGCAGGAAAAATCCGAAAAGATATATACCGCGGCTATAAAAATTATTGCTCCTATTTAATATCTCTTAAAATAGCTTCCACGCAATGGGTAAATGGCAGCTATACTACTACAAAGCCCAAGCCCAATGATATTGATCTAGTTATTCATTTTGACGGATTAAAACTTCATTATGATGCAAATCTCCAGAAAGAGGCAAAAAGGTTAACCAATAAGGACGAGATGAAGAAAACTTATAAGTGCCACCCTCAATGCGTCCTAGTTTACCCTAAATATATGATCGATTTATATAAATTATATGAGCGGGAATATAATCATTGGCTAAAATGGTTCTCAAAAGATAAAAAAGGAAACCAAAAAGGTCTTTTGGAATTCAATATAACTAATGAAAACTTTAAATCGGATGGTGCAGAAGGCTGAGAGGTCGGAAATGGACAGTGAATTCAGAAATCCAAGATTAATTCAAGAAGAATTGGCCGATCTGCAGGAACTGCTGCGAGATGAATTAGAGACCATTTCCAAATATCCAGACCATTCTGAATTGCTCATTTTGCATGAATCATCTTTGAAATGCGAGCAGTATCTATTGCATGAGCTTGAAGAATCGCTGAAACGATTTAGCCTAGGTCCTTTTGATATTGCTTTTTCTGGAGGGGTAGTTCGAAGAAATGGCGTATCATTAGCGTTTTTAGGACGAATAGTAACATCTCTTGAGGGTATTTTTGGATTGATTTCGCAGCAAAGCAGGAATAAGATTTCCTCGTTAATCAAAGATCGTGCTCAGGCAATTGCTGAAAGCGAAAGATTGTACCTGGTGGGAACCAGCCCTGGATCATTTAGGATTATTCTGTCAAGCCAGCAACCGGCAATTGGAGCATCTATAGCTCACTTATCACTTGAAAGATTTAACGAATTGCTGGACTGCAAAGATGATGAAAATCTGCTTAAAGGCCAAATAAATTCATTGGGTCTTAAAGTAATAACTAGATATAAGGGATTCTTGGAGCTTTTATATAAAAATGAATCAAATGTAATTTTCTACGATAAAATGATACCAGACGGATTTCATAGAAGAGAAATTACTAAAGAATTAGCCAAAGACATACATGAAGTCTTAGGAAAAGCAGAACCATCTCCGGACGAGTATGTTTTCCTCAAAGGAACATTGAAGGGTTTGAGCCTTATATCGCAGTGGTTCGAGTTTTTAGTTGATGAATCTGAGGAAAAAATTACAGGATCTTTCAATCAAAAGCTAGAGTCAGACATCAAAGACAAATTTGATAAAACATCTATATGCAAATTCAGAGTATCCAAGCAATGGATAGAGATAAAAGATAAATTCGACAGGAAATACGAATTGATCGGATTTGAGGATTAATATATTATAATCTCTTCATTTCTGAAAAGAAGTGGCCCTATTGAAACAGTTTGAAGTTTACAGGATATTTGGATCCGCTTTTGTCTATCCATTTCTGAAGAAAGGCGGCCCAACTGCAGCCAGCAGGCCAGCCAGCCCTGCCCGGCGACCAGCGATTCACGCTCGACCGGACCCGCGAGCGACACGCCGTCCAGGCTGCATCCGAACCAAGACCCCACCTGCCAAGGATGAATCGCCCCACAAAAATCAACTGATGCGAGACTGCCAAAATGCTTTTCTTCTCGATGAGCACATATCACCTTGGATGAAGCTCCTGATAACAATCACCGGTCCTAAAGTGCATGACGTGGGCTACAGATACTTCTTATTGGGTCTAGCCATGTCTCATAGAATCAGGATGTTTGAGGCCCATAACGTTGAGGGAGAAAAGGGAAAAGAGGTCCTCGTCCTGGTCGATGGTGGCGAGAAAGAGGTTCTGGCATTCAGGGCATTAGCAGAGACCAGACATCCCGAACATGCTGAAGTCTCGAAAGTCATCGTCGAGGACTATGGGGAAGAAGTCATGCGCATAGGGGAGTATGCGCAGTTCTGCGCTACGGTTCAGTTGAACAAAGCCATTCCGGTCTTATTAGCAATCAGAGACAACACAAATATGATCCCTCCAATGAAAGCAAATACCGACGTATTTCCTCAAGTGCTGGAAGAGATCAAGGGCATGAGGGAAGACATTCAGCCCAGCTATGCAAACGATCTCAGGCAGGTACAAGCAGATATCCGAGCGCTAAAGGATCGCGTGGGTATGCAGTGAATAAGAAATTTACCAATTTTTAGTAGGCCGAAAAGTCCACTTGGCATTCTTATCCTTTTTGTCCAATTTAGCCCCGGCAAAACGACCAAAGATATTAGAAATGTTATCACAAAAGGGCAAATCGCTCATGAGAGCAACCGGGGCAGGTGGCGTGACATTGCCCCACCGAACCGATACAAGGATAATGTTACCCTGCTGGGTCCAAGCCCCACGGAGCTGCCAGAAGCGAGCGAGGCCCGGCCAGCCTGCCCGGCGACCCGGCGATTCACCCTCGACTGAATCCTGCAGATGAAGCGCCGCCCCAAAGCCGCATCTTCCCATGCCCCCACGCGCGGGACCCATCCGGCCTCAGTCCGGCTGCTCCGCCACCATCTCTTCGATCGCTCCGAATGCCTCCAAGGCCCTCTCGCCTTTTGGCGTCGTTATGTAGATTATAAATTTGCCCGGAACCATTTCCAAAAGCCCCCTGTCGATCAGCAGACTCAGATAAGGTATAACCGATTTGAAATTCAGGTTTGACTGGTAGACCAAGTGGGTTTTGATTACACCGGGTTTCAGGCATGTTTCGAGGATTTGGGCGATGATTTGATCTGTATTTCGTGGGGACATCAGCATCAATAATATCATAGCTTCGTATTATATTTTCTGATGGGCTGCGATTCCGGTCATCATCTCTGCCAGGGCTGAGTACCTCCTGTCCCTGTGGCTGCATAGGAGCATGCTGCCCGGCCCCCGGAGATGCCAACGAGCGAGGGTGGACATCCTGCCCGGCGACCGACGGACCACGGTCGATCGGATTCCTGCAAGCTATAAGCGACATCAAGGCTGCATCTCTTGCAGGACTTGGCCAGCGAGCATGCCCAGCCGCGCGCAATCCCATCTCCCCTGCAAATCCACGCTGGATTTTTCGACAGCTCAAAAACTGACGCTACTTGGACATTAACTCAAGAAGCACCCGAAAATGCTGCAAGGCCTCTAATCCCTGATCGGTAATCTTGTATAAAGTAGGCTTCGTAGAGTAGGCTTTAAGGAGGCGATTCTTAATCAAAATATCTAGATAAGGATTAACGGTATAGAGATTCATTTTGCATGCATTTACAATTCCTGTTTTGCTTTGACCAATTTCGCATGCTAGGAGTATACGAAAGATTAGTTGGGCTTTGGATCGTCTCATCCTATTCTAAATATTAGTATCTTTTATGCCTATAATAATTCTGATCAAAATCTCAGCATCGGTTTTTATGCAAGGGGGCCGAAGTCCTTGCCATCGTGCCTCGACAGCAGCAAGAGCCCAACGTCGGGCAGCAGGCATCCCCGAAGCCGCCAACATGCGAGTCCGAGGCCATCCTGCCAGGCGACCGGCGATTCACGCGCGACCAGACCCCAGCGAGACCGGATTCCCGGCAGGCATACACGCCGCCAGGCTGCGCCCCTGCAGCTCTCATCGCATGGCCACCAGCCGCGAGCGACATTCTGCCTTAATACATTTCCGCCGGGATTTGTTTTTTAATTGCTTTTAGTTTCTCTAAAGCCGTCTTGCCTTTCGGCGTCGTTTTATAGCTCGGCCTTTTGCCGGGAACAGTTTCAAGAAGCCCTTTCCCGGTCATCAGATCTAGATAAGGGACGATCGAGTAGAAATTCATGCTTGTCTGGTAGACAATCTTGGTTTTGCCTGCGCTGGACTGTAGACAGATTTCCAGGATTTTAGTGATGATTTGGATCTTGCTTCTTCTAGGCATCCGTATTCGTAAGTACCTTAAATAAATATAAAAGTTTCTGATTATGCATTTCGACGGATTCCCAGATTGCCAACAAGATTGCTGCAATCCCAGGATTCCTGCCCGATCAAATGTAATTCTCGCAGGATCGAAACCCTGCGACCGCAAGGCAAAGAAATGGAATCGAGCCTGTTCGAAAATCCGGCTCAAACGGTTATCTTATTCTTCACTATATACTTGATTAGATCTGGGCCAAGCCGGGCGGTTTTCGGGACCTGATTTGCAATATCTTCAAGGGACGTGCCGCTATCTGCAAGAGCGATTATCTCTTCCATAATGGCATCATCCACGATGAAGTACTCGTCCAGGTCCTTTCTATGGCCGCACAGATCTCCAGATAGCATCTCTATGCCCTGAACATCCAGGAACATTCTGATGGCATCGGACATCGTCTTGTGATAAGAGCGCGGCAACTGTATCAGTCTCAGCCTTGGACATTTCCGCAAAAGGCTGAGGTAGTCTGTATTGCTGGCTCGGAATGCCAAGTGAATCATCTGTTCATGCGGATTGAGATTTTGAATCTCATCTTTTGAGCTAACTACTCGAAGTCTCATTAAACTCCCACTTCTCTCAATAATGAAGCTACTAATAAACATTTCTGATGATCATTAGTCGTTAGCTCTAAAAATACTGATCTATTTTATTCTCGCAAGATGAATCCAAGTTGCCCATTGCGGGAAAAAGTTTTGCGAAAATTCATCAGATTATTAAAACACGCATGCGGGAATTCCAAAACATGCCGGCGGATCGAGGCAGCCTGGCGAGCACTCATGACCGCATAGGATGGGCGCTGCCCTAATTTTTTTAAAAAAATATTAAGTCTGGCCGGGGGGTTATCACAGCTTATTCTTCTCCAATCTTTAAAAAAAATGTTCATAAATATTTGAGGCTTTAATAATTCGGATAATTAACAGATTCTAGGGCCTAAATGATGTCCCCGGCACACGAGCGGCCACCTGGCGAGCACGCGCGACTGCACGCGAGCCGACGAGCAGGCAACCGGCATCCCCGGAGCTGCCAACCAGCTGCGAAGCCCAGCCAGCCTGCCCGCCGACCGGCGATTCTGCTCGACCGGATTCCTGCCCATAAATGCTAGATTACCAACTCGGAGACCAAGTCATGAAGATGCCTGAAATTTTCGAGGGTTTCAAGTCCCATTTCGGTGGTTTTGTAAAGGGTACGCCTTCCCTCAGCTTTCTCTATCAAATTGTTTTTTGTAAGTGAGGCCAGATACAAGCCTGCATTTTTAAAATTGAGATTGCATGCGTAGACGATCTTTGTCTTGCTCGCGGCTTCCCTGCATGTATCAAGAATCTGAGCAAGGATAACATCTCTACTTCTTCTGTCGGGCATCTTAATGATCGTAGTAATTGTATGTATATAAAATTTTTTAATAGTATCATGCGCAACAGATATGGTGATGTATCAGATAGAAATGTGAATCCATACCGCCCAAGCTGCATCCATCCCGCCCCTGCTGTTGCATAGGAGCATGGAACCCGGCCCTGTGAGCGGCCACCCGGCGAGCACGCGCGACCGCACGAGAGCCCCCAACCGGGCATCCAGCACCTGGAGCTGCCAACGAGCGAGGCCCGGTGAATTGTTAAGCTTGGGGCGGCCAAAATGCTTTTCTCATCGGCGAGCATACATTGCATTAGATGAAGCTCCAGATAACAATCATCGGCCCGAAGGTTCATGACGTTGGATACCGCTACTTTCTGATGAGCATGGCAATGGCCCAAAGAATAAGGATGTTTGAGGCCCATAATCTGGAGAGTGTGATGGGAGAGGAGGTCCTCGTCCTGGTTGATGGCGGTGAACAGGAGATCAAGGCCTTTAGGGCATTAGTGGAGACAAAACGGCCTGAACGTGCTGAGGTTTCAAAAGTCGCCGTCGATGACTATGGTGGCGAGGTCATGAAGATTGGTGAATATGCCCAGTTCTGCGCAACGGTCCAGATGAATAAAGCCATCCCAATTCTGCTGAGCATGAACGATAAGATGGATGCCATTGTGCACGGTCAGGAGGATACGACCGAGGAGATTAGAGGCTTGCGGGATGACCTGGCCATACGAAACAACATTGAGTGGCAGAAGCGGATGGAGAAAGATATCAGGATTATCAAGAGCAAGATGGGGATTCGGTAAGGGTGATTGGGGGACGATAGCCCGGTGCCAGTCCAGGGCCCACGCCCATCTTCAGGCAATCGAACCCGAATTAGCAGCATGCACATGCCTCCACAGATGGCCCCAGCGAGCACGCGCAACCGCGCGCGATCCGACGAGCAGGCAACCGGCATCCCCGGAGCTGCCCCCTATCATTAATCATTCCTCGATTTCCACCTTGCGCCGCTCAAAGAATTCCTTCAGTGCATCTTCCACAACTTCGCTCTGGGCGCTCAAGCTGTTCTTTGTTTTTGCGGTATAAATCTTTAAGGTTTTGGCAATCGGTTCGGATAACGTCAACATAATTTTAGTCATTGATACCTAATTTGCTTGACTGCGCATATAGCTGTTGGTACTTAAGCACATTAAAATTTTTATATCAAAAGCTTTATGAAACGCCGGCGACATTTCCCGCACAACCGCACGAGAGCCGCGAAGCGGGCAGCCGGCATCCCCTGAGATGCAAACTAACAGCTGGCCTGCCATCCATCTAGCAGCAAGTGGCATCCAGTCATAGCTTATCGCCTCCGGAAGCTTCTACTCCTAACAACCCGGTCCGTCTCAGCCCGCAGCATTTCCTCGAAGCCGCTCGATAGTTGCCTTTCTGCGTTGCCATCGGATGGATTCTCTCTCAATATCTTCACGCTTGATTGCGCTTCGACCTGCTCTGCCGGTCAATAACTCCTTGTTTTTCCTTGGCCGTACTATTCCACTCCCTCCGAAGCAGCCAATTTCCTTAGCACTATCTTGATAATTAGCAGCTACTTGAACCAACGTCTGCAAATTTTTGTATATAAATATTTTGATCTGATATCATCAATCCTATTTTTTTAAAAAAATCCGATATAACGAGTCACATTTGGATCTGATCTGCGGATACCTCAGCCCACGAGCGGCCACATGACGAGACCGCCTGACCTCAACGAAAGCTGACGAGCGGGCAACCGGCAGCCCAGGAATTACCAAATAGCAAGCGAGGCCCGGCCAGCCTGCCCGGCGACCGACGATCCACGCTCGCCAATATGCCTCATTCAACCGCCGCCCAAAGCCGCATCCGCCTATGCCTCACGCGCAGGACCCATCCCCGCCTCATTCCAACCGCACCGCTATCATATCTTCAATAGCTCTAAGAGCCTTCAAGGCCCTCTTACCTTTCGGCGTCGTTTTGTAGGTCGTAGATTTGCCCGGAACCTCTTCCAAAAGCCCCCAGCCGATCAGCAGATTCAGATAGGCCATAACAGTTTTTAAATTCAGTTTTGTCTGGTAGACTACGTAGGTTCTGGTTACTCCGGGTTTCTGGCAGATTTGGAGCAATTTGGCGATGATTTGTTCTTTGCTTCGTCGAAGCATCAGCATCAACAATATCCTCGCTACGTATTATATTTTCTGATGCGTTGCGATTCCGGCCACTAGCTCTGCCGGGCTGCGTGCCTCCTGCACCTGTGGCTGCATGGGAGCACGCTGCCCAGCCCGCAGAGCTGCCAATAGCGAGCATGGCCCGGCCAGTCCACCCGGCGACCGGATTCCCGCGCGAACGACACGCCACCCAAGCTGCCCCACTTCCAGGATACACGCCAAGGATGCAGCGGTCCTCTACCCTGCAATGTCCTTATTGGGCTAATGTGCCACTGGAAGAAGAATCAAGATCATAGGAACATCTTCACAAAGGGACAACTCACTCAACTGAACCCACCCAAAAATAGCCCGATGGCCGCCCCGGGAGCGACCATCCTTTTCTCCTTCAGGCCACCGTACATTTGGCCTTATATCCCGCATTGAACTTCAGCGCCAGCTTATCTCCCGGCTGCGCTCCCGTGAGGGGGTACGTGACCTTGGAGTTATGCGGTATCAAAGCATCGTCCTTCGTAAACATATAGGGATTCGCTTCCAGGATCACCGTGAAAGGCAGTGTCTTGAGCACTGTCCCATCCGCCTTGACGATCTGGCCGGTTCCTATATCTATACGAGCCGTGCCCACATTTTCAAAAGTCACAGAGTTAGCATCCGCAGACATCAAAAGCACTGGAGCTGCTGGGTCTATGCCATCACAGTCGCATGGAGCCGCAGCCTCAACCTCTCTTGCCAACCCAATTGTCGTCAGCGATACAAGGGCCATTAGCAGAAGTCCCATCATGTAGATAGCTTTCAATCCATCTCCTCCATCTTTTCCGTATTATAGAATCTTATAGGAGTTTCTGGGGAAATACTTTTTGTATGTCTATTAGGTCTATGGGATGTCCCGGCCAGCCTTCCCGGTGACGGCGATTAATACTCGACAGAATTTTAGGCAGGCATCCACCCGCGCCGCCCTGGGCAGTATCCACTCTAGGGCCGGGTGAGAGTGCCGATGGAATAGCCATCCTTCAACTGCCAATTCAGCAAATACATAACACAATCAGAGATCGACCTATACAGAAGAACATAAGCAAACGTTCTTTATACTCCAAAGAAGTATATTCCAATAAAGCAAATCCAAAGCTCTAAATCCTCGTTAGTTTATTGCGATACGTATGGCGAGAGAATCCAGTCAGAGGATGCTGGATAAAAACCAGAAGCCTGATGAAGCTGCAATATCAGCCTGGATCGGCCCCGAAAACTACGAAAGGTGGAAGCAGATACACCTGTTCATTGAAAGCAATTATCCGGGCGTTTTTCTTCCCGGTGATTGGCTATTTGGAGGAAAGCATGGATGGGCGTTGCGGTTTAAGAAATCAAAATCGTTCTGCACGCTGATCCCCGAAAGGAATCGACTCGTGATCCAGATCGTGCTCGGGGGAAAGGAGAGAGAAAAGGTCGAGACCATTTTGCACGAGTTGAGTCCGAGCATCCGCAATGAGTACACAAGCGCGGCGACCTATCATGATGGCAAGTGGCTTGCCATTGCAGTTGACGGCGATGAGACCATTGCCGACATCAAGAAGCTGCTTGCAGTCAAACGAAAGCCAAAACGGACCTGATCAGGGATGCGAAATCCTCCCGGACAATGTTTGAATTTCCCGGCAAATTCTTTCCTGATCATCAAGCCACGCTGTATCCTGGCACATTAGGCAACCAATAGGCGAGCACGCACGACCAAATGTGATCCACCGAGTTAGAGCCAAATTTCCAGGAACCGGACAATAAGATAATAATTCATTTCGAAGATCCGAGGCTGAAGTTGCACCCATTCCTAGATCGGCAGTGCAACATCGATCCCATTATATAAAGGCCGATTTTTCGAGATCATTTGAACCACCCAGGCATGAATTCATTAATTACCTTTAGACGATCAAGTGCCTCAAATCCCTTATCAGTCGTCTCGTACAAAACTGGCCGAACAGCGTAGACTTTAATGAGGTTCTTCTCGATCAATAAATCCAGATATCTCTTCAGGGCGTATTCATCCAATCCGCATATTTCTGCTATATGTGATCTGTTCTGCTCCATCCTGCATGTCATAAGTATTTTGAAGATTATCTGGCCTCGTGTCCTTATCATCACTAGTCAAAATATATCTTTAGTACTTATAATAATTTCGATTAAAGTGCCTTTCATTCAATAGTCCCGGCGATTCCGGGATACAATAGAGAAAATGCATAGATAGGAAAACGCATCTGAATTTAAGATATCCCCGTTGGGAAAAGGGTCTATGGAGATTGAGCAAATGTGCAGATCTCACATAACCACATCGGCCTAATGCAGGGCAAACTGCGATCCAATCCTACCGCAGGAGAGCCTCCAAGCGGGCAGCCGGCTTCCCCGGAGCTGCAGTTGCTGCCAAAGGTGACCCTGCCATCCTGGCCAATCACGCCAATCCATGCTCATTCGGATGGCGGAGATCCAAGAATTGAGGTCATTCTTAAAAATTGATTTCGCCCAGGGCTAAGGGAATTATGGGCATCAAAGTCCATTGATTTATATTTCATAAACACCTTATATTATTTAATCATCTAATTACGAGGTGTACACAATGCCATACTATCCGATGATGGATTGGTATCCGTTTATGGGAATCTGGATGAATTTCATT
>Ga0074195_1004772_pt1 | contig 10869 bp, 8 predicted proteins | sample EPASupsiteHSE623_FD_64525 | JGI IMG/M metagenome (GOLD analysis project Ga0074195, IMG submission 64525) | Bioremediated contaminated groundwater from EPA Superfund site, New Mexico - Sample HSE6-23 | ecosystem: Environmental > Aquatic > Deep subsurface > Groundwater > Contaminated ... | reverse complement strand
TTTCATTAATAATATGACAAGACCATCAAAAGACCAGTATTATTTAAACATAGCAAAAGAAGTGTCTCAAAGGGGAACGTGTTTTAGATTAAGGGGAGGAGCTATTGTAGTAAAAGACGACCAAATTATTTCTGCAGGCTATATAGGTGCTCCCAGGGGCACAAAAGACTGCATGGAAAGGGGATATTGCCTTCGCGACCACCTTAAAATTCCGCACGGCACGCAATATGAAATCTGCAGAAGCGTTCATTGCGAGGCAAATGCTGTTATAAACGCGGCCCGGGCTGGAGTTAGTGTGCTTGGGGCCACAATGTATATTTATGAAGAAAACGGAAAAACAGGAGAAAAAGTAGATGCCATGCCATGCTATATGTGCAAAAAAATGATGATTAACGCCGGCTTAAATAAAGCTGTAGGCAACACAAAAGATGGCTCTTTTAAAGTTTTTCATGTTGAGGACTGGGTAGCTGAATGGAAACAGAGAGATATTCTAGACGACAAATACCAGTATGGCAAAGACCAAAATGAAAAAGAAAATTTAGTTTCTGCTGACGAAGTTAGAAATAACAACGAAGAAAAAACAAAAAAATTAATAGATGATGACGGCTTTATTTCTGTAAAAGAAATTTTAATGCAGGAAGGCAAGATAGAAGATATTAATAATCAAAATTTGAGAGGATTTAATTAATATGAATAAAGATGACGAGAAAGTTTTAGTTGTTGAAAGCAAAATAATTTTTGAAAAAGGCATTTGGCAGGGATTAAAAAAAGATAATCTGGATTATTATGTAGATTTGATAAAAAATAACTGCCAATTTAAAAGAAGAGGGGATGTTGAAACAGATTCCTCTTTTCAGCAAATAATTCCTTATATGGTTTTTAGTTTTGAAAACAAATTTTTTGCCTATAAATATCTGGCAAACGCCGGTGAACAGCGTCTTGTTAATAATAATTATCAGTTAGGAGTTGGTGGACACATAAATCCGATTGACGAAAACAAAGGCAAAAATATTTTAGAAGCCGGCATGATGCGCGAGTGGGAAGAAGAAGTTAATTTTAAAGGAAATTTTTTAAGCAAAAAACTAGTGGGAATTTTAAACGATGATTCCAGTCCCGTAGAGCAAGTGCACTTGGGTCTTGTTTATCATTTTATTGGAGATACTTTTGATATTCAGGTGAAAGAAACAGACAAAATGGAAGGAAAATTATTAGAAGCCAAAGATTTGTCAGCTGACAAAATAAGCCACAGTGTTTGGATGCAAATAGTTTATAACGAATATCTAAGACAGCTATCATGATAAAAAATATTATTTTTGATTGGTCAGGGGTGATAAAAGATGCCAATGAAGGCCATATTTGGGTGGTAAATGAAATGATTAGAAAACTCGGAGGAGATAGAAGGCTTTCATTAAATGAATTAAGGGATATTTGGGAGCAGCCGTATATGGTTTTTTGGAATAAAATTTTCCCGAATTTAATAATTAAAGAAGAACAAAAGATTTATAAAGAAACAATAATGAGTCCAAAATGTCCTGCATCGGGCGTTTATCCAGGTATTGTTGAATTGATTAAAAAAATGAAAGAAAAAGGTATTTCTATGGCGGTTTTGAGCTCTGATTTATCTGATACGATTTTTCCAGAGATAAGAAATTTTGGATTGGAAAATATTTTTTGTGACGTATCAGTTGATGTACATGATAAAACAGGTGAAATATGTAATTTATTAAAAAGGAATAATTTTGATACAGACGAAACTGTTTTTGTGGGGGATACTAATCTCGAAATTGAAGCCGGTAAATATGCCGGGATTAAGACTATTGCTGTAACTTGGGGATTTTATAGTGAGCATAGATTAAAGACATTAAATCCGGATTTTATAGTCCATAATATCAAAGAATTAGAAGAAGTTTTATTAAAATGATAAAAAATAATTATTCAGGAAAATTTGTTGTAATTGAGGGTTTAGATGGCTCTGGTAAATCGGCTCAAGTTGATTTAGTTATTGATTATTTAAAACAAAAAGGAAAAGAGGTTGTTGTAACAAAAGAACCAACAGTTGATTCACAATCCGGCATAAAAGTAAAACAAGCGCTAAGAGGAGAAATTTCAGTTGACCCGCTGGAATTGCAGGGTTTATATGTGCAAGACAGAAAAGAACATTTGGAAAATAAAGTTGTGCCGGCTTTAAAAGAAGGAAAATTTGTAGTTTCAAGCCGTTATGCTTTTTCAACTTTTGCTTATGGATATTCCGACGGGCTGGATGTTGATTTATTAGTAAAAATGAATGATAATTTTTTATTGCCAAATTTAACTATTGTTGTAAATGTATCTCCGGAATCTTGTGTACAAAGAATAGAAGGCAGGGGCGAGCCTAAAGAACTTTTTGAACAAAAGGAAAAGCTGGCAAAAGTAAATGAAATTTATAAAAAACTACCGGAAATGTTTGAAAATGTTTTTATGGCAAATGGCGAAAGAAGTATTCAGGAAGTTTTTGAAGATATTAAAAATATAATTGATCATAAATTTTTTAAACAATCAAAAAAAGATATGAACGAGCAAAGAAGAATTTATACATTGCCCAATAATTTAATGCCCGAGGTAAAAGCCGTAACTTTTGCAAAATGCTCAAGGTCTGCCGAGCCTTTTGACAAAATTGCCCAGGAGCTTACAGAAGAAAAATCGGCTGAGTTTCATGACAAATGGGTTGTTGGTTTTGGGCATTCATCAATTGCCGAACATGCAATAATTTCTTTGGCTGTTGAAAATGTTTCTAATATAGCAACAAAAGTTATAGAAGATTGCAGGCTGGCGTCTTTTACAGAAAAATCTTCAAGATACCAGATTTTTAATAAAGACAAGCTTTATATGCCAGAAAATGTTATGGCGTCAGATTTAAAAGATATTTATTTGGATGCTGTAAATTCATTAATGGATGTTTACGAATTTTTAACAGAGCCAATGTCAGCTTTTATAAAACAAAAATATCCAAAGCCAGAAGACCAGGACGAAAAGCTTTATAATATGGTTTCAAAAGCTAGAACTTGCGATAATTTAAGATATTTATTGCCAACAGCCGCTTTAACCAATCTTGGCATGACCATAAACACAAGAGAGTTAGAGCACTTAATTAAAAAACTGCTTTCTCATCCTTTAAAAGAAATGCAAGACATAGGAAAAGAAATTAAAGAAAAAACAATGGAGCAGGTGCCCACTTTAATAAAATTTGCAAATAAAAATTTATATATTGAAAAAACAAAAGAAGAATTAAAAAAAATTGCAGATTGGGAATTGGGCAAAAATGCCGGGCAAAATCAGGCGGTAACCATTGTTGACTATGATCCAAAGGCTCAAGATAAATTAGTTGCAGTACTGCTTTATCCGTATGCTAATTTGTCTTATAAAGAAATTTCTGAAAAAGTTTTACGTTTGCCCGAAGAAAAAAAGGAAAAAATAATAGATGAGGCGTTAAAGCGCAGAGATAAATTTGATGCTCCTTTAAGAGAGTTAGAGCATGTTTATTACACTTTTGATATTTTGCTGGACTATGGGGCTTTTCGCGATGTTCAGCGCCACCGAATGTGCACGCAATCTAACCAGCCGGTAACCGTAGTGCACGGATACGATTTGCCTCCGGAAATTAGGGAGGCAGGTTTTGAAAATAAGTTTAAAGAGGTGGTAGAAAAAGCAGTTGAGGCTTATAATAAAATATATGAGAGCTTTCCAGAAGAAGCCCAGTATGTGGTGCCATTCTGTTTTAGAAAAAGAGTTTTAATAACATGGAACTTAAGAGAGCTTCATCATTTTATATCTTTAAGGTCCGGCAAAAAAGGGCATGCTTCGTACAGAAGAATTGCCCAGCAGTGCTGGCGGGAATTAAATAAAATTCAGCCGTTATTGGCAAAATATATAAGAGTGGATATGGATGAAATGAATATCTCCTGGGCAGCTTCATTAGAAAACAAAGATTTTTATTATAATCCTTACGCAGCAAGGCAAAAATAAGTAGACCTGTCGTGAGATAAGATTAGCAAGCGAAATGCAGAAATTTTGTGCGAAAAATCAGAAAAAAGAGGAGGTTTATACAGAATATAAGCTGACGAATTTTTATGATTTTGTAGCCAAAATTTCAAGTTTAGGCGCGAATTCTTATCTCGCGACAGGTCTAATAAAAAATGGTATACAAACCAACAATAGGTTTAGAAATTCACGCAGAGCTAAAAACAAATTCAAAAATGTTTTGCTCATGCAAAAATGATCCCGATGAAAAACGGCCCAATTTTAATATTTGCCCGGTTTGCACTGCCCAGCCCGGAACCTTGCCGGTTGCCAACGAAGAAGCAATAAAAAAAGTTATAAAAACCGGATTGGCTTTAAATTGCAAAATAGCCGAAAATTCAAAATTTGACCGTAAAAATTATTTTTATCCTGACTTACCCAAAGGTTACCAAATTTCACAGTACGACCAGCCGTTGTGCGAGGGGGGTTATCTGGAAATTGAAGGACGGAAAATAAGAATTACAAGAATACATTTAGAAGAAGATACCGGGAGCTTAGTGCACCCCGATGGAGTAGATTATTCTTTGGTTAATTTAAACAGAGCAGGAATTCCTTTAATGGAACTGGTAACAGAGCCGGATATTACTTCTGGCAGAGAGGCAAGATTATTTGCAGAAGAATTACAGCTTATTTTAAGATATTTAGGCGTTTCATATGCCGACATGGAAAAGGGGCAAATGAGGGTTGAAGTTAATATAAGCGTAAGTAAAAATGATAAGCTTGGCACTAAAGTAGAAATTAAAAATTTAAACTCTTTTAAGGTAGTTGAGAAAGCGGTTGATTTTGAAATTAAAAGGCAGGAAGAACTTTTAGAAAATAAAGAAAAAATTGTGCAGGAAACGCGGGGGTGGCACGATAAAAAAGAAATAACATTTTCGCAAAGAGAAAAAGAAGAAGCGCACGACTACAGATATTTTCCTGAGCCCGATTTGCCTGCAATGCATTTTGAAAAAGATTATATTGAAAAAATAAAAGCAACATTGCCCGAATTGCCGGAGAAAAAAAGAGAAAGGTTTGAAAGAGAATACGGGCTAGATAAAAATTTTGTTGAAATTTTTGTAACGCAAAAAGACCTTAGCGAATATTATGAAAAAGTTGTTTCAGAATTTGAGGGATGGTTAGAATCGGAATTAGGAAACGAAGTTATTCCTGAAGAAAAAGAAAAAAAGATATTTAAATTGGTTGCCAATTATTTAATATCGGATATTCAGGGCTTGCTTTCGGGAAAAGAATTTGTAGAAGCAGAGTTTAAAATAACTCCCGAAAATTTTTCTGAGTTTATAAAAATGATTTACAAAAATGAAATTTCCAGCAAAACTGCAAAAATGGTTTTGGCAGATATGATAAACACAGGAGTTGACCCGTCAACAATTGTTGACGAAAATAATTGGAGGCAAATGTCTGACGATTCAGAACTGGAAAAAATTATAAAACAAGTTGTTGATAAAAATTTAAAAGCAGTTGAAGATTATAAAGCCGGCAAACAAAACTCTCTGCAATTTTTAGCAGGGCAGGTAATGAAAGAAACAAGAGGCACCGCAAAGCCAGAAAAGGTGCACGAACTGTTAAAAAAAATATTAAAATAATTTAAGCAAAATAACAGCCCCAAATTTGCATCGTGCAAATTTGGGGCTTTGTGTTGTGGGAAGGGTCAGAATGGCCTTGGAATGGCCGGATAAGAATGGTCGCTGTAAGCGTTAGCGGCCCTCTCAAGAATCAGACGGAAATCAATAACATAGTTTTCCGGTAAATTCGTTTGCGCTCCTGTCCCTTTGGGGCAAATCTTGCGCAAAAAATTACGTAAATCGTCCGGAAAATTACTCAGATCGTCCGGAAACTCGCCCCAGCGCATCCATACTTCTCCGTTTTCCAAAACGGCAATAGTAATGTTGTCTTTGTGATTCCACCGACAAAGCGTTTTTTTACTGGCCTGGACATTGCCCCTTTCGTCGTACATTGTTGCCACCCACGGAAGCCCCGTTACATTAACGAAGCCCATTGCCCTAAAACTACGTTTCAGCTCGTGAAGGACATGCGTTTTTCCGCCGGCGTAAGTAACCATTTTTACCTCCATATTTTGTTGGGTCTTGAATGTGCAAAAGTCCATCTCTGGACTATATTTAATATTATCACTTTTTAATAAATTTGTCAATAAGCCGTATTGCTTCCTCGCTGTTTTCAACCCAATTTATTTTTTTATCTTTTTTAAACCAAGTCATTTGGCGTTTTGCAAAATGCCATGTGTTTGCCTTCATATTTTCTAACGCCTGCTCTTGCGTTATTTTTTTTTCTAAAAATTCAATTATTTCCCGGTATCCTATGGCGTCAAAAGCTTGCTGTCTGGCCCCATATTTTTTTACTAATTTTTCTACTTCGCTAACCAATCCTTGATTTACCATTTGGTCAACGCGAATATTTATTTTTTCTTTAAGTTTTTCTAACGGTAAAAATATTCCAATTTCCAATACATCAAACAATGGCTTGCCGGCTTTTCTTTGCAAAGAAAACGGCTTTTTAGTTAAAAGACAAACCTCTAAAGCCCTTATAACTCTTCTTGGGTTTTTGGGGTCAACAATATATGCAGCTTCAGGGTCTAACTTTATTAATTTTTTAAAAACATAATCTAACCCGCGCTTTTCTATTTCTTTTTCAATTTTTTGGCGTAAAAGGGGACTGGCCTTTACCTTTGGTATATTTAAATTTTCAACAACTGCTTTTATGTAAAGCCCTGTTCCGCCCGCCAAAATTGCCAGCTTGCCTTTTTCTTGTATATTTTTTATTGCTTTAACAGCATCTTTTTTATATTCAGCTACAGTATAATCTTGATTGGGATTTTTAATATTGACTAACCAATGCGCTATTCCCTGAGAAAAATAATTTTGGGTTTGCCCCGTCATTCGACGGGGCACCCTGTCGTATGACAGGGTGGCTTTCGCTGTTCCAATGTCCATGCCTTTGTAAACCTGCCTTGAGTCAGCCGAAACCACCTCGCCATTATATTTTTTAGCCAGTTTAATAGCCAAATCGGTTTTTCCCGAAGCCGTCGGCCCCAAAATAACAATTAGTTTATTTTTCATTAATTAATTCTATTAATACTTTTTCTCTGCGTTTTTTTTCAGCCCAGGGCACGTTGTCTTCCATTTTGGCGGCAGCGGTGCCTGCACGAGGGGAGTATTTATTTACAAACGCCATATCAAAGCCAATTTCTTTTAATGTTTTTACAGTGTTTTGGAATTGTTTTTTTGTTTCGCCGCAAAATCCCACAATTATATCGGTTGATAAAGAAATGTCGGGAATTGCTTTCCTAATTTTTTTAACCAAGGTCTTATATTGCGCAACAGTATACGGCCGGTTCATTTTTTTTAAAATTTCGTCGTCTCCCGATTGAATTGGCAGGTTTAATCTTTTTGACAGCTTCTTGCAATTTTTCATTGTTTTTATCAATTCATCTGAAAAATCTTTTGGGTGGCTTGTTATAAAACAAAGCGTAAAATTTCCGGGAATATTGTTTACCATTTTTAAAAGCTTTGGAAAATTAGTTTTGCCGTCTTTGTAGCTGTTTACATTTTGACCCAAAAGCCAAATTTCTTTATAATCATTTTTTACTAAATTTTTTATCTCGCAAATAATTTCTTTTGCCGGTCTTGAAATTTCTCTGCCTCTGGTGTAGGGGACAACGCAATATGAGCAAAAATTATTGCACCCTGTCATTATAGGAACTGTAGCTGAAAATTTATTTGAGTATTTCGGAGTTATATCTAAATAGCTGCTCGGCAACCAAGTTTCTGCGGACACGCTTCGTCCGCCAGCGCGGACTTGCTCTGTCCTCGGCGCGCCACGCCGCTTCGCGGCGGCCATGCTGGCGCGCCTGCGGGGGTCCTGCGAAACTTGTTGCCTCGCAATTTTAAACAATTCAGAAATATTTTTTATATCAATAACATAGTCAAAACTATTTTCAAATTTTTTTCTGTCTTTTTGCAACACGCATCCTGTCAGAATAGTTTTTATTTTAGGGTTTAATTTCTTAAATTTATGAGCAAGCCCGTGCACCCGGTCAACAGCCGACTGCCTTACAGAGCACATTACAACCACAATTAAATTTGCCTCATTTATGTTTGAAGTTTTTTTATATTTAAGTTTCTCTAAAATGGTTGAGACCCTTTCTGAATCAGATATATTCATCTGGCATCCGAAAGCGATAATATGATATTTCATTCTGGTTTATCTGATTTCTTCTTTTTTTTCTTTTATAAAATATCTCCATCTTTCCAAAAATTCCACAAAAGCCGAAAAGGGCATATCTATTAAGGCGTTAAAAAAGGCGGCAATAGCATTATATTTTTTCCATTTATTTGAAATCCATTTGCCAAGTCCCTGAACCGGCAGAAAAAATATATCAGACACAAAAATTAAAAATCCCTCTTTTTCGTCTTCTATTGTAAGCTCTTGCGCTCTTTTTGAAACAGCGGTTCCCGCAAACAATATTAAGGCAATAAATATTATGTTTATAATAATAGAGCTTAAAGGAAAGCCAAAATAGTTAAAAACAAAATATATGGCTCCAAAAGAGACGAAAGTTGATAAAACATACACTAAAGAAATTACAGCCCTTGTTATTACGTTTCTTTTTTTTCTGGCTTTTATTTCATATATATCGCGGTCTTTTCTGTTATAAACTATTTTCATTGTTTCCATTACCACAATATTTAAATTCTTTTTTGACGGGCGTTTTATTGAGGTTACTATTAAAAACATTAAAAAAGTGGGCACCAAAACGTCAGCTATTAAAGCAACAGTATTAAGATATCCTGAAAATATTTTTGCCAGCAAAACTTCTAAAATTAGCAAAGAAAGTATTTTGGTTGCAAAAATAGATACTGTAGAATAAACAGCCGCCCTTTGTATTCTTTGCTTTAAGGTAGCCAGTCTTTTTGAATAAGCATCTTTAACTAAAGGTTCTAAATTTGATGGCTCTAATATTTCTTCTATTTTTTCAACGCTATTTTGCGATAAAATATCGCCAAACAAAAGATACGGAGTATCGTATTTTTCGCAGATTGCGTAAAATTTTCCGGCAAGGGGATTTAAAAGGTCTTTTTCTATGTTGTTCCAGATTTTATATATGTTTTGGGATATTTTAAGCAAAAACTGTTCGTCGATTTTTTTCCATTGAGGATATTTATATTTTATTAAATTGTAGCTTATTATTGGCTTGTCCAGTTTAAAAAGAGCCAGCTGAACGGCAATATAAATTTGAGTGTCTTTATCTTCTTTTTTTAAAAGATTTGTTTGGTAAAGCTTTTCTGAAACCATTATTTTTTCTTTCATTTGGCTAAACATATATTCAATAAGGGCAATTTCTTTTATGGCGGGCGCCAGCGTTTCTTCAATTTCGCAAGAGCAAACTTCTATTAACCAATTATAAAATTGCAGGCCTGCGCGCCCTGCTCTGTTTTCGGGATTATTTTTAAGTATAAAAATATACTTGTCTATTATGTTTTGGACTTCCTGTATTTTTGGCTCTAAAATTTTATCATTTGGAAAATGACCGCCCCTTATTAATTCAAAAACCAGCAGTTCTGCCGTATCTCCGCTTTGAGAAAAATCATTGAGCTCTAAATCTAAAAATCTTCTTTTCAGCTTTCTTATTATTGCCGCCCTGCGCATTAAATGCTCTTCTTTCCAGTCAACAACTGTTCTTATATGTTCATAAAAAGCAGCCACCTTTAAGGCAACTTCATCAACGTGTATGGTGGGCGCGTTTGCGGGAGCATTATCTTGAAGCTCGGCCAATTTATATTGCTGTATCAGTTTTTTTGTTGATTCTGATAAATCTTGCTTTGGCATTAAGTTTTTTCTTTAATTTCTTTTTTTATTTTTTCTATAAATTCGTCGGTTTGCACCTGGCCTGCGTCGCCCTTTCCTCTTTGCCTTACAGAAACTCCGCCCGAAGAAATTTCTTTATCGCCAACAATTAAAAGGTAGGGAATTTTTTGCATTTCTGCCTCTCTTATTTTTTTGCCCAAAGTTTCATTTTCATCTCTTAATTCAACGCGCAAATTATTTTCTTTTAATTTTTTAATAATTTCTTTGGCATAGTCAGCGTGTTTTTCAGAAATAGGTATTACAGAAACCTGAATGGGGGACAGCCACAAAGGAAACGCGCCTTCATATTTTTCAATTAAAAAAGCCATGGTTCTTTCTATAGCTCCAATTGACGAACGGTGAATTACAACAGCTTCTTTGCTTTTGCCATCGCTGTCGGCATAAACAAGCTCAAATCTCTTGGGTCCCACAAAATCATATTGGACGGTAAAAGCAGTTTCTTCTTTTCCGGCAAAATTTTTCATTTGAATATCTATTTTTGGCCCGTAAAAAGCAGCCTCGTTTTCCGCCTCAAAAAATGGGGCATTTTTTTCTTTCAAAACTTTTCTTAAAACGTTTTCTGCAAAATCCCAGGCCTTATCGTCTTTGTAATATTTTTTTGAATCTTTTTTATCTCCCAAAGACAATCTGTATCTGTAATCAACTCCGGATTTTAAACCAAATATGTCGGCCATATATTCTATTAATTTAAGAGCCAAGTTTATTTCGTTTTCTGCCTGGTCTTTTTGGCAAATTATATGGGAGTCAGCAAGGCAAAAACATCTTACCCTTGCCAGGCCGGTCAGTTCTCCGGATTTTTCATACCTGTATTGTTTGGCAAGTTCTGCAATTCTAAATGGCAGTTCTCTGTAAGACCTTGGTTTTGCCAAGTAAAGCTGGTAGTGGTGGGGGCAGGTCATAGGCCTCAAAATAAGTTCTTCTTCGTCA
>Ga0074195_1004771_pt1 | contig 10870 bp, 8 predicted proteins | sample EPASupsiteHSE623_FD_64525 | JGI IMG/M metagenome (GOLD analysis project Ga0074195, IMG submission 64525) | Bioremediated contaminated groundwater from EPA Superfund site, New Mexico - Sample HSE6-23 | ecosystem: Environmental > Aquatic > Deep subsurface > Groundwater > Contaminated ... | reverse complement strand
CAAGGTCTGGCTAAAATGGCTGAGGATTTACAATATATAATCAGTAAGTTTAAGATATAAAGGGGACTTAATACAGTCGGCAACAAGAAAACATTAGTATCTTTTTGCAAGGAACTTATGTAATGTATCTAACATATACTATACAAAGATGACCTTGCAAAAAGGAGATGCTGTACATGGCTGACAGAAAAACTGATGATTGTCAGGGTTGTTGTCAACTTGAATTTGATGTATTAGCCGCTAATAAGCCGCCGGCGGTTGATGCTGGCTTTTGGGTACAAGCTACAGCAAGTGGTGAGATATGCGGCTATGATAATGGGACAGGAAGTATTTCGTTAGCAGCGGAAGGGCTGGTTCCTCAAGGTGTATATACCGTCTGGTTTATTACTGACAGAGGACTTAAGCCGGCTGCACCTACTGATGCAGTGTATACGGCCGACGGCTCTGATCCTAATCGGCTAGTGGTTAACAGCGCTGGAGTATTAAATTATTATATTGCACCGCTTGATTTTAATCCTCTAAAGGGCATTCCTTTGTCTGGCAGCAAGGTAAGGGCAGCTATCCAGGGTGTAATCATTGGTTTTCATAGTAACCGTACTACCAATGGTATAGTTCCCGGTGATTTCAATGTAAACTTTTTTGAACAGCTTACCGCCGAAATATGTTTTTTACGTACAACTGCCGATAAGGTGATTGGTACAGAAGATCAATAGCGAAAAAGATATAATAATGATCGCTGCTGTGGCAGCATGTCATGAAGTAGACGAAAGAGTAAGGTGCCGTTCGGTGACCTTACTCTTATTTTTATTTGTAAAAAAGGAACCCAGTAAATTATGAGAATATATCTAATTGACAGAAATTTCACAAAGTAATATTATAATAACAAGGAAAATCATACCAATAAAAGAATATAAGGAGTGATTTTATTGATTGCCATAAAGAAATGCCTCAGCAGTATTAGCGGAAAACTATGTATTTGTTTATTCTTTACCGGAATAGTTCCTTTGTTTGCATTTATATTATTAATGAGCACTTTATCTTCAGCCGCGTTTCAAGCATTTATTTGTACTTATATTGTTTTTGCGGTAGTGGGCTTAATTATATGGTCGATTGTTATTGCCAAATTGATCGCTGGACCTGTTCAAAAATTGCTTGTCAGCATGCGAGAAATGGCTGCAGGAGGTGGCGATTTACAGCAAAAGCTGCATATTGAAGCAAATGATGAGATTGGGCAATTAGCTCATAACACCAATAATGTTATGGAGAAAATTGCTGATTTGGTGAATGAGATTACTAAAATTGGACGAAAAGTATCGGAAGACAGCAAAGCTTTGTCTGAATATACGGCTCAGACAACAGAGTCTATGCGTCTAACAACCGAGAGCATCAGTGAAATAGCAGCAGGTTCCTGTCGACAAGTGCATGATTTAGAACTTTGCAGCCAGTCGGCCGACCATGCCAGTGCTCAGGTTAAAGATATTAATCACCTTGCCGTGCAAACCGCTGATTTGGCAAAAGAAGCGACAGCGAGTGCTGTGGAGGGAGCTACTCAGGTTAAAGAAGCGATTATTACTATGACCGGAGTCAAAGGCCAAATGGATGTTTCAGCTAAGGCTATTCATGGGTTGGCTGACAGAATAAGTCAGATTGGTCAAATCGTTGAGGTAATTACGTCAATTGCTGATCAAACTAATTTACTGGCTTTGAATGCGGCTATTGAAGCGGCACGGGCTGGTGAGCAAGGGCGAGGGTTTGCTGTTGTGGCTGATGAGGTACGGAAATTAGCTGAGGATTCGCGGCAATCGGCAGAAGAAATAACAAAACTAATTACCGGAGTACGAAAAGAGACCTTTGATACAGTGGCCGCCATCGAAGGCGGACTTAATCAAGCCCAGCAAGGGGCTGAAAAGGCTAGCGGATCAGAAGTTGCATTAAACCGGATTATCAGTATTAGTCAGAAACTTAACGAACAAGTAAGCATTATGGCAAACAATACGGCTGGAGTAACGACCGACATCGGGAATATTGCCGGTAATGTCGGTGAAATAGCTGCAATTGCCCGTCAATTTTCAGGCGCCAGCCAAGAGATTAATGCTGCCAGTGAAGAAGTATTTGCCACCATCGAAAAGATAGCAGTTTCAACTAAAGATCTTAATAACCTAGCACAGAATATGGAAGAGTTGACGGTCCAGTTTGTTGCTGTTGATACTGATACTAGAAAACGCCTTAAAGAAAAATTGAGTAAGGCGAGAAATTTATTGTTAAGCCATGGATGTGCTTGTATAAATAGCAGCAATCAGTTGATGGTCGGTAATCAAGTGGTTAATAATAATGAACAGCTAGTAGATGCTATTGCGCAGCAGGTCGGCGCTGATTTTACAATATTCCAGGGAAATACGAGGATTGCTACTACGATTACTACGAAGACAGGACGACGGGCTACTGGCACACCGGCGGCAAAATATGTTGAGAAAGCGGTTCTGGAGCGGGATAATGAATATATGGGTAGGGCAACGGTTATGAGGCAGTGGTATATTGTAAACTACGAGCCGCTCAAAGATAAAACAGGAAATATTATTGGGATGCTGTTTGTTGGAGAAAAGCAAGGCGATAAGCAGCAGTAATAAGTAATTTATTGGAAAAATAGGGAGACGCAATGGGTGTTACCAAAACATCTATTGCGTTTTTTTATTTAAGACAGGCCCAATTTTTCCGTTGGCGTAATAAATTAGTAAAAAGGCGCATTTGCCTTTGTCGACATATGTATATTTGTACATTTTAAAATAAGTTAGAGTTATTCATAAAATGGATAAGGGAGGCAAAAAAAATATGGCCTTTGATTTTGAAAAACTTATTAAGCGCGATCGCGACGAGCATAAGCAATATAAGTTTTCTGGTACGATGCTAGACTATTTAAACTTAGTAAAAGAAAATCCGAAAATAGCTATATTAGCCCATCAACGTATGTATGACTTACTCATGAAGTCTGGAGTTGAAATTATTAAAACAGACGAAAATCCACGCCTAAAAAGGGTGTATGGAAATGACACGATTAAGCGCTATAACTTTTTTGTCAATGAATTTTTCGGCATTGATAAATGCATTATGAAGATTATGCGGTATTTTCACTCGGCAGCTATGAAGGGTGAGGAGTCGCGCCAGGTACTTTATTTGGTAGGTCCGGTCGGAGCCGGAAAATCTTCTATTATGGAAACGTTAAAGAAGGCGCTGGAAATAAGCCCACCAATTTATATGATTAAAGACTGTCCAATGAGTGAGGAGCCGTTGCATCTTATTCCGAAACATCTTCGCCCTCAGTTTGAAGACGTATTGGGAGTTAAGATTGAAGGTGATTTATGCCCAATATGCCGGTATAAGCTAAAGCATGATTATAATGGGGAATTTGAACGGTTTCCTGTCACAACAACAGAGTTCTCTATCAGGTCGCGCAAAGGAATTGGTGTTGTACCGCCGGTTGATCCTAATAACCAGGATACTTCGGTGTTATCCGGTTCTGTCGACATTTCTAAACTGGATCTTTATCCGGAGGATGACCCGCGGGTGCTGTCCTTAAACGGTGCTTTCAATGTGGGAAACCGTGGCTTAGTTGAATTTATTGAAGTATTTAAAAATGATGTGGAATATCTTCATACCATGATAACCGCCACCCAGGAAAAATCAATTCCCTCACCTGGCAAAGGCGCTATGATTTATTTTGATGGCATTATTCTGGCTCATTCCAATGAAGCTGAATGGAATAAATTTAAATCCGATCATACCAATGAAGCTATTCTGGACCGTATTGTAAAAGTAGAAGTCCCGTATTGTCTGGAACTTGATGAAGAGGTCAAGATTTATCGCAAGGTCCTGAAAAATAGCAGTTTTGACGCACACATTGCCCCCCATACCATCGAAGTGGCATCCATGTTTGCGATCTTAACGCGTTTGGCGCCATCCTCCAAGGCCGACCCATTTACCAAATTAAAAATCTACAACGGAGAAGAAATTGTGGAGAAAGGCTCGACAAAACGAATAGATATAACGGAATTACGAGATGAGGCGCCACGCGAAGGTATGACAGGTATTTCAACCCGGTTTATTATGAAGGTGCTTGATACGACCTTATCTGAATCGGAATTCAATTGTATTAACCCGATTGCGGTTATTGAAACCATGGTTAAAGCAACAAAGGAACTGGCAATAGCTGAGGATGAAAAAAAGCGTTATCTTGGATTTTTGCAAGATACTGTTAAAAAAGAATATAACAAAATTTTAGAAAAAGAAGTGACAAAAGCGTTTATTCATGGTTATAGAGAACAGGCCGAAAGCTTGTTTAACAATTATCTTGATCATGCCGAGGCTTATGTCAATACCACCAAGATAAAAGATGAGAATACAGGCGAAGAACTGGAGCCTGATATTAAATTTATGCAATCGATTGAGGAGCAAATCGGCATATCTGGGACGGCAGCGCAGGGATTTCGCCAGGATGTTACTTCCTATATGTTTTCCATCATGCGTAGTGGTGGCAAGATCGAATATACGAGCTATGAACCGTTAAAAGAGGCTATCGAAAAAAAATTAACAGCCTCTGTAAAAGAGCTTTCGCGCATTATTACCCAGGCAAGAGTGCGTGATAAAGAACAGGATACTAAATTTAACACAATGGTAGAGGCTATGAAAGCCAATGGATATTGTCTGCATTGCTGTAATGTTGTGTTAAAATATGCTGCCAATAATCTCTGGAAGGACTAGGGATGGAGTTGAGATAACTATGGCTATTTTTAAAGAAGGCCGTACAGGCGAGTCAGACCGCTCACAATATGACCGTAAACGCCATCGGGAGTTAGTCGAAGACGCCATAAAACGAAATCTAGGGGATATTATCGCCGATGAAAGCATTATTGGGCAAAGTAAAAATAAAAAAATAAAGATACCTATTCGCGGTATTAAAGAGTATCAATTTATTTACGGTAGAAATAACGGCGGCACAGCCAGTGGAACAGGTGAAGAAGAACGCGGCCAAGTTATCGGACGCATCAACAGTCAGCAGGAAAAAGGAATGGGGCAGGCCGGTAGTGAAGCCGGAGAGGAAATATATGAAACAGAAATCACGATGGACGAAATCATTAATTATATGTTTGAAGAGGCAAAGTTACCTGACTTAGAGCGCAAAAAATTTGCCGTGCAAGAATGTGAGTATTTATTTAAACGCTCAGGCTATCAACGCAAAGGCATTCCGCCGCGACTGGCTAAGAAAAGAACTTTGATCGAAAAACTTAAACGCCAGCAGGGATTGATAAGGGAAAAGGCTTGTAACGAGGTTCAACAACAGGACGGACAACAGGTACGTGAGCGGGTACCGTTTAGGGAAGATGATCTCAGATATTTTCGGGTAAAAGCTGATACTCGCCGTCATTCTAATGCTGTAGTGTTTTGTATTATGGATGTGTCTGGCTCTATGGATCAGAGTAAAAAATATCTGGCGCGGACATTTTATTTTTTGTTGTATCAATTCCTGCGCTGGAAATACGATCAGGTAGATGTTGTATTTATCGCACATACCACAGAAGGCAAAGAAGTAAATGAACGAGATTTTTTCCATCATGGAGAGTCTGGCGGCACGATGATTTCAAGCGGTTATGCTAAGGCTCTGGAAATCATTGAGCAACGATACAATCCAGATGTATGGAATATCTATGCTTTTCATTGTACAGATGGTGACAATTGGACAGAAGATAATGCCAGGACAATTGAGAAAGCAAAAGAGCTGGTTAGTGTCAGTAACTTGGTAGGCTATATTGAAATTCTGGCCAGTTACAGTTATGGGATTACTATTCGCCGCGAATTAGAAGCAAAAATTAAAGAGAAAAATTTTATTATTGGGACTATGGGTAAAAAAGAAGATATTTGGCCTGCTCTCAAACGCATATTAGAAAAGGAATCGGAAGCGCAAGGTGAAGAGGATGCTCGTCCCGGTCCTGAGATTGAAGGTGATGTGTGGTGACGGCAGATTATAGTATGAAAGAACTAGAAAAATGGAATGACAAGATTGAAGAGCTGGTTAACAAAGCAGGCTTTAACTGTTATGAGCAGCAGTTTGAGATTTGCAGCTATGAAGATATGTTGTGTTACGAGTCTTATGTAGGTATGCCGTCTCATTATCCCCACTGGAGTTATGGCAAAGCCTATGAACGGCAAAAAACCTTCTACACCTATAATCTTACCGGTTTGCCATATGAGATGGTAATTAACGCTGATCCTTGCATAGCTTATCTAATGAAGGATAATACGCTGCTGCTGCAAATTTTGACGATTGCTCATGTATACGGCCACAATGATTTTTTCAAAAACAATCGCTTATTTACCGATAATACCCGGGCTGAACTAACTGTTGAAATGTTTAAAAGTCATGCCAGCAGGGTACGCGAGTATATTGCTGACCCCAGTATTGGACCTAAGCAAGTAGAGCGGATATTGGATGCAGCCCACGCGCTACGTTTCCAAGTCAGACGTCAGGGCGAAGGCAAGCCGCTTACTAGGCAGGAAATAACCAAAGAAAATGCTGAAAAGATACCTGAGCGGTTAAAACAGGATTTACTGGGCTATTTAAGTGAGTATGGAAAATTAGCTTATTGGGAACGCGATTTGGTTAATATCGTCAGGGAAGAAAGTTTTTATTTTATACCTCAGGTGGAAACAAAGATAATGAATGAAGGGTGGGCCAGTTATTGGCATTATCGCCTGCTCCACGATCTTGCACTGCCGCAAGGACTCCATTTTGAATTCCTGCAACGCCATAATCTTGTTGTCAGGCCGCATGAAAGACAAATTAATCCGTATTTCATTGGCTTCAAACTATTTGAATACCTAGATAAACATTGTGGCCGTGAAGCCATATTTAAAATTCGCGAACAAGAACGGGATCAATCTTTTCTCAGGCGGTTTTTAAATCGGGAACTATGTCAAGAACTGCATTTATTTAACTATAAGCTGCGGGGAATAGATATTGTGGTTACAGAAGTAGCTGATGAAGATGGATGGAAAACCATTCGTGATGAATTAGCTAATATGGTTGGTCTGGGAACAGTGCCGGAAATTCACCCTATAGATGTGGAAAATGGAGCGTTGGTGCTGGAGCATGTTTACGACGGACGGGAGCTGGAGATGAATTACGCCAAAGAGACAATTAAGTATGTTGCGGAGCTTTGGGGTGACAAAGTTGAGTTAAAAACAAAACTTAACAGTAAAGATAAAATTATTCGGTGTACCCAAGACAAACTTGTATCTGTATGGGATGTGTAAAGTAAAAACAGGGTTCAGACTTAGTCTGAACCCTGTTTTTTACCCTATTAAAAAGTATAACTTAATTAAGAACAGGATAAGAGTAACATCGACTTGCGATTATCCTAAAGATTGGCGCAAGTCGTGTTTTCTTTAGCCTTGATATTCTTTGGCGATTTCTTCGCTAATAAGAACGCGGTAAGCTCCTTCAGCCAAGGCTTGCAGTTCATTTTCACCAGGCAAGATAACAACAGGGGCAATAAAGCTTACATACTCCTTAAGCTTGGCGGTTAGCTGCTCCGAATAGGCAATACCGCCAGTAAGAATAATATAATCGACTTTTCCGCGGACCGGTATGGCGGCGGCGCCAATGCTTTTGGCAATTGTATAAACCATGGCGTTATATACAAGTTCGGCCTGCTGGTCACCCTCTGCTATGCGACGTTCTACCTCGCGTACATCGGTTGTACCCAAATAGGCCACCAGTCCAGCTTTGCCGGCTAACTGAGAAGAGATTGTGTTTATATCTAATTTTTCAGCAAGAATCTTATCGGCAAATTGCTTAGCAGGTAAAGTTCCAGCTCGTTCCGGCGAGAAAGGTCCTTCACCGTTAAGGCAATTATTAACATCGACTGCATTGCCTGAGGTATGGCAGGCAACAGAAATACCACCGCCAAGGTGAGCGATAATTAAGTTGAGATCTTCATAAGAGCGATTAATTGTTTTGGCAAACCGCTTTGCTACAGCCTTATGATTAAGCGCGTGAAAGATACTTTTGCGGGTAAGCTCCGGACGTCCGCTAAGTCTGGCTACCGGTGCCAGTTCGTCAACAACTACGGGATCAACAATATAAGCGGGGCAGCCACCTTCGGTTGCTAATTTATCAGCGATAAGAGCACCGAGATTACTGGCGTGAGCACCATAACGACTATGTTTTAAATCATCTAACATAGCTGCATTGATTTGATATGTACCGCTTACCATTGGTTTCAACAGGCCGCCGCGGGCAACAATGGCAGATAAACCACTAACTGAGACATTCTGCTTTGATAAAAAAGCTGCTATATTTTCTAAACGATACTCGAATTGGTCGATTACGAAAGGGAATTTTGCAATATCATCTGAACTGTGGGTAATACTTTGAACAAAAACTTCCGTAGTATCCTGAAATAAACCAATTTTTGTTGAAGTAGATCCAGGATTAATGGTTAGGATTTTGTGCACCATAAAATAGCCCCCTGTGTAATTTTTCCTGCAATCAAGATAGTTTTATTTTACCAGTTTGGGGACTAGGCGTCTAGTTTAGCCAAGACGGAGGATACCAAGCAGTATGAGTAGCGTGCCGGGTAAGTAAGGAAATTGTTTTTTTATTCTTTCAGATATTAATTTGCGTGAAGAATAAAAGCCTGATGAAATACAAAGCATGTGGATTATACCGATAGCAATAGGCGTATAAAGCGGTAAGGGACCTATCAAAGCGGCAGCAAAGGTGCCAACCATAGCATCTGCTCCGACGGCAACTCCAAGAAAAACAGCTTCCAGGGAGCTGATAATACCTAACTTATCAACATCGGCTGTTTCGGGTTTGGCCATAATGCTGATTACTAATCGCCCCAGCGAAAAAGTCAGCTTGCGGGCGGTTACCTCACCAGTCACTTCATAAGAGACAACATCTTTGGTTAAATACTGTTGAAACAGACTCCATAAACCAAGCATAATTAAAAGCAATGCGCCAATGCCAATAGCAAGATCGGTATTAATAAATTGTCCTACAAGATAAGCCAAAACCATAGCTATAGAGGTACAAATACAAGCTACTACACCGACGATACTTAATGAGATGAGGGGCATGCGAATATTTTTTAAACCATAAGCTAGACCGGCTACAAAACCGTCGATACTGACAGCCAAGCCAAGCAATAAGACATAAAAGATGCTCATAAACAGTACGCCTCCTGATGATAAACTGTCTTTTCATGTTAGTATATGGTTCGTGAATTAAAGCGGTTACAGACCGGAAATCTGAATTAAGTCTACATTTATGCAGGATTTTTTTGTGTATATGGGGAAAATATAGTAGAATGTAGAATTATTGAGGTGGTTTAATGCAAGATGGTTTGGATTTTGGATTAGGTAAAGTTTTACCGATCAAAATTGAAGACGAAATGAAAAATTCATATATCGACTATGCTATGAGCGTAATTGTTATGAGGGCATTGCCTGATGTGCGCGATGGTTTGAAACCTGTTCATCGCCGGATATTATACGCCATGCATGAGGCGGGGATGGCTTCCAACAAACCGTACAAAAAGTCGGCACGTATTGTCGGCGAAGTGTTAGGTAAGTATCATCCTCATGGTGATAGCTCGGTATATGATGCTGCTGTTAGAATGGCGCAGAATTTTTCTACCCGCTATATGATGGTAGACGGACATGGCAACTTTGGCTCAGTGGATGGCGACTCAGCGGCAGCCATGCGTTATACAGAAGTACGAATGGCGCGAATTGCAGAAGAAATGTTGGCCGACATTGAAAAAAACACAGTTGACTTTGTACCAAACTATGACGAATCATTAAAAGAGCCGTCTGTATTGCCGGCAAAAGTTCCCAATCTATTAATTAATGGTTCATCAGGTATTGCTGTTGGTATGGCTACCAATATTCCTCCCCACAATTTAGGGGAAGTCGTTGATGGACTTATTATGATGATAGATAACCCGGAAGTCCCCATTAACGAATTGATGTTGGCTATTAAGGGACCGGATTTTCCGACAGGAGCACTAATTCTTGGCCGGGAAGGAATCTATCAAGCATATACTACTGGTCGCGGCAGTGTTAAAATGCGGGCACAAGCCCGAGTTGAAAACATGTCCAACGGTAAACAACGAATTATCGTGACAGAAATACCATACCAAGTTAATAAGGCTAGGTTAATTGAAAACATCGCAGAGCTTGTAAGAGAAAAGACCATTGAAGGAATAACCGATCTCCGTGATGAGAGTGACCGCAAAGGGATGCGGATTGTTATTGAACTTAGGCGGGATGCTAATGCTGATGTCGTTCTAAACCAGCTTTATAAACATACGCAAATGCAGGACACCTTTGGTGTAAATATGCTGGCGCTGGTAAACGGTCACCCCAAAGTGCTCAATTTGCAGCAAGTTTTACGCTATTACCTGGACCATCAAAAAGAAGTAATTCTTCGCCGCACTCAGTTTGAATTGGATAAAGCACGAGCTCGGGCACATATTTTAGAAGGTTTAAAAATTGCGCTTGATCATCTTGATGCTGTTATTGCTACAATCAGACAATCCCAAACTCCGGAAATAGCAAGAAATGCATTAATGGACAAGTTCACATTAAGTGAAAAACAGTCCCAGGCCATACTAGATATGCGTCTGCAACGCTTGACCGGACTTGAGCGCGAAAAAATTGAAAACGAATATAAAGATATATTGGAGACTATCGAATGGTTGGAATCTGTACTGGCAGATGCTGATAAAGTAATGAACATCATCAAAGAAGAACTTTTAGATGTTAAAAAACGATTTTGTGATTAACACCCTCCCCCTATAAACAACAATAT
>Ga0074195_1004770_pt1 | contig 10871 bp, 10 predicted proteins | sample EPASupsiteHSE623_FD_64525 | JGI IMG/M metagenome (GOLD analysis project Ga0074195, IMG submission 64525) | Bioremediated contaminated groundwater from EPA Superfund site, New Mexico - Sample HSE6-23 | ecosystem: Environmental > Aquatic > Deep subsurface > Groundwater > Contaminated ... | reverse complement strand
ACAAAAATGGATTGCCGGATTTACTAATCCGAACGAACCATGGGCTGATTTTCGCCGGACAGGTTATCCTAAATTGGCTCTTGTTTATAAAAACGACAGTAACTCAGACTGGGGGGTTATTCCAGCAAATGAATGGATTAAACGTATGCCTTTTGTCAATGACGAGCGTTCCAGCAATGCTGATGGTGTTGCTGCCGCCGTGGCGACCATGAAAGGAGGTGATCTGATCAGCACCCGGTTATGGTTTGATACAGGTACGGCTAATTTTTAACCGCAGAAGAGGAAGAGGTTGTCCGGAAACTGGGCAGCCTCTTTTATTTAGTCTATTATCGTGAAATACCAAAAGACGATCAGACGAGGCTTTGCGGCAGTGGACTGGGCCTGAATAAACGCCCGATATTCAAAACTGAAAATCCAGGAAGAAGTTCAGGGTGAATTTCTGGGCTTTCACCAAAGTGGCTTCATGAAAATTCTGGTAGTCGAAATCACGGGTGTAAATGTCCAGGTAGTTTTTGGTGTTCAGGATATTCAATACAGACAGGCCGGGTTTTATATGCACTTTTCCAATTGAAAAATTGTAATTGGCAGAGCAGTCGACCCTGAAATAATCAGGGAGCCGGCTGTAAACCCGGGTGGTTGTAAAATCATCTTCTTTGGTCGATGACCGGGCATAAGGTCGCCCCGACTGGTATAACGTAAGGGTGGAGAAATTCCAGTGTTTCAGTGAATAAATATTGGTCCATTTTATTTCATGCGGCAGGTCAAAATCAGAAGGAACATCTGCTCCTTCATTTATTTCAGCAAAACGAAGTTTGGATTTACTAAGGGAATAGGATATCCAGCTTGTAAAATCGGAGATTTCGTATTTGACCAGAAAATCTATTCCGGCCGCCTTCCCTGTTCCGGTGATGAAACGGCTAAGTGAGGAATTGGGATCTTCTCTTCCCTCTGGGTCCTGGAAAAATAAATATTCCTGCAATCCTTTGGCCGTCTTGTAATAACCCTCCAAATCAAAAAAGAAGTGAGCAGTTTCATAGCTGATCCCGGCAATGTAATGATTGGAGGAGATCACCGGGTTTGTTTCCCCGTCAGCCAGTACCCAGAAGTCCCGGTTGTACCCGTATGTCTGTTCCGAGACCGATTTGTTCAAAAACTGGTAGTATCGTCCGGTTGCCAGCTTCAGGGTAAGGTTGCTTTTTAGCCTGTAACTGGATGCAAACCGGGGTTCCAGGTATATTTTGCCGGTTCTGTCGTAATAATTCACCCGTAACCCGGGTTTGATCTTAAGCGTGGGGGTGATGGACAATTCATCCTGAAAATAAGTTGAATAAAGTACGGATGAATGATTCAGGTCGTTGTAAATGAAATCTTTCTCAGCGTCTTTGTAAAATGAGAATTGGTTGTATTTGACCGAAATCCCGAATTCCGGTTGATGTTGGTTCAAAATGTATTTATTCTGAAAGGTGATGAAATAATCCGCCAGATCATTCTTTTCATTGGTGATATGCGTTTCCTGGCCCATCTGCCCGGGGGGTGGATTGTCGCCCGACAATACGGTGTTGTTGTAATAACTATTGTAATATCCCGAATGCCCGGCCTGCAGATTGGAATGATGCCGGGCATTCCACTGCCTTTTCCACGATAGTCCGAAGCCGGAGTTTCCCCACCGGTTCTTGTCTTCTGTATCGGCCGTTACATCCTCGCCTGCTGAATAATTTGAATTGTCGAGAAAATCATTTGCACCGTACAAACTGAACGACAGGTTTTCGTTCGGGTTGGGGCGCCAGGTTAACCTGACATTGTAATCGCCGAAATAAAAATCCGGTTCAATCTGGTCGGTGGCCTGACCAGGTGGCGGGTCGGCCGATCCGATCTTTTGTGACAGGATGGCATCGGTCAGCCAGGAGGAGTAAATGTCGGAATAGGCTCTCCGTCCGGCTGCCACCACCGTAAACTTGGGCGTGACAGGGATCTCTGCAGTCAGGTTGGCGCTGATCAGGTTGATGCCGCCATAAAAAACCGGCTTTTGCCGGTTACCCGATTTGGACGTGATATCGACAATTCCCGATACCCGTTCACCGTAACTTGAATCAAAGCCTCCCCGGTAAACCTGAATATTTTGGATCACATAAGGATTTAATGCGGAAAAAACGCCGAAAAAGTGATCGAGGTTGTACAAGGTAAACCCATCGAAGAGCACCAGATTTTGGTCGGACGAACTTCCACGGATATTTAACTGTGAAGAATTTTCGGAGGAACTGATCCCAGGCATCAGCTGCAGAGCCCTGAAAATGTCGGTTTCTCCGTAATTGGGCAGGTCGGAAAAGCGAATGGGGCTAAATGAAAAATGACCGGCCTCATTGCCAAACTCCATCAGTTTGATCTTTTCCCCTTTGATGTGAACTGTTTCGATTGCCTGTACCTTTCGCACCATGCCCAGGTTCAGGGTGGTCAGCGAACCGGGATTACTGATCACCGTATCGATGGGGGAATAGCTCAGGTAACGAACCTGAAGGGATACGGAAGAATCGGCTACGATACTAAAATGTCCGTCAACCGTCGTGGTCAGGGACCGGTTCTTTTCCGGGCAATAAACCGACGCATAAGGAAGTGGTTCCCTGCTTTCCCGGTCAAAAACAAAACCCGAAATGATTTTCTCTTCCGGACTCTTTTGGGATTCACTTTCTTTTCTGATAATCAGATAGGTATCGTATTTTACTGTCAGTGAAAACCCGGTGTCCCGGATTACCGTTTTGATGATGCTCCCTGCGTCTACCTCTGAAATGAAGCCGGAGATCTTGTATTTCTGTAGTTCACCCGCGTCAAACGCGATTTTAATGTTCATTTCACGGGCTACACGGGTAAGCGCTTTAGGAACAGGCGTGTTGTCAAATTCAAAATGAACTGGCTGGGCAAATCCTGAAATGCGGAAAAGAAAAAACATAAAAAGGGAAACCGTCCATGTAAGGCGGTTATCTTTTTTCGAAGATCCTGATTTTTCGGTTTGCTTGAATTTCATATTCCAGGTTCATTGGAATGCAAATAACTTCCAATGCTTCCTGTAAACTTTTGTTCGAAAATTCGACTGTTATTAACCGGCTCCGTTCCCCTTCGTATCGGATGGAAGCATTGAACTGTCGTTCCAATTCGTCAAAAATAGAAACAAGCGGCTTATCTTCAAAATAAAAGATGCCTTCGGTCCAGGAAACTGCATTTTCAATATCGCTTTTTGTTTGTTTTGTCAGTCCCGCCGGTGTTAATCCGGCCTCTTCTCCGGGCAGCAGGATTTGCTGCTCACGATCGGAGCTGACCCTTATTTTTCCGCGCAGGCAGCTTACCCTGAATTCATCTTTTCTTGAAAAAACGTTGAACCGGGTGCCTAAGACCTCGACTGTTCCGTTTTTGGTTTCGATGACAAAACTACCTCCTTTTATGACGTCAAATAAAGCTTCACCATTGAGTTTCAATGTTCTTTTTCCGGTAAAGCTGTCTTTGTCCCAGCTTATTTTTGTTGTGGCATTCAAAATCACACCTGTGCCATCAGGAAGGGTGAGCGAGGAATGCTCGGCGACCTTTGTCCGGATGCTTTCTCTTCCCAGAACCGTTGTGATGGTATAAAACCCGAGAATAATAAAAATAACGGCTGCTGCAGCCCGGAATGTGCGGGGCAGTATCCTTATCTTTGTGGCAGGTTGCTTTCCCATACCCGTCGGCAGGTTCTCCATGGCAGGTTGCTTTTCCATACAGGCCAGCAAATCCGCCAACGCCTTCTCTTCTGACTTCCCTTCCGGCGGGATGATCCCTTCGGCAACACGCAGGATTTTTTCCCCGAAATTCATTTCATCGAATTCCTTTTTAGTGAAAGGATGATCGGATTGGTCCTGGTTGAGCATCTTAATCAGTTTAAAGTTTGTGTGCAATTTTTCCTTGTAAGTCATTCAATGCATTTTTCATCCGCTTTTCCACAGCCTTTACAGTGAGGCCGAGATTTTCTGCGATTTCCTTAAATGTATATCCATCTGCCCGGTTCATGAGAAAGACCACCCTGTTCTTCTCGCTCAAAGTCCCCACCGCTTGCTGAAGCCGGATGTGGAATTCTTTTAATTCCATCTCAAATTCCGGGGAAGGCGGTCTTTCCTTGCTCTCAAACCTGCCGGCAAACTCAAAAATGATCTGCTGATGGCTGAACCGGTTTTTACATAAATTGCCGGCAATGGTATAGAGCAGCGATTTGACCGTTGCCATCCGGACATCTTTTCTTATTTCCCAGACTTTCAGAAACGTATCCTGGGCAATGTCGTCGGCCAGGTCGATATCGCCGGTTTTGTAGTAGATAAAATTCTTCACCGGTTTATATAGTTGGCTGAACAAGCCGACAAACTCTTCTTTTTCAATTCCGGATTTCAAAGCTTTTGTAATTAGTTGAATATGCTTTTTTATATGAATACAGCCAAACGACCATTTACCCTAAAACAAACAGGGACTTTTTACATAGAACATCTAAGATGCTGCTCTTTTACAGCAAAGTTACAGATTCAGTTTGTAGCTGATACCAATAACCGCGACAGACTTATTTTTATTCAGATTTTCATTGATCCGCCAATAACTCCCGATCTGGTGATGCTTATTGATCTTATACATGATACCGGTTTCATACTTTCGTTTATCAAAGTCGTTTTCTGTGAGATTCTGGTAGATCTCGAAAGCGACATACGGTTTTAAATTCAACTTTTTCCAGTGATATTCCAACCCAAACTTATAGCGGAGGTAATTTTTCTTTTCGTCGTCTTCAAAATCATCGCTGTTGGTGAACCGGAGACGAAATCCTGGCTCAAAATTATTCCATTTAAAGCCGGTTTTGGCATCGATCGCGAAACGGCCGAAAGCTTCTGCTTCGTTATTTTTGTTCATCTTGTTCCCTAACCGGTATTGGGTTCCCAGCTTGAAATACTTGCTCAGCTTATATTCCATCCCGGCATCGAGAAAATATTCTTCGGTCGAGAATCCTTCGTCAAACCGGATTTGCGGAGCGATAGAAAATTCCAGCTTCTTGCCTGCCTCTTTCGAGATGGTGGTTTCAACCCAGGTTTGCTGGGCCAAAGCGACGGAAAAGAAAGCCATCATGAAAAACGCCAAAAAAATACTTTTCCTCATAGCTGTTTATGTTTTTTTGAATTTCCATTTCCTGTCACATCATGAAATACGGCAATCTTTGCAATATCCCGGAGAAAATTGATTTCCTGTATTTCTATCCGTTTGATCCTTAATCCGGTACGTTCTTCCAGGTCCCTGATCAGCTCTTCCTTTTTAATGGTGTGCAGGTTTTCCACTTTTTCATAGGTCACCATCAGAAATTCCTCCTGGCGTAGGTTCAGGATTTTTTCCAGGGCCCACATGGTCGTAACGATGATCATGTTGGTGAAAAGCAATTCGACATAACTTACTTTTTTATTTGAAAGAGCGTTGATCACGGAGATCCCGATGGTCACGAACAGGTAAGTCATTTCTTTGATGGGGATTGCGTCGGTTCGGTAACGGATGATACCGAAAATGGCAAATAAACCCAGGGCAAAGCCCAGTTCGAGCTTAACACTTTCGAGAAGGAAACAAAGGGTGAAAACGGTTACGCTGATCGCGAAATAACTGAAGATGAAATCTTTCCTCCTGCTTCTTTTTGCGTACAGCATGTAGACAATGATGAACGTGATCAGCAGGTTTAACCCGAACCGGAAGATCAATTGAAGGAAGTCTTCGGTATTGATCAGTTTAATGTCAAAGATCCGGATTTGGGAAAGAAAGAAATGAAAAGGATGAATGATCTGGTTTTCCATGATTTTTTAGTTTTTATTTTCTTGTTTGAATGGCCTGTCGGAGGGATGTAAATGAGCCGGTGCGGGAAGTGTTTTCAGAAGTTTATTGCCGACTGGTTCAAGAATACGTCCGATCCGGTTCCGGACGGCTTCATCGTCAACGCCTCAGCGGCAGTTTCCGCCTTGCCGTAAGATTTTTCCAATGACAGGATCTTTGGTTTGAAATTATTTCGTTTTAACAAGGGCTCGCTGAGCGCCCGGCCAATGCAATACTTGCTGAATCCTTCAGGATAGACCCGGCTGGCTTTTAGCCATTTCGCCAGCCGGGTGTTCTTCCCAACGCATTCCTGTTTCAGCTCGATGATAACTAAGTCTTTTATCGTGCGACAGGTCTGCAGATTTCCAAAAAGAAGGTTCGTATCGATGGTGCATCGTTCGTTCATTTGCTTGCTTACCAGGGTGATCCGGCTAAAGTGGGTGAACGATTTTACAGCAAGGGCATCGATCCTGTATCCGCAGGTACAGTTGATAAAATTTTTTTCCCTTTCCGACAATACCGGGGAGAAAGCATCGGTCGGGATACGTATCTTACTTGTTTTTCCCTTATTCGATTTGAACTTGATTTCCAGGAAAGCCAGTCCGGAATTTTCGTATTCCCGTTTTCTGATCTTTATCCGGTTCTGTTTTCCGTTATGGTGAGTCAGGTAAAAGCCGTTTGCCGACGTGTCAAAATAAATAGTCTTATAGCGTTGTTCCCTTATTCCTTCAACATCCAGAATGAAGTAGTTCCTGCACATCGACTCCAGCAGGGAAGGCAGCAAACGGGCATGCAGCCAGTATTTGGAGTCGAACCGGTCCATCAGTTTTACCTGTTCCATGTCAGCCAGAGAAATGGGAGTGAAGTTTTTAAGCAGTTCCCGGCTGTCCGGATTCAACTTCTGCCGGATGTCTGTGTCCGGATCAGTATACATCATGGTGTGTTAATTTATCGTGGCACTGGTTATTGTTCCTGAAACACTGATCGTTTGCCGGAGATTGCCGCCGCTGTAGGTGCCTCCGGTGTACAATCCGCCGGCTCCGTTACCGGTCGTGCTCCCTCCGGTATAAACCGAAAAGGTCTGACCCGACACGAGCTCGGACGACGAGAAAATCATCGTGCTGTAAGCTCTTGCGGGTTTAAAGGTGACCAGCGATTTACCGTTGCTGTCCTGCAGGTTGAAGATCGTTGATGCCGCATTTGACGAGCGGAATACCAGCATGACCGATTTCTGGGAAGAGGATGAAGAGGGTCCCTCGAACATCTGCGAACTGGGGCCTGAGGCAACCAGGAATCCGCCCGACAGGTTGAAGGTGCCATTACAATCGACGGCTACCTCGGGCGAAGACTTCGGCCCGTGCAGGATGACCGTCCCGCTTTTCATGGCAATACTGCCGTTGCTGTCGAGTGCATCTCCTGTAGTACTGTTGATTATGACAGTTCCGCCGTTGATGGATATGTAACTGCCGTCGTTTTGTTCGCTCTTTACTCCTGCAGTACCATTAAAGCCGTCATCACTGGATACTACGCTGATGTTCCCGCTGTTTACGGTGATCAGTTTTCCTTCTACTCCTTCTTCGGATTTAGTAATACTGATATCGCCGCTTTCAAATGTGATGTCCGTGGTGGCATGAATACCATCGTCGGCGGCTGAAATCGAGTAAGTTCCGCCGTTAATCGTGATGCCGGTATCGGAATGGATGCCGTCTTCGGCTGCGCTCAGGTTAAACGACGTCCCGGTCAGGGAGATGGCCCCGCCTGCCTTGATGGCTTTGGCCGACAGAGTGGCCGACACGGTTCGCGAACTGCCTCCCCCGGAGGTAACCGTGTATTGCCCTTCTTTGGTGACCAGGGCTGTTTGGGCGCTGATACCGTCGGCGCCGGCAGTGATATTGAACGAGCCGGCTTCGATATACACGTAACCGAGTGACGTGTCGGTTTCGTTGTCCGATTTCAGACCATCTCCGCCGCAATTCACTGTTACATTGGCGTCATGGATGAGCAGGTAGTCTTTTCCCCTGATCCCGTCATCAACCGCGGTCACCTCGATGGTTCCGCTTTTGATCACCATACCGTCTTTCGCACCAATCCCGTCGGCGTAGTTCCCGTCTGCAATCAATTTGCCTGTCCCGTAAACGGAAAGATAAGCCTGGCTGTAGATGGCTGCATTTTGGCCCTCATCCGTATTGGAATAACTGGTCCCGTCGGTGAAGGTATTGGTGGTCCCTTCATTCAGCACCAAAACTACTTTTTCGGCAGAGTCAACGAAAAGGGGAGATGTATTGGTGTTGCTTACGGTGACACCATTTAGAATGAGACGGATAGTCCCTTCTTCCTGGGCTTTGATCACAATTTGTCCGTTCGTAAGGGTTCCCGTAATCGCATAGTTGCCCGGAGAGCTTATGGTCACTGTGGTTCCGCTGACTGACGCACCGTCTCCTGAAACAGCAGCAGACGAACCGTTCAGGGTGATCACCGTGGCTTCAGATTCTGTAAACTGATAATCGGATGCATCTTCAGCACCTTCTGCCAGATTAATTCCTTCGTCCGTATCATCCTCATCTTCATCTTCATTTAAATTGCAGGAAAAGAACACCGGCAAAAGAAATAAGGCAACAAAAAAAATGAAACGCTTGTTCATATTACAAAAATGTTAAAGAGTGATTAAAAAAGGATTGCTTTTTTTAATCATACAAGCGTTAAACTTTTTACCCTACTTTATTTTGATGTTTTTTTCGATCCTTTCCTTCCGTAATATTCCCGTTTCCCGTCCATGTGCATCATGTGTTGGTCGAGAGGTATTATATCATGTGGTGACTATTTTAAAAAACTGCAGGAATACCTGGACAGCTTCAAATCAGCTTGATGGAAGTTAGCTCATGCCCGATCTTATGCAGGGTTTTTTCTATTTTGCTGATTTGTTTTTCTGAAACATAAGTATTGCCGGTTTTATACTGCCGCATAAGCGATGAGCTGATCCCGGCTTTTTTAGCAAATTGTGACACGTTCACAAAATTCAGATGATCGAATAAAGACGACAGGTCATACTTATACTGGACTTCCAGATCCCTAAGTTCATCAGGCATGGTTTCATCGGTATAGCTTGCCAGCATCTCCTTTAAAGAGTTCTCAAAATCCATTTTCGCTTCTTCCACGCCTTGACCTTCCCCAATGATGGTGTGCTCCAGATCGGGAGTATAAATACCGAAGGTCCCGTCTTTTCCTTTTTCTATCAATGCAATTGTCTTCATCACGCTATCTTAAAATCCTATTTGTTTCCTTAGTTTCTTTTCCAACCCCTTTTTTACTTCTTCCGAATCATGCCTCCCTATTTGAATTTTATAATTCTTGTCCGGATGAACAAAAATATCGTGTTTACTGCCATGCCGTTCAAGGTACCATCCCTGACTAATTGCTTTTCGCCTTAGCTCGGACCATTTCATTTTATGTTCGGATTAGCCTAATTCAAATATATTGCAAATATGCAATATATCCAAATCCCGGGACCCTTTTTAGCTTTTAGAAGATTCTGACCAGGTCTTTCGGATATTCGGCCACAGCCTTCGCACCGTTCAAAAGGAGCTCTTCCTTTGAACGGAAGCCCCACAGCACACCCACGGCAAACATACCGGCATTGGTCGCTGTCTGCATGTCGGTGCCGGAGTCGCCAACATAAAGAATTTTTTCGGGGGAAATGCCCATTTCGCGGGCAATCCGTAATGCTTCGGCCGGGTTGGGTTTTTTTAGCGCTTCGGTGGTCAGTCCGACGACGTATGCGAAATTCCTTTCCGGCAGCAACGCCTGTACGATCTTTTTCGTGAGCGCATCATTTTTGTTGGAAAGGATGGATATTTTGATACCACTGGAGGTCAGTTGATCCAACAGTTCGGTGATCCCGGCATAGGGCTTTGTTTTAATCAGGCAGTTGGCGTTGTAAAGCTCGACCATTGATGCCAGGCACTGGCCCACCAGCTCTTCATCGGTTCTGTGGGTTTCGGGAAGTACTGTGCGCACCAGGTTTCGCAGTCCGTTGCCAATAAAAAGTTTATAATCTTCATTCGGATGTGACGGGAAATGGTGCTGCTGCAACACCGTATTCATCGAATCGGCAATATCGTCAAGCGAGTTGACCAGCGTTCCGTCCAGATCAAAAAGGACTCCTTCAAATTGCATGTTTTGCTTTTTTAAAATTAGAACAATAAAGATAGTGTTTTCGGTGAATGGTATGTTTTAACTGTACTTAAAACTTTCATCATAACATACAAAAGTTTAAAGTATAATTGAAACTTTTGTATATTTGAGGATAGTTTAAATCATAAAACTTCTGTAATGGAGATTCCTGCTCATATTAAAAAAAGAGACAGTTATATTTCTCGGATCATTCCCTTCATGAGAAAGCCTTTAATTAAAGTATTAACGGGGCAGAGGCGTGTAGGGAAAAGTTACCTGTTATTCCAGCTTATGGACCAGATCTGGAGTGAAGAGCACGATGCTCACATCATTTATATTAACCGGGAAGATATGTTCTTTGACTTTATTAAATCTGCCACGGAATTAAATGATTACGTGCTTGAAAAAAGCAGGAAAGATGGCCGAAACTACATTTTTATTGATGAGGTCCAGGACATTGCCGATTTTGAGAAAGCTTTGCGTTCGTTGTTGCTTGATGAGCGTAATGATATCTATATTACCGGAAGTAATGCCAGGATGTTATCGGGTGAGCTGGCTACTTTTCTCAGCGGGAGGTATGTCGAATTCAAGGTGTATAGCTTATCATACCCGGAGTTTCTCCATTTTCATAAGCTGGAAGATGATGATAAAAGCTTTGATCTTTATGCGAGATTTGGAGGGTTGCCTTATTTGATCAATCTTCAGCTGAACGAGGAAGTGGCCGGTGAATACCTGAAGAGTATTTATTCAACGATTGTTTTCAGGGATGTCGTGAGCCGTTATAATCTTCGTAATACAATTTTCCTGGAAAGGCTTGTTCGCTTTCTTGCGGAAAACACAGGATCTCTTTTCTC
>Ga0074195_1002525_pt1 | contig 10874 bp, 10 predicted proteins | sample EPASupsiteHSE623_FD_64525 | JGI IMG/M metagenome (GOLD analysis project Ga0074195, IMG submission 64525) | Bioremediated contaminated groundwater from EPA Superfund site, New Mexico - Sample HSE6-23 | ecosystem: Environmental > Aquatic > Deep subsurface > Groundwater > Contaminated ... | reverse complement strand
TGGATGAATACCGGGATGTGCTGGAGAAGGCCGGGGTTGCAGACCTTGCTGTCGAAACCATCGTCCAGACAAATACGCGGGGCGATTTACCGCTCACGATTCTTGAGACTGCCGAAACGGAGAAGGTCTCGCTGATCATGATGGGAGCCCGGGCAAATAATACTGATGTCAGTATCCTGACGGACAGCGTTTCTGCCAATGTTATCCGCAGTGCAAAAATTCCCGTGCTGCTCATGAGGTTCCCCCCGGAATCCGTGGCTATGCATGATCACCGGAACTTGTTTTCCTGTATACTGGTACCGGTGGATTTCTCAAAACCCTCGGAGCAGACCCTCGCGCTGGTAAAAGGCATGCCAACCGCAGGGCGTGTCATTCTCCTGCATGTTGTTAATAAAGGAAAGTCTGATACGAACCAGGCATCAGTCCAGATCGCAATTCAGGCCGTAGTTGAGGCAGCCCGGGAGAGACTGGAAATGATACAAAAAGACCTTGCTCCTGCCGGCATCCCGGCAGAAGTCCGTGCCTGTGCCGGGTATGCCCCGGATGAGATCAATGCAACTGCTGAACGGGACAATGTCACGCTCATCCTGATGAGCCCGCATGGTGAAGGCTGGACACGGAATCTCAGGACCCTCTTCATCGGGAGCACCACCAGCGCAGTTATACGCAGGGTGCACCGGCCGGTCCTGGTTACCTCCGGCAAAAAAACAGCGTAACGGATTCGGTCCGGCACGAAACGCACGTAATACCATCCCGTATTCAATCCCGCATACCATCCCGGATTCCCGCAACGACCGGCCTGAGGTCAGCAAGGGGAAAAAAGAATTGTAATATCAGATCCGGGCGGGTACGGGCGTTCTGTTGCTATTTTTCGATCATTTTTTCAGCCACACGTTTGAACGGTTAAAACCTCCTGTCCAAGGGGATCCGGCCTGGCTGCTTTGGGAGGGTCTTACTCAACGATAACAGACGCATTTTTATCAAAGGGATTCTGCCGCATGGCAAGTGAGAATAAGAAGGGGTAGTCGTGCTTGAGGAACTGCATGTGCCCGAGCCATTCAATTACCAGAAGACGGTACACCCGGTTGAGATCACCGGACAGGTGGGCACAATCGGCCGGGGGGAGACCGGTGAGCCGGTCCCGTGCCGCCATCTCATCGGTCAGGTGATAGAGCGCCTGGATAAGAGGCGTGAAACTGTCATGTTCGAGCAGCCGGGGATTATGGAGCATGGAGAGGAGGAATGCCTTATGGTCCATCAGGAAATGGTACAGGTCTTCCATAGGAACAGAACAACTGTCAAGAGTATAGGCGTGCTTTTCAATAACTGACCGGGCACGGGCAAAGTCTGCATCGGACCAGTCATGAGAAACAACAAGTGCTGACCGGATCTCATCAACAGACGGATCATGGGCACTGAATTTTTTTAGGATCCCGATCCCGATCTCTGAGAAAAATGACCCGATGATCATGTTGAGCTTCTCAAGCCGGCTCTTTCGCTCCCGCTCCTCGATCACCGACTCGATCAAATGTGCGGCAATGCCGACAAAACAGCCGACACCGGTGATAATAATGAGCATGACAAGAACCTTGCCTGCGGGGGTAACGGGATGGATATCCCCATACCCCACGGTCGCGATGGTCACGATCAGGAAATACAGCGCGTCAAGATGGGAGAGCTCTTCGAAAACCTCAAGTCCGATCACTCCGGCAACAACAACACAGATCAGGATGCTCAGGTACACCCGCATCCGCACGGAGAGGGAGAACTTCATCAGTCATAGATCGTTTCCGGGAGTATATAATCCGTAGCCTTTTGTCGTGGTATTGATACCAAAATCGGGCGTTCCCGGTTCCACAGGGAGTTCGATCCTGACAATGAATCCGGCAGCGAACTGCTTGAACTGGTAATCCCGCACAATTCACCGGCCATCAACCGGCAGATCGTGAACCTCGGTCTTCCCGCAGGCACCCTCATCATCCTTATCGGGAAAGGCCGGGACCAGTTCGTCCCCCGGGGAAGTACCGTGCTCAAGGAGAACGACTCGCTCCTGATACTTACCACCTCCGACAAGGCAGATCAGATACGGCAGCTGATCCATCCGGCAATTCCGGAACAGGGGGAAGGCTGATGTGCTTCCGGTTATCCGGTACTGGACCGGGCTGAACGGGAAATTCCCGGAGGGCTATGCAGTACTTTTTTTTTAGGTTCAATGGAAACATGAAAGACAGGTGGTGCCGGTAACCCGGTTATTGGCGGGTTGAACGGCTTGTACGAGGGATTATGCAGGTATATTTCGGATCATTTTTATTCGTGTGAAGGGGAATCACAACTATGGTCTCGTGGGAACTGCTCTTTGCCTTCATTCCCGGAATTATCCTATTCCTGTACGGGATCGAGCAGTTCTCGCATGAGGTGCAGGTAGCCGGCGGGGAATATTTCCGGAACCTCATCCAGCGCCTGACAAAAACACCTGCACGGGGCACTGCTGCCGGCGCACTGGTCACCGCAGTCGTCCAGTCCAGCACCGCAACAACGGTCATTACCGTCGGCCTCGTAAACGCCGGGGTCATCTCGTTTACCGCATCGCTGGGCATCATCTTCGGCGCCAACCTCGGTACCACGGTAACTTCCCAGCTGGTAGCGCTGAACCTGACAGCATTTGCACCGCTTCTCATCCTTGCCGGGTTCCTTATCGGGATCATTGGCGGCAAATACCGTATTTTTGGCAGGCCCGTATTTTATTTCGGGCTCGTGTTCTTCAGCCTCTCGCTGATCTCGTCTGTCATGGCGCCGTACCGGACCGACCCGCAGCTGATCGAACTCATGGGCATGATGAATACGGTCCTGCTCCAGATCGCGTTCGGGTTCCTTATCACCACCATCTTTCAGTCCAGTTCCGTTACTACCGGGCTCGTTGTCGTGATGGCTTCAAACGGCCTCATCACCCCCACGATGGCAATTCCCATCCTGCTGGGAGCAAACCTCGGCACCACGACAACCAGCCTGCTGGTGGCAACCCGTATGAACACATCGGCAAAACGGGCAGCTGTCGCTCATTTCCTCTTCAATTTTTTAGGCGTGCTGCTCTTCCTGCCTCTTCTCGGACCGTTCACCGCGTTCATCCTGTTGCTCGGCGGTGATCCGGCGCAGCAGGTGGCAAATGCCCACCTGTTCTTCAACCTGAGCTGCTGCATTGTCTTCTTAATCCTGGTACAACCCTTTGCAAGACTGGTCCGCCGGCTCGTACCCGGACGGGATGACGATATTGTTTTTGTCCCCCGCGCCCTGCAAGACCCGCTGCCGGCTGATGCACCGGCAGCATTCCGCAGGATCGGGCAGGAGATAGCCCATATCCTTGAGCTCTCGCAGGAACTGCTCGCTGAGGTCAGCCAGTTGCTGGACAGCCCCAAAAGAAAAAACCCGCGTGTCCGGCAGCTCCGTGACTATGCTGCCTTTCTCGACAAACAGGTCAACGAAGCTGCTCTTGCGATATCGCAGCGCGACCTGACTGATGCCGATGCAGCATATATTGCTGGCATTGTCAGGGTATCCACGCTCGCCAAAGTCCTGGCAGACCAGGCAGGCGACCTTTGTACGATCATGGGCGAACTGGAAGAAAAAGGAATTACGATCACACCGGAATCCGCAGACGCGATTCGCCACTCCCTTGTTCCCTGCGGCAATAACCTTGCCGCCCTCATTGCCACGTTCCCCGCCATACCCGACGATATCAACGAGTCGATGCGGGAGCAGGACGAGCGCCTGCGGGACGAGATGACCGCACAGTACAAACGGTACCTGTCCCGCCTCTCGTCCCACCAGAGCCCGGGGGGCAGCGACATCTCCCGCGCTCTCTTCCAGGTGGAGGGAATATCGGGGACTATCCGGGAAATACGCAAATCACTGCGCCGGCTGGACCCATATTGATGTGCCACGCTTTCATGACCGTGCCCCCGGCCCGGCCGTAAAGAGAGGGCCTTTACCGGTGACCGCCACTATTTTATATCCGGCGATTGAGCGTATCATACCAACTTATGGATCTGCCCAAAGCCCCCCAAGCGCTTTCTTACGAAGAAGTCAGCAGCCTGCTCGCAACCGGACCGGACGGCCTTTCTGATGCTGAAGTACAGGTCCGGCTCAGGAAGTTTGGGAAAAATACCCTCAAAGAAGAAAAGACCAGCCGGATCGTCATCTTCCTGCGCCAGTTCAACAGCATCCTTGTCTACATCCTGATCCTTGCAGCGGTCATCTCGCTCTTCGTGTCGGATGTCAAGGATTTTTTTATCATTCTCGTCATCATCGGGATCAACAGCATCATCGGGTTCTGGCAGGAGGTAAAGGCTGAAGCATCGCTTGACGCGCTGAAAAAACTGACCGACAGCAAAGTCACCGTCATCCGTGATGGGGCCGAACGCATCATCCCCTCAGAAGAACTGGTTCCCGGTGACTGTGTCTCTCTTACGGAAGGAGATCTCGTCACTGCCGATATCCGGCTCTCTGATACCTCGGCACTCACGGTCGATGAATCATCTCTTACGGGAGAGTCGCTGCCAGTCCTCAAGGATCATGCGGCGGTAGTTGCCAAAGACGCACCTCCCTATGAGCTGAAAAACAGCCTGCTCTCGGGAACCTCAGTCGTACGCGGATACGGCAAAGGCTACGTAATGGCGACCGGGAAGAAGACTTACTTTGCGGGTATTGCTGCGCTCGCTCAGGAGAGGTCTCCCGACAGCCCGTTTACAAAAGCGATCGCCCATTTTTCAAAACGGTATATCATCCTCCTCATCGGCATCTTTGCATTGGTAGGAACTATCGCGTTCCTGCAGGGACGTCCACCCGCCGAGATTGCCTATCTCCTCGTTGCCCAGATGGTCTCTGCGGTGCCGGAGGGCCTGCCCATTGTCGTGACGATCATCATGGTGGTCGGGGCACTCGCGCTCTCGAAGAGAAAGACCCTGGTCCGGTACCTCCCGGCAGTCGAGACCCTGGGAAGCGCAACGGTCATTGCTTCTGACAAGACCGGGACAATTACCGGGGGCCTCCTTACGGTTCACGATGTCTATGCACTCGACCGGGAGGCGCTCGAAATGACCGCAGCTCTCTGCAACGAAGCACGGGGCACCACGGGCGATCCCATCGATGTCGCGCTGGCAACATGGGTCGGTAATTACGAAACGGTGCGGGAACAAAATCCCCGGCGCTGGGTATACCCGTTCGATACCGCACGGCGGCTCATGGCAACGGCAAATGTCGTAGGCAACGAGGAGCTGTTCTATGTCAAGGGCGCATACGAAGAACTCAAAAAATTTGCCGATAACGCCAATGCACTCGGCGATCTCGAACTCCGGATCGAGACGATGGCCGGACGCGGGCTCCGTGTGCTTGCGTTCGGAGCGGGCCGATGGCTCGGGGAGGATCCAGCCGCATGGAAATTCTCCATTGTCGGGATCGTTGGTTTCATTGATCCCCCCAAGGAGAGTGCTGCCGAAGCGGTACGGGTTGCCCAGAAAGCCGGCATCCACGTCCTGATGATCACCGGCGACCACCCGCTCACTGCCCGGGAGGTTGCCCGTTCCGTCCATATCTGGAAAGAGGGCGACGGGCTCCTCACCGGGCCGGAGGTCGGGGCAATGAGTGACGAGTCCCTTGCAGCAGCACTGGAAAAGACCACCGTGCTGGCCCGTATTCTTCCCGAGCACAAGCACCGGATCGTAAAGGTGTTGCAGGCGCACGGGGAGATTGTCACGGTCACCGGTGACGGGGTAAATGATGTACCGGCGCTCCGTGCCGCAGACCTCGGCATTGCCATGGGCTCCGGCTCTGAGGCGGCCAAGAGCGCGGCCAAGATGGTGATCGTGGACAACAATCTCTCGGTTATCGTAGACGCGATCCGGAACGCCCGGGTGATCGTTGACAACATCCGAAAGGTGATCTATTACCTGGTTTCAACATCGATATCCGAAATAGTCCTCATCAGCTCCACGGTTTTTTTCGGGCTGCCCCTTCCGCTCCTGCCGATCCAGATCCTCTGGATCAACCTGGTCACTGACGGAGTGCAGGACAAGACCTTCCCCTTTATAAAAGAGGAGGGGGATGTCATGAAACGGCCCCCCAAGAATCCCGCCAGACAATTTTTTGATGGAAGGCAGATGCGCCGTATCATGACATTTGGCCTGGTGATGGGAGCCCTTGCAGCGATCCTGTTCTGGTATCTCCTCGGGCAATACCCGTACGAGCTTGCGGTCTCGATCATGTTCTCCTCCTTTGTCTGTTTCCAGTGGTGCAACGGGCTCCAGGCCCAGCAGGAACACGAACCGTTCCTGCGGGACATACGAAAGAGCATCTCGATCAACCCGTATATTCTCTACGGGATCGGGATTGGCATTATGCTCCAGCTGATTGCCATTTATGCAATCCCGCAAATCTTCGGTGTTGTGCCGCTGGCTTTCGAACACTGGGGGTATGTTGCCCTGCTCTCGCTTGCAGCATTCGTGGTTGTCGAAGCGATCAAATGGCTGGAGTACAAGGAAAGCCATCCTCAAGCCGGATAGAGGAAAGGAGGGGAGGAAGTTTAAGGATCGGGCCAGGAACAATTAACCCGGCCCGGACTTATTTGTCCGTTATCAGCAAGTACCGTGTTTACGGCAAACTGTTCGATCCGGCCGGTTCACGATTACTATCATAAGAATAATCTATTTCGATCACCAGCGAGAATTTACTATTCAGTCCATCTCATGGAGACCGTATCCCATGCCCGACAAGCAACCTGAAAATACCCATAAAACCACCGGTGATTTGACGATCCCGTGGAGATGTACCGTCTGCGGTTTTGTATTTACCGGTGAAAAACCCCCAAAAGGCTGCCCGGTCTGCCACAGCCCGGCCCACGAGTTCATACCGCAGGAAGAACAGCGGCAACTCACGTATGATGGCGAACCGTTCGATGTGCTGCTGATCAACGGTAGTACCCACCGGGCCGGTAACTCCGGGTACATGATCGACCTGGCAGAAGCTGTACTCCGGGAACGGGGCGTAAGTTACCGCAGGTTTAACTTAAGCGAGCATGCCATTGACTACTGCTGGTGCTGTTACGCGGTCCGGGCAGAGTCATGTACCTTCCCGTGCCGCAACAAAAATGACGATATGCCGGCGTTCCACGCGATGCTGGCCGCTTCAAAGGCAGTCATTGTTGCCTCCCCGATCAACTGGAACGGCATGTCGGTCCGGCTCAAGGCTTTCCTTGACCGGACAACCTGCATGGAAAACCTTTACCATCTCGGAAAACCCGGGCTGACCGAGGGAAAGATTGTCGGGATTCTTGTGTGCGGCCACGAGGACGGGGCAATCAAAACCGCAATGGACATCTGGCTGAATTTCCAGCAGATGGGCTATATTTTCACCCCGTTTGGCATCGCGTTCAGGACTCACGGCTCGCAGTTCAACAGCAGCACGGACCGGGAGTTCTTCCGCACCGATGAACTTATCGTCCGCCATACCCGGGGCGTTGTCAACAATGTCATCGAGATGATGCAGATCGGTATCGAGGAGAAACTGAAAGGAAAACTGGTACCGGTCACGGAGTAAACGATAATCGTTAGGAAAACCATGAACATATTATACGAGTATCCCGGCACAGGATAGCACCCATGGAACGCTGGTCATCGCACGCTGTTTTTATCCTCGCTGCCATCGGTGCTGCGGTGGGAATCGGCAATATCTGGAGGTTTCCTGCAGTACTCGGCCAGAATGGCGGGGGTGCTTATCTCGTACCCTATCTCATCGCAGTCTTTGTCTTTGCGCTGCCGCTCATGATCCTGGAGATTACCATGGGCCGCCATTTCCGGGGAACCGTGGTGAGTTCATTTAAGGCGGTGCGGCCGGCATTCCATATTCTTGGCTGGCTTATCTGCGCAATTATCTTTCTTATTCTCAGTTATTATCTCGTCATCACCGGCTGGACCATTGCCTTTACGCTCTTTGCTGCTGCCGGTAACACGACGACCTTTGCCGGGTTTACCGGATCATATATGCCCATCCTCTATGGGATCGTTGCCATCCTGCTGACCGGTCTTGTTGTTGCTGTGGGAGTCCGTAAGGGAATTGAACGGATCTCGATCATGATGGTCCCGGTCATTGTTATCGCACTGGTAGTCATGGTACTCTACTGCACGACCCTCCCGGGATTTGAAGAAGGGATCCGCTTCCTGTTCACCCCGGATTTTTCCGCTCTTTCACATACCGATCTCTGGATTGCTGCATTCGGCCAGGCATTCTTTTCGCTTTCTGTTGGCGAAGGCATCCTTCTTACCTATGGATCATACATGGCCAGAGAGCAGGATATACCCCGTTCGGCTCTCATCATCAGCATTGCGGATCTCTCGGTAGCACTTCTCGCCGGCCTTGTCATATTTCCTGTTGTCTTTTCATTCGGGCTTTCCCCGACAACCGGTACAGACCTTGCGTTTACCACCCTGCCCCTGGCTTTTTCGCTCATGCCGGCAGGATACCTGGTTGCCGTGGCTTTTTTTGTTGTCCTCTTCTTTTCCGCGTTTACGTCAGCAGTCGCGATGCTCGAAGTCTGTGTTGCATCCGTTCAGGAAGCTGTTGCATGGAGCCGGAAAAAGACAGCTGCCATCCTGACTGGCATCCTGCTTGCCGTGAGCCTGCTTCCGGCACTGAGCTTCAGCGCGGCGAACCTGTCCCTTGGTGGCATTCCCGTGCTGGACTTCATGGATGAGACGATAGGGACGCTCGGCCTCCTCCTGGCAGCTGCCATTGTTGCCATCGCGTTCACCTGGTTTTTACCCCGGGAGGTATTCGAGGCCGAAACCGGCCGGGTTACGCGCCTGAACCAGCTCGTTTTCTTTCTCTGCAAGTACGTGATTCCCGCCGTGCTGGTCATCACCATCGGCGTACACCTCCTCTCCGGGTTCGGGATACCCGGTGCCACGTACATTGCCGGGGCCAGTTACCTCAACGCATGGCTCCAGGCCGGGGGGCTGGCAACTTTCATTATCAGCATTCTTGCAATGATTCTCATTGTCCGGGCAATCCGCAGGTGAAACCCATGCTCCCGGCGAGGACCATGCGCATAATTACGATTGCCGCTGCAATAGGTACACTATGACACTTGAGCGAAAGATTGCCCGGACCTTTGCCCTGGATGATGCTACCTGGCTGCGCCACGCCAACCCGAGGAGCGTTCTCCTGCGCAACACCGTGCTTCCCATTCTCATCATCGCGTTCTGGAGCCGGCTCTGGTTCGGCTGGTGGGCGCTGGTCCCGGTTGCTCTCGCCCTTCTCTGGATGTGGTTCAATCCCCGTATCTTCCCGTCACCGCAGTCACTCAACCACTGGGCATCAAAGTCCGTGCTGGGCGAGCGGGTCTGGCTGAACCGGGATGTTGTTCCCGTACCGGTGCACCACCGCACCGCCCCCAACATCCTGTCTGCCGTCTCCGGTATTGGCATGCTCTTTGTGTTCTGGGGTGTGCTCGTCTTCGATCTCTGGCCAACGGTCTTTGGCATGGCGCTTGTCTATTGCGGAAAGCTCTGGTTCCTTGACCGGATGGCATGGCTCTGGGAAGACATGAAGGACGCAAACGACGAGTACCGGAGCTGGCGGGTTCAAGGATGAGGAATTATTTTGGCATTGAAAATTTCTGTGAAGGAAAATTTGGTTACGATTTTGGGGAGAAAAATGCCCCTGATACGCGGTTATTGAACGGGTCAATGCAGTGCAGGGATCGGGTTTTTGCAATACGGGCCGTCACAACCTCTCCTCAGAGAAGTTGACGCCGACGTATCGCCCAAAGGATAATCGATGCGCTGATGAAGACAAGGAAAAAGGTAAACCGGTAAAGAATTGCCTGGGACACTGCAATTCCCTGCGGGGAGACGAGAAAACCGCCTGCCAGGAAGAGAATGGTAACGATACAGACCGTGGGAATTGCATACAATCTCTCCGACCAGTATGACAGGACAAGGGGGATGAAATAGAGAAGCCAGACCGGCTCTCCCAGGGGAGTAATGGCATCGACCAGGTAAACTGCAAGGAGAACTACAACGACAATGATCACGATACCGAGATCCGATGAAAGGGAGTTGAGTACCTTTGTCATTGGGGATTGGTTATGGTGCCTTGACATGCATTTCTCCATCGTTTTTTCTGGAACAATTTTCCTGCAAGATATAACTATTCCGGGTTTATAGAAATTGCTTGCGATCTTTCCTATGACCGGTCATGAAGCCCGTGTTAAAAAAAACCGTGATATGGGGGCGGGCAGATTTGCCCGGGTAGGGATGATGGAGTAACCTGTACAGGTCACGCCATTTTTCTTTGTCTCAGGTTATTTTGAGCCGCTGCCCGTTTCTCATCAGGTGCACATCGTTGTCCAGTGTATACCCAAGTTCGCTGGCAAAGTCTGCGTAGCCGGCAGTCATCTTCATGTCTGCGTGGGCAGGGATGATGTGCCGGGGCTGGAGCATCTGGAGAAACTCGTAGTGGTCTTCCCGGTACGCGTGGCCGCTCACGTGCAGGTCGTCGAATATACGGGCACCGGCCATTTTGAGTTGCTGTTCGATTACGTACCGGTTCCCGATGTTCATCGGGTTCGGGATGATATTTGCCGAGAAGAGCACCTTGTCGCCCTTAGCCAGTTGGTACGGGGTATCGCCTTGTGCAAGCCGGGTCAGGATCGATCCGGGCTCGCCCTGGTGACCGGTTACGATCGGCAGGAACTGCTCCTTTCCTTCTTTCATCATCCGGCGCATCATCCGATCAACGGTTCTCCGGTTCCCGTACACGCTTGCCGTCTCAGGGAATGAAACCAGTTTCATCTGCTCGGCAGTAACGGAGTATTTCTCCATCGA
>Ga0074195_1004768_pt1 | contig 10875 bp, 13 predicted proteins | sample EPASupsiteHSE623_FD_64525 | JGI IMG/M metagenome (GOLD analysis project Ga0074195, IMG submission 64525) | Bioremediated contaminated groundwater from EPA Superfund site, New Mexico - Sample HSE6-23 | ecosystem: Environmental > Aquatic > Deep subsurface > Groundwater > Contaminated ... | reverse complement strand
TTTATGTGCGGTTTTATAATAGCTGCAACGGGAATGTTTCTAATCAAACTGGTAATTGGCCTATTAGAATTTGATCCAACCTATCGCGAATTGACTCTAACCTGGTAAACGGCTTAGAGTTGGTTTATGTTCTGTTTATTTGCCACTATCACCTATCCGAACCATAAAAGTATCAAAGAAATTCGATAGTTACAAATTTTTCAATTTACTCGTGTATAACGTGTGGCCGCTAAACGCATCAAAGGTAACACCTCCATAAGCAGTATTCGGCCGGTTTTGTTGCGATTTAGCGGCATGTTAGGCAAAGTGAAGTTATTTTTTTAAAGACCATATATTCCCGTTGTTTGTAAGAAATCCAACAAGACCTTGATTTAGCGTATAGAACGCTGTTTTTAGATAATCATGTTGGGGCGTATAAGACATTCCAAGTAATTCATAAACATTTGTGAATAGGGTTCCATTTAATGTCAAAGAGTCATGGTATGCATATACTTGGTTTGTCCCTGTCATTATGGTATCAGGCCCAATTTTATACATCCCGTAAAACTTTAGAATTAAAGTATCATTTGGTATTCTGAAATAAATTGATAAATTCTTACCGATATTGTTAGCTTCAAATGAATTTGAAATATTTAATTCTATTCCGCAATTTTGGATGTCGAATGAAGTGTTCATGTATTGACTATAATACCAATCCCCGGTACAATAAGAACTATACTTGTCATGCGGATTCCCTCTACTAAATTTCTCATACGCACTAATTTTATCGATGACACGATATTTACTCGTTTTATTTGTTCCCTCACACCAGAAAAGAAGTGTATCACCCTTTAAATATGGGACCATTTGTAATTCTTTATCAGTAAAATTTTGGGAAGGTAATTCTTCCATTACACATCTTTCACAACGACAAAGCAATACAACACCTATGATCGAAATCACTACCAGATTGAGTACTGTTTTCATTTTTTCATTTTCATTTTGCCTAACGCCTTGCCGGCAGCCGAAGTGCGGGTTTTACTGTAGTTTCTTTTATTTACCTCTATCATTTGCAGGTTTGGTGAATGCCAGCCTCAGGAAACAGCCCGCATTGCTCGGCTGCCGGCTCGTTAGGTGGCGTTCATTAATCAAAAATCCAAACCAGGATATTTTTAATATTATTGTGCTAAAAACTAATTCCAACATTCATAGCAAAATTAAGAGTCACATGTGTTTCTACAAGAACTTCCTGTTGAGGCTGATTGACATAAAAAATGGGAGATTGTCCATATGATACTCCATAAGTAATCATATTATGGTTTAGGTGTATTATTCCAGGTCCGATATTAAGATCAAAGAAGAAAAACTGGCCAACCAACTTGAAACCAAAATCAATAAAAGCTCCGTATATATTCAATTTGTCATCCATTTTTTTGTTAGTCGAATTTCCATTACTACTTCCTCCCTGCGTATACCAAACTATTCTTTCTGATGAATCCACAGTCATATACTTATAAATGGCCTTTATTGCAATGTATAAAAACTTGGCCTTGCCTTCCCTTTCCTTCTTTATAAAATAAAAATTCAATTGTGGTTCAATAAAGGATCCGGAATAATAACCCAGAGAACTATAGTCTGTAGGCCCGGCAATGAAGTAGTTGCTATATTCCTGCCTGTTGGGATAAATGTAACCGCCGGTAAGACCGAACCCAAACATTCCAGGTTTAAACTCATACGTGATCCCTGCCTGTTGAATAAACAACACATTCAATGGGTTTATTGAAAAATAATGCTTTGATACAGCATGTTTATACGTTGAATCCTTTTTCTGTCCGTACAAACATGATGAACTGACAACAAAAAGGAATGAAATTAATATTGTTCTCATGACTTTCATTAATGCCACCTAACGGTCCGACGCTAAACGCAGCAAAGGCAGAGCCTTTGCAAAGCAACAATATGTTAGTTTTGTTGCGGTTAGCGGCATGTTAGGCCACGTAATTTATTCACATTCAATTTCTTTATAACCTTGAAATAGTAATTGATATTTCACAATATTGGAATAGCTTTCTTCTACTCTGATTGAATTATTATGTTCATCATTGATTTTGTACGATATACTTAACTGTTGACTTCTTTTGTTCATTTTATTTTTACAATTATCGAATACAATTGAGTGCCAGTCATGACTTATTTTTATTACTGGAATAGTTTTTTGAAAGCTTCTATTTATACACAAAATAGAATCTTGATGTAAAATTTGCACTCGAATATTGTCACCACCATCACTAAAATTTTCGTTACCCGAATATCTTGTCACAATTAAACGATCATTTTTTGATAATCCCTGAATAATATTGAATAATTTCTTTGTGAGAATTTGAAATTCCAAAGAATCAGTCGATAATTCTATTGAGGAACAATGTGGAAGTTCAATTTTATCAATTCTTTGTAAAGTTTTCTTTGGTGCATCTGTTAACTTTTCAGTCTTTACATTAACGGATATGAAAATAACATCGAAATATTCATTTTGACCAAAGGAAGTTGTGAATAAGAAGGTTAAAATAATAAGACACAAGAATTTCATTGTCTGTTTTTATAAATTATGTGGCCTAACGCTTTGCTTGCAATCGACGCAAAGGTAAACTTTTGCTAAGCCTTACCAATGCTGGTTTTGTGGCGGTTGCAAGCTCGTTAGCAACCGTAATTTTATTTAAATTCTTTGTAAGGCAATTTAGACTTTGCTAAGTTTAATATTTTGTCATAATTCTCTATCCCAGAACTCTTTTTATCAAACAAGTAAGAATTAATCAATGAATCATTAAGAACCAGAACCACATAATCCTTATAAAACATGTAATGACTAAAAATAGACCATTTAAAAGATAGGTGTTTTTCTTGATCCCAATATTTTACGGAATCCTCGGATAATTCATAAACACAATTCATATTAATTTCTTCATATTTTTCAGCTGTCAATTTTATCTTCTTGCTTGTCTTTTTCCATGAATAAATCATATTAAAAGTCATTAAAAATGCTGTAACTAAAAATCCTATCCCAATGAACACAAGTAGTTCACTTGGCTCGTTCAATATTGTCAACAATATTCCAAGAGAATATATAAAAATTGAAAGTATCCAATATATAATCAGTTGTCTATTATACTTTTTCCAATGAATTTTCCACCTGATAGTATTTTCTTTAATAAAATCGGTTTTATCAAAGGTGAAATTTAACTTGATCTTATCCATATCGTTATTCTTTTTTATGGTTGCTAACGTGTTGCTTGCAACCGCAGCAAATGTGAATCTTTGCAAAGTCTCACCAATGCTGGTTTTGTTGCGGTTGAAAGCTCGTTAGCCTCAGTTAATTGTTTTTTTAGGCAATATCATTATTGAATTTATTGTATCATGACCAATTATCCAGGGTAAAAATGTCATCTTAGAAATTAACTGCCTAATTGCTTCATTTTCTTCATCATTAGAATTCGTATACATCATTATTTTTGCTTTTCCGGTCTTACATAAATAAATCATCAATAACCCACTACTATTCTTTAACCCTGTTTTATTTAGCATTGAGTTAAACAATTTTTTATTAAAATTTGAAGTTGTAGAATCTGATAAAAAGAAAAATTCATCTTTAAAATTAACGCTGCGGGCTCCAGGAATATTTACATTTAATATTTCTTTCGAAAACTTAACGCGAATTATGCTATCCATTTTTTTTTGATAACAATGGCTAGTATAAAAATCCCTATCACTCTGCGTATCCCCTATCTCTATTAATGAAATATTATGCTTCCAAAGTATGATTCTATTAGTATCCCATGGAGAAGTTAAGCCAATATGATATAATTTGAAATTCCCATTATTTGCGTCCCTTAATGCTTCGAGTGATATAGCGTAACATAAACTATCGGACCAATGATCAACTATATTGATATCTTGTGATTTTACCGTTAAAGGTATCACTACAGTAAAAAGAAGGAAGATTCCGAATCTTTTTTTCATAAAATTGAGGCTAACGCCATGCAGCTAAGACCCGTGCGTTGGTCTCGGGATCGCTTGGCGATCCCGGTAGTATGTAGCATGGGGCTTAGTTGCTGTGTTAGGGGCTTTGCATTATTCCTTGACTATTTTTCCTGTTTTAAATGTGTTTCCTTCTATAAGTTTTATAATATATACTCCAGCAGGAATATTACTTAACCCAATTTGGGTTTTTGGCATACTTATTTGTCGATGAATCAGTTCTCTGCCAGAAAGATCAAATAGTGAAAAACGGGTGTATCTGGACACATGTGATGATTCAACAGTTAATTCATCTATCGCCGGATTTGGATATATTTTTAATGGTTTTGAAGAAATTGGACTTTCATCTATCCCGACTACACCAGTGACTTTTAGAATTGTTCCATTATAACCAACAATATAGCCTGTGACGGCATCCGGGAAATAAACTGAGGTTAGCGGATTTGAAGTAACCGGTTGTTCCACCCAATGAAGTCCGCCATCTGTGGTTTTCAGTATTGTACCATTGATAATGTAGGTAGAATTACCGCCAACGGCGAAGCCAATGTTTTCAGAAGTAAAATGAACTCCATTTAATACTTCTGAACACCCTGAGGTTTGACTTGCCCAGTGCCCCCCCTCATCAGTTGTCTTTAGTATCGTCCCATTACTTCCAACAACATAGCCTGTTGTTGCATTAGGGAAGCAAATTGAAGTTAAACTATAAGGCGTTCCGCTATATAAACTATCCCAAGTCAAACCTCTATCGATTGTCTTTAATATGGTTCCGGATCTTCCTACTATGTAACCGGTCTTGGAACTTGTAAAAACAATGGAATATAAAGTATGAGGTTGACTACTCACATTCTGGTTTGTCCATAGTGTTCCACCGTCTGTGGTTTTCAAGATCGTATTATTTGAGCCGACAATATATCCCGTATCCACGCTGGTAAAAAAAACTGATGATAAATACTGAATTGTTCCGCTTGATAAGGTAATCCATGTTGTGCCTCCATTGATCGTCTTTAATATGGTGCCGTATGACCCGACAGCATATCCAGTATTCTCATTCGGGAAAAATACTGAATTTAAACTCTGCGCAGTCATAGAATCCAGTTGGGTCCATTGGATTCCTCCATCGACTGTTTTAAGAATAGTACCTTTACTTCCAACCGTATAGCCTATGCTATTACTCCGGAAGTATGTGGAAAATAAACTTTTTAAAGTATGATTACCAGGCCCTTCCCATAGATCCCCTCCATTTGAAGTCTTAAAGATACTGCCGTTTGTGCCGACAAAATAGCCTTTGTTTGAATCAGTAAAATAAACAGACTGATACTGAGAAAAAAAAGCTGAGTTATCGCTCGGATAAAAAAACTGCTCACTCCAGGTAACTCCTCCATCTGTCGTTTTAATGATTTTTCCATAATGTCCCGTTGCAAAACCATTGTTGGGATCAGGAAAAAAAACAGATTCCAATCCTACATCAGTAGTTGGCTGATGGTGCTTTTCCCAGGTAAAGCCTCCATTGAGAGTTTTGTAAATAACTCCACTATTTCCAACGGTGTAACCTGTATTAACATCAAGGAAACAAACAGAATGTAAATCTGCTGTTGCACCGCATGACAATGCAGTCCAACTTGCCCCTGCATTGGTTGATTTAATAAAGGTCGCTTTATAACTCTTGGTTGAACCTCCGACAGCATACCCGGTATTTGCCTCCGGAAAACAAATTGAATACAGATAGGTTGTCGAGTCGATTAGCAACGATGTCCATGCTAAACCTGAATTGGTGGTTTTCAAAATGGTTCCATGATGACCATTGCCTCCAACTGCATATCCCGTGTTTATATCTGTAAAAACAACCGAACATAAGCGGTCAGACGTACCACTCGGCATGGCAAACCAGTTTATTCCTCCGTCTGTTGTTTTAAGTATTGTTCCACTGTCTCCAACCGCAAAACCCGTATTTGCATCCGGGAAATCAATAGCGTATAATGTTAGGGAATGGATCCCTGAATTTTGCATGTGCCATGAAACACCTTCATCTGTTGATTTAATAATCGAACCATATGCACCCACCGCAAAACCCGTATTTGTATCTACAAATTTTACGCAGTTTAATGTGTTGCCTTGTGGTAATGGATTCTGCCATTCCCAATTTTGAGACATTATTCCGCTATGGAAAAATAACGCAAATAATAAAATGAAGGTAGTTTTCATCGGGATCTTGGGTTTAAAGGTAAATTATTCTTGCATTGCCCCTAACGCCCCGCCGGCAGCCGCTGTGCGGGGTTTACTTGTTGTTTCTTGTCTTTACCACCTCCATTTGCAGGTTTGATGAATGCCAGCCTCTGGAAAACGCCCGCATTGCTCGGCTGCCGGCTTGTTGGGTGCTGTTTTCATTATTTTCTGATTCCAGCAATCTCTTCAGTAGACAATTTTCCATATTGCTCAGAATTCACCTCTATTATCATGGATAGTTTATCAACACCTTCAAATTTTCCAGTCACAGATATGTCATAACCATAGTTTCCGTTTGCTGGTGAAATATTCCCGTCATTATCAACAGTAACTTTTACAATTCCTAGCATAAAAATATCCTTTCGCAAATCTCCAATTATTTGTGACATATAGTTTATCTCCAAAGTAGACTTGTCAAGTTCTTTGATTGTTCCGATAGAATTAATTATAGTATCAGAAGAAAAAGATGATTTGTAGTAATTCCTTACCTTCGTTGTAAATGAGTAATCACCTTCATATTTCTTTAAATTATCTTTACTACAAGATTGAATCAAAAAGGGTAATACAAGAAATAGGAAAATGGATTTCTGGTAGTTCATTTGCTTAATATTTTTTAATAGCACCCAACGAGTGGCCGCTAAACGCATCAAAGGCAGCACCTTAATGAGCACAAATTGGCGGGTTTTGTTGCGATTTAGCGGCATGTTAGGGGGCGTTTATTCTTTAATAATTAAATTTTCCTTTTTTGCCGCAGTCTTCAAAGCATGACAAACACTTTCCTTAAACTCCGATTGCATTTTAACACGTTTTAACTCAGTATATATTTTTATAAGATCAATATCTTTTATTGGATTCTCAATTTCCGATATAATACATTTTCTATCAATTCCTTTTGAATTTTGAATACCTTGTAAAAACAGGTCTGGCTTTCTAGCAAGCAGTAAGAATAACGTCTCATTACTCCATTCAGAATACTCGGCATTATTCTTACATTCTTGGTCAAAAGTCATCAGGAAATCATTAACAATGTTTTGCGAAAGATTCTCTATACTGTCGTTTAAAATTTTTACTTTTAGAATATCACATTTCAAATAATTTAATTGACCAAGAATGACAACCGGGAAAAGTTGCATTAAGAAAAGCAATGAAAAGATACTCCTTAGTCCCATTGTTTCAATATTAAATGCCCCCTAACGCCCCGCCGCTAAACGCATCAAAGGCAAATCCTTCGAAAAGCACGAATAACGCTGGTTTTGTTGCGATTTAGCGGCATGTTAGGGCCAGTTGCTTTTTATTTTATTCTATAATATTATTGTTTTTCGTTTGCTCCTCCCATTTCCTTAAGAGGTATGAAAAATTCAACTTTCCCACATTTGGTGCATATGTATAAATCAAATTTCTCTCTATTTATAAACGCCTCAAATAAATTTCCAAGGAACCCAATCCTTGTTCCTTCATGAAATTTATATTCTCCTGCATAGATAGTAGGAATCCTACATCTTAAACACTCTATTTCCCTGGTCTCTTTTCCAACATCTTTAATTTCAACAATAATATTTTCATTAAAACTATAATTGCAACTCCAGCACAATTCAAAGTTATCCTCGACATCTGAATTACAATTTGGACATCTTCTCATAGGAATTTTTGTTTAATATCATTTATTATCATGCGCTCTCTTCAACTTAGTCAGAGACCTTTTATTCTTTTCTTTTTGTAATTGGCCCTAACGTGCGGCCGCTAAAAACAGCAAAGGTCGAACCTTTGATTAGAACCGTAAATGCTTATTTTGTTGTGTTTTAGCGGCATGTTAGTGGCAGTAATTCTTGTTACCTTTAATTTGTTCGTCATTCTGTTATTCATTTTTATTTCCTTCGTTGTCCAAGTCAAGCTGTCCGATATTGTCTTTGAGAATTGGTTCAATGTCAAACGTCACAGGAATGTTATGCACTTTCCCTAATAAGTTTGTCCCTTTGAGAAATTTATTGTTGTTAATTTTTACTTCGTTTTCATACCAACAGTCAAAGAAATTTACAAAGTCTTTAAAGTTATTGTTTGTTATAATTACTGGATGTCCAGTTTTGTTATGTCCGCCTGCCTGAAAGTCCAAGTAGTTGTCAAAAGTGCAATTGTCTATAAAAAGTCCACCCAAAAAGTAAACGAACGTGAATTGGCAGTTTTTGAAATGACAGTTTGTTAGTTTTACTGGTTTCTCAAATTGCTGACCGATTGCAGAAAAACTTTCTACAATACAATTTTCAAAAACAACTTCTTTGACCCAATTGTCATTGACTTCAATCTTCATTTCCCCATCAACATAAATATTCGTCACAGGGAGTCCGTCTTTTAATAAGTCAGTCGCCCTTTCAGCTGAGATGTTATGTGTCGGTTGTTTCGTCATATTATTGCCACTAACGTGTGGCCGCTAAACGCATCAAAGGCAAAACCTTTGAAAAGCACGAATAACGCTGATTTTGTTGCGATTTAGCGGCATGTTATACGCAGGTCATCTTAATATTTTTTTTAATTCATTAAAAACTATAATGCCATCATTTCTTAAAAAAACGCCATGTTCATCCATCTCTTTATTCAATAACCTATACTTTATTAACGAATCATTGACATATATTTTAAAGTCCTCATAATCAAAGCAAATTGGGGCTGGTGGAACAAATTGAGCTCGTTGGTTTTCATCTGCCTCATTAGATAGTTCTTTTATTTTGTTATAATTTGACTTTATAAAGCTATGGATTGAATCAGCTTTTTGCAGTGAGAGTTGTATGTCATTAGAATACCAACGTTTATTGGCGATGTGAATTCGTAGAGTTTCAATTATTGAATCTTTTGGAGGACCACAATTATTATCATAGCTGAAGGTACAATCTCCATTGCAGCCATGCGTGTAGGTGATCACATTCTGAGAATCAACAGTTTTTAAAATTATTATAAGAAAAAACAGGACCAATATTCTCATGTAGTTGTTTGTCTTAACTTGCGTATAACGTGTTGCCGCTAAACGCTGCAAAGGCAGCACTTCAATGATCACGAATAGGCCTGTTTTGTTGCGTTTTAGCGGCATGTTAGCGGGTGTACAAATTTTCAATTTAGTTTATTAGTATCTGGTTTGATGGTTAACGGTGTTGTAATTTTCACTTTAATAGAAAGATTTTCCGGTGCTGGTGGTGGTGGAAATATCTGATATAGTTCTAATGCGTTTTTTTTCAAATCTTTGCTGAATTTGAAGCCATTCCACTTTTCAACTTTTGCTGATTTAATGATTTCTTCAATCGTATCATGACAATCCTTCAATTCCTTTGGTAGATGTTGAGGGTCATAGTTTATATCTAGCCTTTTATTACTTGTTGTAACTAAGGCTATCGTGTAATGAAGTCCATCATACATCTCAAACACATCACGAGCATAGTAATTTGAATCTTTCCTTAATTTCAGAAGCAATTTATTGAAAATTGAAATTAAACGAATCGAATCTTCATGGCCAATTTGGAAGTATTTTGTTTTTGTATTGTGCCACTTTTTTGCGATTTTTACAGTCGAGTCAACGTTGTATTCCAAGTATTCCCTAATATCAAACTGTGTTGAATCATGAATCCATTTTGTTGTATCAACCAAGTAAAAACCCATGTATCCTGTGAAAATACAATTTTGAATCCTTTCAACATTATCCACCGCCTTACAGGCAGTAAAAAATGTCATCAATCCTATAAGTAAGATCTTTCCTTTCATTTTTTTATACCCGCTAACGGTGGCAATATGCAAAGTTGGGGATTACGGAGCGATTCATTATCAAAACACACGGTACTTGATGCGAGCTACAACACTTGAATAACCTACTAAACCCCAATTTTGTATATTGCATGTTATGGGCTGCCCTTCTTTCCATCGAGTTAAAATTTGTCTTTATTTTTTCTTACAAATTCAATATTCAGTGTATTCAAGTCGTCTTCGTAAGTAAAAAACTTTTGGTCAAGTTCTTCCCAAACATGGTCTGCAATTTCTTGTATTTGATCTAAAATTTCTTGTCTCTCTGTTCTGTCTTCTGGAACATTACTATTAGGAAATTGGTCAATTGCTTTTTGCAAAATGTCAGCCGTTTTGCTTGCACCTATTATCAGCAAGGACTGAACTGTCTTAAGAGCAAAGTCACCACTTGAGTTTAAAAAATATTGGTTAAACCCACCATTGTTTATTTCTCTCTCTAAGCATTGATTATAGTAAAATTGCTTTTGTTGTTCAGTCAGCTTGTCCATATCATCTCCGTAAGAGCAAAGTTCACCAATGAAATTATCAAGTTCGATTATGCTTCCATTTATGTCGTCAGACGATAGCAGTTTTTCAAGGTCGAGTTTTTTGTTCTCAGAATTGTTGTCTGATTTTTCAGAACCACCAAATAGTTTTTTAAATATACTCATTGTCTGTTGTGTTTTTTAGGGTTGCCCATAACGCCCTGCCGCTAACCTTCGGGCATGTTTGAATTGGTGTTCTTTATTACTCTTGGTTTTTGCCTGTTACTTGTATATCCTTTTTTGACAGTGGCACCATGCCTGGAGCGTAGCGGCCTGTTAGGTACGGTACTGTTTCATATTTTACCCTATATTTGATTGTTTCAACTTTCCCTCTTGC
>Ga0074195_1004766_pt1 | contig 10880 bp, 11 predicted proteins | sample EPASupsiteHSE623_FD_64525 | JGI IMG/M metagenome (GOLD analysis project Ga0074195, IMG submission 64525) | Bioremediated contaminated groundwater from EPA Superfund site, New Mexico - Sample HSE6-23 | ecosystem: Environmental > Aquatic > Deep subsurface > Groundwater > Contaminated ... | reverse complement strand
CTACGCAATGTCACTCGCTTATTATACCATTCCCCCGCTAAATCCCCACATAAAACAAGGTCAACATTGCCTGATAAGGCGCTAGTATCTCATCTATCTCTATATAAGCCAATAGAAGAGGACTGCCCAATTTGAGGGCAATCCCATTTTTTTATATATTCGTTTTTTCCTCCGACGAAAACTTGATGGGGATATCCCGTCCTGCGCCGTCTTTATATTGCAGGCTTTCAATCTTGGCCCCTTGTTTGATTTCGAATATGAGCAGGCCGCCTCCACGGTAATCGGGAGGAAGGGTGACTTTTTTGAAGGATGCCTTACTTGTAACAGTCTCGGTCAGGTCCGGGGAGTATTTGTATTCAGTGCCGTCTACCGTTTTTAATGTAACAAAGTCAGGTGAAATGGATACATTATCCTTAGAATCATTTTCTACGGCTACCTGCAGGCTCACTACCTGGTGACCTTCTTTACTGCTCTTAATCATCCGGGACAGGTTGCGGATTTCGCGGCTTACTTTAATAGTTATCCCGCGTTGTTCCGCTGTCAGATGAGTCGTATCGGTCTTGGGGGGCTTGGGAACCGGCTGTTCTTTTTTATCGGAGGCACAGCCTGCCAGGACAGGCAGTAAAATACACAATATAAGTACTAACAGTTTTTTCATTTAAACACGCTCCTTCAATTAAGCGGCTCTTTGTGTTATTTGTGCACATTAACCTCTGATTATATTCGACAATGATTTGCATTAACCTTGGATTTGGGAATAAAAAAGTTTTTGACAAGGAGTTCAAATTTTTCTGTAGAATTATAAACCCGAAGGGGGATTAGGGATGAACTCCATCGGAATTATAATAAACCTTGATAAATCCAGGGTTTTAAATATTACAGAAGAAATAGTCAACTGGCTGAAACAGCACGGTAAAAAAGTCATGGTCACCGAAGCGGGGTCCGAGGGTATCAGTCACGGCATTACCACATGTTCAGAACGGGAACTGGTGGAAAGTGCCGACTGTATAATTGTGCTGGGAGGAGACGGGACACTTTTGGGGTCGGCCAGGACGGTTGCCGAACGAGGGACTCCTCTTTTTGGCGTCAACCTGGGCCAGCTGGGATTTTTAACGGAGATAGAGATGCCTGACCTCATCCCTGCTCTGCAGAAGCTTACCAGCGGCCGGTTCGAGATTGAGGAACGCATGATGATTGAAGCTTCCGTGGTCCGGGGGGGCCGACAGGTCAGGAAGTTTTTCGGCCTCAATGATGCGGTTATCACCAAGGGAGCTTTCGCCAGACTGATCAGACTGAAAACCTATGTAGACAATGAGTATGCGGAAGTATACCCTGCCGACGGGCTGATTATTGCCACACCCACCGGTTCCACAGCATATTCGCTTTCTGCGGGTGGACCGCTTGTTGTGCCCAACCTCGAGCTGATGATAATAACTCCAATTTGCCCGCATACGCTTTATGCCCGGCCTATTGTGATTGACAGCGGCGCGGTGGTGAAAGTGGTCCTGGAGGATACCCAGGCAGAGGTAATGCTTACCATGGACGGGCAGAGCGGTATCCAGCTCAAACCCTATGACGAGGTTATTGTCAGGAAAGCCCCGTTTTACGCAAGATTTATGAAGCTTAATCAGAGAGGCTTCTACGAGATTTTACGTAAAAAGTTAAAAGAGGGCGGCGCCAAGGATGTTTAGGGTTTTGCATAGTACCGTTAACCTGGCTCATAAATATATCGCTGCGATTCTGCAGGAGGGCGGGGTAGCAGTTGACGCCACTGTCGGAAACGGTGGTGACACTTTGTTCCTGGCCAGATTGGTCGGTAAGACAGGGCGCGTTTACGGGTTTGACATCCAGGAAGAGGCCATCAATAAGGCCAGGGTCCTCATTGCTGCAGAAGGTTATGCCGGAAGTGTCCGTCTTTTTCAAGAAGCACATGAAAACCTCTCAGAGTACGTCAGAGAACCGGTAGATGCCGTAATTTTCAACCTTGGGTACCTGCCGGGGGGCAGCCGGGACATTGTCACCCGCCCGCTTTCAACCGTCAGCGCTGTTCAGCAGGCGCTGGCCGTCTTAAAGCCCGGAGGTATAGTATGTATTGTGGTGTATACGGGCCATCCGGGAGGGCCGGAGGAACGGGAGGAACTCGAAAAACACATCCGCGAACTGGATAAAAAATGGTTTTGTGTAGGCAGACTGGATTTTCTCAACCGAGAAAAGGCGCCATATTTAATTGTCATAGAAAAGTCCCTTAACGTAGGAGGGAATAAGTCATGAAAGCCCAAAGGCATAAAAAAATTATCGAGATAGTGGAGCAGAAAGAGATAGAAACCCAGGATGAACTGGCCGACGAGCTGAGGCGGAGCGGATTTAATGTTACACAGGCTACAGTGTCAAGGGATATCAAGGAACTGCGCCTGATTAAAGTGGCCGCCGGCGTTGACCGGTATCGCTATGCCGTAACGGCAGACCGGTACCTGGTCGGCGGTAAGACCAAGACCCGGAGGATTTTGCGGGATTCGGTGATCAGCATCGATTTCAGTGAAAATATAATTGTTGTCAAAACAACTCCCGGAGCTGCTCAGGCTGTGGCCCTGGTCATCGATAATGAGGGTTCGAGGGAGATCATAGGAACCGTGGCCGGCGATGATACCGTTATTGTGGTAGTTAAGCCCAAGTCGGCTGTGCGGGAAGTAATGAAAAGATTGTCTGTGAGGTGAACTATGCTTACCGGACTTTATATACATAATTTTGCCCTGATCGAAAAACTGGAAATAGAGTTAGAGCCTGGATTTAATGTGTTGACCGGGGAAACGGGCGCCGGTAAATCCATAATCATAGACGCGGTTGATGTGGTGATAGGCGGCCAGGGACTGGCCGAATACATCCGGAGCGGAGCAGAAAAGGCCATTGTTGAGGCAGTCTTTGACATTTCCGGTCATGAAAAGGTCCGGCAAGCCTTGGACGAAGTCGGTCTGCTGCCTGATCCGGATGAGCTGTTGATTCTCAGCAGAGAACTGGTTCTGACCGGCAAGAATGTATGCCGGATAAACGGAAGGCAGGTTAATCTTTCAGTATTCAGGGAAATTGCCGAAAAACTTGTCGACATATATGGACAGCACCACCAGCAGTCACTGCTCAATCCCAGGAAACATATTGAACTGCTGGACGAATTTGGGGGCAGTGCAATAAGAACCGCCAAAGAACACTTGACCGGAGTGTATGAAACCCTGATCTCTATACAGTCGAAAATACTGGAGCTCGAATCACTGGAGAAAGACCGGGCCCGCATGTTGGATATGTACAGGTATCAGACCGAGGAGATAGAAAAAACAAGGCTGCTGCCTGACGAGGATATTTCCCTGGAAGAGGAAAAGAATATTTTGACCCACAGCGAGAAGCTGGCCGAATTATGTCAGATCGCCTACGGAGTCCTATATGAAGGAGACCGGCGCCAGGCTGTCACGGAGCTTCTTTATCAAGCCATCACAGCGGTTAAAGAAGCCTGCGGTATTGATGAAAAACTGCATCCTGTCAGAGAAACCCTGGAAACAGTATTTTATCAATTGGAAGAAGCGGCGCGGGATATCAGGGCTTATCTGCAAAAAGTTGAAACTGACCCGGTCCGCCTGGAAGAAATAGATAACAGGCTGGATATTATCAGACAGTTAAAAAGAAAATATGGTAACTCAATTGCAGAGATACTGAAATATAAAGAACAAATCAGCTGTTCTCTGGCCAGTCTGGAAAACTCTGACGAAGAGTTGGTCCGGCTCCGCCTGGAACTGGCCAAAGCGATGGCCGAATATCTCAGAACCGCAGAGGTTTTGGGCGCCGCCAGAAAATCGGCCGCTTTAAGGCTGCAGGAAGAGATAGCCGGTGAATTAAAATCCCTTAATATGCCGCACGTAACTTTTCGCATAGACTTTTCTGCCAGGACCAACCCATCTGTCCAGGGTATGGATGATGTTGAATTCCTTATCTCACCCAATAAGGGCGAGCCTCTTAAACCGATGGCCAAGATAGTATCCGGGGGGGAGGTATCGAGAATCATGCTGGCATTCAAGACCATTCTCGCAGATTCCGATTCAGTTTCCACAATGATCTTTGACGAGGTCGATGCGGGTATTGGGGGCGATACCCTGGTATCAGTCGCCGAAAAGCTTTTCCTCATAGGAAAGAGCCACCAGGTTATCTGTGTAACACATTCTCCGCAGCTGGCCGGAAAGGCCGCTACGCATTTTCGTATTACCAAGTCGGTTAAGAAGGACAGGACAGTCACGGAAGTTACCAAACTCGGTCCTGCCGAACGCATCGACGAAATCTCCAGAATGCTGGGCGGAAGCAGCATAGCGTCCGCTGCCAGAAAACATGCCGAGGAAATTTTGCATGTGAAAGATTAAAATTCAAATTTTTCTATTAAGTATTATTTTTAAATATGCCATAAAAAATACAAATTTAAAACACCAGAAATGGTGTTTTTTTGTTTTAAAATATGTCAAAAATCATTAAAAACGTTGAATATTTTAAATATCTTTTAATTATCTGATTCTATGGAAAACTTCCGTTATATTTCATGGCATAAAACAGTTTTTATTAGGTTAATTTAAACTTAGACTCAAAAATATCACCATGGTGAATATTAAAAAGGCTACCGGTAAAATATGGAGGTGACTTAATCTTACGGCAGTTGGGAGAGTGATTCTGGGTGACCTGTCAAAAACACCGCAAGGCTCTGGGAATATTTATTGCAGTATTGATAGTTGCTGCCACGTTCAATCCCCAGGCTAAAAGTTTTTTTACGCTCCCGGCCCATCAAAGAGTAGTTGTTGGCGAACAGATTAAATTTAATCTGGAGTTTCCTGACCGGTTATTAAAACAATTTAGCGTATATGTAGAACCAAATTCCAGGAAAGTCCTGTTTTTAAACGGTACTGATATTAGCGGACGGGCCTTTAGCTTTTTTGACGGTTGGCCGCATGCGGCTTCCCCGGGCAAGGCCCGCATGCAGATCAGGCTTTTCGGAGTACTGCCGGTCAAAAACGTCAGGGTTGAGGTGCTTCCACAGACCAGGTTGGTACCTGGAGGTCAGTCAGTTGGTGTGCTATTGCACTCCGAAGGAGTGATTATAGTAGGACAATCTATAGTAGAGGATAAAAACGGCCACAGGTTTAATCCGGCGAGAGAAGCAGGTCTGGCAGTGGGGGATGTTATCCTCAAGATCAACAACCAGTCAGTTACCAGTGATGATCATGTGGCCAGAATTGTTGACCAGGCAGGCCGGGCCGGCAAGAAAATAGAGATTCTGGCCAAACGCAAAAAACGGGCATTCAAAACTGATGTAAAACCTATTTATTGCCGGGAAACGGACAGATACCGAATAGGGTTATACATTAGGGACAGTGCAGCCGGAGTCGGAACCCTGTCCTTTTATAATCCGGAAACCGGAAAATATGCCGCATTAGGACATGTAATAACTGATACAGATACCAATCAGCCTATTGACGTGAGTGATGGCCGCGTTGTCCGGGCTTCTATTCAGGGAATTCAAGCGGGCCAGAAAGGCCAGCCCGGCGAAAAAATAGGAATGTTTATTAATGACCAGAATTTTTCCGGCAACATTGAAAAGAATACGAAATTTGGCATTTACGGAACTTTGAAACAGGGGCTGACCAATCCGCTGTATTCTGCACCGATTCCTGTCGCCCTGGCCGACCAGGTCAAAACGGGACCGGCCGAAATGATGACTGTTCTGGATGGCGAAAAAATTGAAAAGTTTCAGGTTGAAATCAAAAGGATTATGCCGCAGGAAACTCCGGACAGTAGAGGCCTGATAATCCAGGTCATTGACCCCAGGCTGCTGAAAAGAACCGGTGGAATAATTCAGGGCATGAGCGGAAGTCCTCTGCTCCAAAATGGAAAATTAATCGGTGCGGTAACTCATGTCTTCGTGAACGACCCGACCAAAGGCTATGGTTGTCTGATAGAATGGATGCTCATGGAATCCAATGGGAATAAAACTGAGCAACGCAAAGCAAGTTAATAGAGGGGATAAAAAAAGGAGAAACGAAAAATTTCTCCTTTTTATGTTTTGTAATATTACACCCACGAAATCATAACCATTTAAAGACAAATTTTCTCAAAAAATTTCGATAATACTGGATAATTGTGTCTATATTTGTTTTAAAAAAAAGACCATTTTTTACCGTTAATGTGCAGGATTTCTTTTCCATACGTCGAAAATCAAAGATATCAAATAAACTAGAAAAATACAGGGGGAGGAAAAAAATTGAGTTCACGTAATATCAAAATTTTAATTGCAGACGACAATAGAGAGTTTTGTGAATTACTTAAAGAATTTATTTCCCAGGAAGATGATTTCAACCTGGTTGGCATTGCCAGTAACGGTGTGGAAGCACTGGAAATTATTAACAGAGAAAAACCTGACCTTGTAGTTCTTGACATTATCATGCCTCACCTGGATGGCATCGGTGTTCTGGAGAAACTTTCGGCCGGCGCTGTTCAGCCCAGACCCAAGATAATTATGCTTACGGCCTTTGGTCAGGAAAGTGTTACTCAAAGAGCTATCGAACTCGGTGCAGATTATTACATCCTTAAACCGTTCGATTTTACAGTTCTGGCTACCCGCATCAGACAATTGGTGGAGGGAGAAAGTGTTCCCCAGTATACCCCGCCTGTCCGGACCAGAAACCTGGACGTCGCTGTTACCAATATCATTCATGAGATGGGAGTCCCCGCCCATATCAAGGGATACCAGTATTTGAGGGAAGCCATTAAAATGGTTGTTGACGAAGTCAATCTGCTGGGCGGAGTAACTAAAGAGTTGTACCCTCTTATCGCTCAGAAATACTCGACTACCCCCAGCAGGGTTGAAAGAGCCATCAGGCATGCTATCGAATTGGCCTGGGATCGCGGTAATACTGAGATGATGAACAAGTTCTTCGGATACACCATCAATCTAGAGAGAGGTAAGCCTACCAATTCCGAATTTATCGCCATGGTGGCAGATAAGTTGAGAATAAGCACAAAGGTAAGTTAAACCTGATCCAAAATATCGATTTCCCAATCCAAAATAATTTTAAAGACAGAAAAACCTGACATGTGTCAGGTTTTTCTGCAAATTGGGCTGTTTAAAATCTTCAATAGCCTGTCAACACTATAGCAATAAGTGGTTATCTTGCTTATCTGCATCAAATAATGTACAATTGGTAATTGAAAGTTATGTGAAGGCGGAATAGGAAACGCAGGTGAAAAAATGGCTGTTATACGGGGTACCGCTCGCCTGGACCGAAAAACAAAAAACCTGGTAAAGAGGCTTCAGCCGGGCGATATAGCTATAATAAATCATAAAGAACTGGACGAAGTTTGCGCCCAGGCACTGGTCGACTCAAAAGTCCGTGCAGTCATCAATGCCGCCCCTTCCCTCAGTGACGATTATCCCAATCCGGGTCCTCTTATACTGGTTAAAGCCGGTATCTACCTGCTGGATAACGTCGGGCTTGAAGTTATGGACCAGGTTGCCGAGGAGAGCAGCCTGGAAATTAACGGCGATATCATTACCTGTGGATCGTGGTCGGCTCGTGGTCAAGTGCTGATACAGGAAAAAATAGAGGCTAAGATGGAAGCCGCCAAAGAAAATATCGGTATGGTGCTAAAAAAGTTTGTTGAGAATACCATGGAGTATGCCCGCCAGGAACAGGGGCTGCTGTTGGGACATATAGCCGTACCAGATACCAGGACAAGCTTTGAAAACAGGCATACCCTGATTGTGGTCAGGGGGCACAATTATAAAGACGACCTGGCGGCAATCAGATCCTATATCGAGGAAGTAAAACCTTTGCTGGTGGGGGTTGACGGAGGCGCAGACGCGCTGAGGGAATTTGGCTATAAACCGGATATAATTATCGGTGATATGGACAGCATCAGTGACGAAACGCTGATGTGCGGGGCCGAACTAATCGTCCATGCATATCCTGACGGCAGGGCACCGGGTCTGGAACGGGTTAATCACCTTGGACTGCAGGCCCAGACCTTTCCGGCTCCGGGCACCAGCGAGGATATAGCCATGCTGCTGGCCTTCCACAGGGGAACTGAACTGATCGTTGCCCTGGGGACTCATACAAACGTCATTGATTTTCTGGACAAAGGCAGAAAGGGTATGGCCAGTACGTTTTTAGTGCGACTCAAAGTAGGTTCTATCCTCGTTGATGCGAAGGGCGTAAACAAGCTCTATAAACGGAAAGTAAAATTTCGCTACCTGGCAGAGTTGGTAGCTGCAGCATCAGTTACTTTTGCCATAGTGGCTTTTCAACTGTTTCCTGTAACAAAACAGCTGATGCGGGTTTTCTGGTTGAAGCTGAAAATAGTTTTTGGCATTTAGGGAGGCCGGTAAATGATAATTGACCTGAAATACCACATAGCATCATTGATTGCAGTGTTTCTTGCGCTGGGAATTGGCGTTATGGTCGGATCAGCTGTATTGGGTGACAATGTCAATGACGTTATAATGCAGCAACAGAAGCAGGTGGTTGACGACCTTAACCGGAATTTTGACAAGATGCGCAAAGACAATCTACAGGCCCAGGATGAAATTGCAGATTATAAAGCAGCCCTTAACCTCAGCGAACAGTTTGAAAAACAGATGCTGCCCATGCTGGTTTCAGGCAAACTGACAGGGAAGACTATCGCTGTTATAGAGACTAATAACTACGGTGTTCATGAAGACTGGATCAATACACTGAAGCTTGCCGGGGCGAGGGTAGCATCAGTAACAACGGTTTTGGAGAGTTCAAACCTTAAAAAAGAAGAAAGCCGGAAGGCTGTTTCAACCAAACTGATGTTAAACAACACCGCAGAAGACACAGTAACAAAGGAAATGGCCAGGGAGATTGCCGTCGGGGTCATCAGCGCCCAGAACATTGAAAACCTTAATTATTTTGAACAGCAGGGGCTGATTAAAATCTCCGGGGATTACGGAGTTCCTGTCAATGCGGTAATCCTGGTGGGAGGCGGTCAGGCCGGAGTGGTTGACCGTACGGCTATGTTGGACTTGCCCATGATAAATTATTTCATATCACAAAAGATACCTGTTTTTGGGGTGGAAATAAGCGATGTCGAACAGTCGTACATGAAGCAGTATCAGAGGTTTAAAATCAGTACTGTCGATAACGTTGATATGGTGCCCGGGCAGGTTTCCCTGGTCATGGCAATTTACGGCAAGCCCGGTAATTATGGCATTAAGACTACCGCCAATCAGCTGGTGCCTGTAATTCCATAAATCTTAAGGTTTTTACCGGGAGTGACTTTTTTGACAGGTAAGAAGATTTCCATTTTGATTCCGGCCCATAACGAGGAGAAGTATATTTTTGACACGGTGGCAGCTGTAAGTCACATCGCGGAAGTAAATGAAATCGTTGTAATTGATGACGCCTCCGCTGATAATACCGCCCGGCTGGCCGCCGACGCCGGGGCTGTGGTAATTTCTCTTCCCCGGAATATCGGCAAAGGCGGGGCTCTGAACAGGGGACTTAAAACCATAACCGGAGACATAATTGCCCTGGTTGATGCGGACCTGGGATTTACGGCTGTTGATGTAAAAAAGCTGATTGCTCCTGTCTTGGCCGACCAGGCCGATATGACTATCGCCAGATTTCCCCGGGCCCGCAAAAAAGGGGGATTCGGACTGGTCAAGGGTCTGGCCAAAAACGGTATAAAATTCTTTGTCGGCATTGATGTGACAGCCCCACTTTCGGGACAAAGAGTAATGAAGAGGTCTGTAATAGAGTCTTTAGGAGGCTTTGAATCAGGCTTTGGGGTTGAGGTGGGGATGACTATTGATGCCATACGCCGTGGATTTCGGATAATGGAAGTTGAAGTCAACATGACCCATGCCGAAACCGGCCGGGATTTAAAAGGATTTATGCATCGCGGGAAGCAATTCTTGCACGTGGCCCGTGTCCTGGCTAAACGGCTTGCTGTGAGGTGAAAGAGATGACCGGAATATTATTCACAGGGTTTGCAGGCGCTGCTTTTCTGGTGACACGCCTCATTCTTCCTCCTATTCTGGAAATGTTGAGGGAGGCGGGTTTTGTCAGGCCCAACTACCGCAGGGAGCAAATCCCTCTCGGCGCCGGACTGGTCTTCTTTTTGGCTGCGCTGGTAATTTTAGCCCTGGGCAGGTTTACCGGGCTGGCGGACAGAAGCGCCAATATATTCCTGTTTTCTATGGGAGCTATGGGGCTGTTCGGACTTATTGACGATGTATTCGGCACCCGCGGGGCTTCCGGATTAACGGGTCATTTTAAAAAGCTGTTTCTGGAGAAGGAGATTACCACCGGTTCATTAAAAGCGTTAGCCGGACTGTTGATTGCCCTACTGGTCAGCCTGGAATTCGGGGAAGGCGCCGGTATCCATAAATGGGTATTTCTGCTGGTAAATTCCTTAATAATATCGTTATCGACCAATGCTGTGAACCTGCTGGACTTGAGGCCGGGCAGGGCAGGGAAGGGATTTCTGATCATGTCCCTGTTTATGGTGGCGACCAGTACGGGGAAAACCGAACTCCTTTACCTGGCAGTTATTTTGGGCAGCCTGATCGCGTTCCTGCCGCATGACCTGGGGGCATCGGCCATGATGGGAGATACCGGCTCCAATATGCTGGGAATTACGTTAGGCTTTACGGCTGTATATGTTTTGGGTGCTCCGGTAAAATTGGCTTTTCTGTTATTTCTGGTTGTGTTCCACGTGTTAACGGAGAAGTACTCCCTGACACGGATTATTGAGCGGAACCGGGTCCTTAACTATCTGGATATGATGGGGAGAGACGGGGACAGTTGACAATTGACAATTGACAGAAGGTTGCTTTA